>Ga0228711_1003128_pt1 | contig 25749 bp, 11 predicted proteins | sample MedpolnodulmetaG_2_FD_177996 | JGI IMG/M metagenome (GOLD analysis project Ga0228711, IMG submission 177996) | Root nodule microbial communities from Medicago polymorpha collected in Santa Monica, California, United States - brown nodules | ecosystem: Host-associated > Plants > Roots > Nodule... | reverse complement strand
TCTACGTTTTCTAAAAAAAAAAAAAAATCAATTAATAGTTTTAGTTTTTAAAAAAAAACTAGACCATTGACCCGTGTTAACGCACGGGTCATATCGATAGTAATAATGGACAAAAAAATATGAAATAATATAAGAATGCAATGACATAGTTCATTTTATAGTGATACTCTAACTTTTAATCTATGTTCGTGACACTCTAACTTTTAATCTCAACTTGAGATTAAGAAGTCTCAAAGTAATAACTGTGTTGATAAATTTAAGAGTATGAACATCACCCGCTTGAAAAATTCGGGAGTATGAACCTCATCCACGTTTTATAACTTTATATAGTATTTTAATATTACTTTACATTAGTATGATTTGAATTAAAAAACCTTTAAAAAAAAAATAAAAGAGTCCTTAATTTGCAAGATAGCTTGGAACATTAGAATAAAATTAAAATAGACTTTTGACCTGTCGCACAGGTTTATTAGAACACAAAAGAACTTAATAGAGATGCAGTGTTAATATTAAAATCATCCTAATATGTCTTTCAAGACATTTAAAAAAAAAGATATTTTTATATGATTACCATTTCTAGAAAAAACAAATTTCTGAAATTGAAATAGTATATGATAAGTGAGGAATTCTTCCATGGTCACAAGACCAAATCAAAAGTGTTTGGACACACACATAAAAAGATGGTCTTTAAAATATTCAATTTTTTTTTATCAATTTCTTTGTTATTATTAAAAAAATATTTCTTTATGTGTGTTTGACCAAAAACTTTTTATTTGATCACGTGACCATATTAGAATTTCTCAATTGCTAGGATCCCTTTGTGTAGCCCTTTAGCTTTATGTGGATAAAATAATAGGGCATGTTTTGTCTTGAAGTAGCTTGGAAAATTACCCAATGGACGATGATTTGTGTAAGTTATAGTATTATTAATTTGGATGATGAACGACTGTATTAATGTTTTTTAACGGGGTTCAATCACCACTCACTAACTTTCTAACAAAGACTACTCCCTCAGTTTTACAACATTTATCAAATTCTCTCTCTAGTATTTGTCCATAAGACCTAACCGAAATGAAAATATGTTGGGTTGAACATCTTTATTCAAGTTCGAACTCAAGATTGTATATATAAGTTTTAGGTGATACTTACTATTTCATCTACATAAGAAGAAAATACCAAAAAAAACTTGTAAAAAAACAATTATAAAAGGAGGGGGGGAATCCATTTTACACACATATATAGATAGATATTGGTTCTTGACACAATGATGATATATAGGATTGTAGTAATAGACAAGTTTTTGTATATATGGTTTTTTGTCTCACTATAAGTTGGTCTTTGCCGAGGAAAAAAGGCATTGAATTTGAGATCTCATTGATTGAGAAAATCTAGCAATTTATATTAGTGCCCCATCTAAATATTTTTATATATTTATTAATGAAGGCTGCCACTATCATCAAGGCATACGGAGAACTTTTGTGATACTAGCCTTTGCCACAAAAAAGGATGCTTCCCATTTCCATGACATAGATGGGGTTAAAAGTTGGAAAGTGGAGGTGGAAAATGCTTTTGAGGTTATATATTATAAGGTAGGATCCATTGACATCAGGTGTAAGTCAAAAGACTTGCACCAAATCCCAACCATTAAATGTAATTAATCAAATGGTTTAGAATTTTCCATATGGCAAACACACTAAGAATTTTGTAGAGTAACAATTAGTAGAGTATCACCGTGAGTACTTTTTTTTCTTTCTTTCCTTTTCAACCTTTCTCATCTTTTATTGGGGAAGAAACAAATCCCTAAAACTACTAAAAACTCAAATCAATCATGGAATCATGGCACATAAAAGAATTTAAAACTCCATAAATCAATCAACGATAGAACCTTTTATTCTGTATTTCTAAATTCCAATTTATTTCTTCATGTCTTTTGATTTATTCTAGCCAACTAATTATGTGACTAAGTTGTTTTTGCATTACTTTTATTAACCATTTGATATTCTCTAAAAAAAACCGATGATAGACATAAGGATCTAAGTGATTTAAGCTATTGTTGGTGTTACTAAGTTTGTCCTTTTTAACTTTTCAAGAGAAAAAGTAACTTAATCTACGTAGCATTGACACCAGACATGCCACTCAAGACATGTCAATGACACGTGGAAATGAGTGATAATTTGAGAAGATGTTTAATTGAATGCAACCACATGGGTCGGTATCGGACACCAGACATATCTACAATGTGAAGTATCGGTGCTACATAGGGGTTGATTGGTTTGAGAAAACATTTCCTGGTTTCTTTTTTTAGTTTATGTTTTTATTTGATTTTGTCAAAGTTTTGATTTTTTTTGTAGAAACAATTCTGGGGTTGTAAGGATTCGTTGATGTTTGTGTGTAGGGGTTAATTTTGATTTATATTTTGAACTAAGACTCCAATTAACCTTGATGATTTGGACTTACAAATGGTATTATGCTTACTAATTTTCCAAATAAATTCACATGGAGGATATAAACTAAAATAAAAACACAGTATACCTAATCAGTTGATAATGACGCAGACCTTAGGCCTACTCAGGTTATTTACATTTTATTATCATAGTCTAGTTAGTAGTGAACACATTAATGAAAAACAATCAATAAATTCAGATACCAGATAATCTAGAACAAATCAAGGTTATAAATTGAACTGCAACTAGAATCATCAATTAGCAGCATATTCGTGCAACATTCAAACCCAAATCGTAAACCTTCGTAATTCTTTCGGTGAATGACGTTTGAACTAATGACTAGGTGATCGCGTCATTGATTGTGGGTACCACCTAGTCAACCCATTCACCGAAAGAATTACGAATGTTTACGATTTGGGTTTGAATGTTGCACGAATATGCTGCTAATTGATGATTCTAGTTGCAGTTCAATTTATAACCTTGATTTGTTCTAGATTATCTGGTATCTGAATTTATTGATTGTTTTTCATTAATGTGTTCACTACTAACTAGACTATGATAATAAAATGTAAATATCCTGAGTAGGCCTAAGGTCTGCGTCATTATCAACTGATTAGGTATACTGTGTTTTTATTTTAGTTCATATCCTCCATGTGAATTTATTTGGAAAATTGGTAAGCATAATACAATTTGTAAGTCCAAATCATCAAGGTTAATTGGAGTCTTAGTTCAAAATATAAATCAAAATTAACCCCTACACACAAACATCAACGAATCCTTACAACCCCAGAATTGTTTCTACAAAAAAAAAATCAAAACTTTAACAAAATCTAATAAAAACATAAACTAAAAAAAGAAATCAGGAAATGTTTTCTCAAACCAATCAACCCCTATGTAGCACCGACACTTCACATTGTAGATATGTCCGGTGTCCGATACCAATCCATGTGGTTGCATTCAATTAAACATCTTCTCAAATTATCACTCATTTCCACGTGTCATTGACATGTCTTGAGTGGCATGTCTGGTGTCAATGCTACGTAGATTAAGAGTTACTTTTTCTCTTGAAAAGGAAAAAAGGACAAACTTAATAACACCAACAATAGCTTAAATCACTTAGATCCTTATGTCTAACATCAGTGCATGAAGTGGTTTCAAAGTAAATAGATTAACAACAACACCATTTTCTCAAATTACACCTATTTCCTTATACTAGTTTTGACTGATTTGAGAATCTTTTTAGCAAATTTTTGAACATGAGAATAAAATCAATACAATTTCAAAACAATGGTCATATATCTATTATTGCATTACCTAAGAGCAACTTTCAAGGACTCTCTGTAGAGGCCATTTTCAGGATCCTACAATTTCAGAATCCGCCATTAATAAACTTCAAGAACTACAAGTGCTATGTAGATCAAAAGCGTTCCTAAAGGGAAAACTTGCTAATACCAACACCAGTTTATATCACTTAGTTCTATAACTCTAACAAAAAAAATAAAGAAACTGAAAACACGCATACATTACCAAAATGCAAAACACGCATATTGACTACATATTTTTATTATTTTTTTCTTATATAGATCCAATATCCAGGATCGCTATACAAAAAAGATATCATTGCAACCACCATGAAGGATGCAAGTAAATTGCTGGGACTACATATTACACACTTGAAATGCGGAACAATTTCAGACACAAAAAAACGCGAGATTGCAAAACTGATTGCTGTTAGTATTTTTCTTAAAATGAATCGCATCCCTTCTACATAAATAAATTTAGACTAATGTTACTTTTGATAAAATTTGTGCAGAAAAATCTCACTGCAAGAGTGGATACAACCGATATCATTGCATTCGTTTTGGTAGGTATAAACTTGAACAAAATATAGCAATATATTGTCATATTTAATGTATTGGTTCAATTAATTGTGTTGACAGAACAACCAGGAGTGGTTGAGAGGGAGTCATGTAATCCAAGAATTTCCGGTTATCTAGAGCGATGTGATGGTGCTCTACAAAGAGCACAGTTGAAGCATTGTATTCTAAAGGATGTGTGGATTTACCGGTTCATTTGGATGTCAGAGGTAGTACTCATTATTTACACATAGATAATTACATTATATTTATATGAATTAATTTAAGTTGTAAGCTCTACAGTTTTACAACTTAAATTAATTCATGTAAATATAATATAATTATCTGTGTGTCAATAATGAGTATTACCTTTGACATAACCTGGTTATGTATCATAACCTGGTTATGTATGGAGTCTTCGGCGTGTATCTAGAGGCAGGAAATGAGTTTTTATTCTCAATGCTCTATTCTTGGAAAATCCCCTTCCATTCTACGAAGTAATTTGGGACATCGTTCAAGGAGTTCGTGGGAGCAATCTGAATAAACCTAAAGTTCATATCATTAATCTGTTTAAAACATCGCAGAATTCTCTGATAGGTATCATCTTGGGACATGATAATAAACCATAGTTTTTCTTCTGGTATTTCACTGATCTATAAAGCGTCTCAAATCTTTTCTAATCCCCATAAAAGTATAGCCTTCTTGGATCTCAACATCTGCAGAATTGGGTCTTAATTTTGTAGGAAAGAATTTTACAACATCCTTCAAATTTAGAACTCTTCTTGATTCCTTAATATTTCCATAAGCTAAAATTTGGGGGATTTGATCCTCTATCCGAATGACTTGCTAAATTGAGGAAATACCTTAAGCCTTTCACTAGTCCCTCTTTTATTATTATCTCTTCATTAGCCAAAAATTCTCTAAGTAAACTCATCATATTTGAGCTTTCTTGAATATCTTTTGGTATTTTAATCTGGTTCAATCAATTTTTTCATGAGTCATCTTATGTATAAATATGTTTCCAAATGAACTGGTAAATCCACACATCCTTTAGAATACAATGCTTCAACTGCTGCTCTTTGTAGAGCACCATCACATCGCTCTAGATAACCGGAAATTCTTGGATTACATGAATCCCTCTCAAGCACTCCTGGTTGTTTTGTCAACACAATTAATTGAACCAATACATTAAATATGACAATATATTGCTATATTTTGTTCAAGTTTATATCAACCAAACGAATGCGATGAACAATGTATCGGTTGTATCCACTCTTGCAGTGAGATTTTTCTGCACAAATTTTATCAAAAGTAACATTAGTCTAAATTTATATATGTAGAAGAGATGCGATTCATTTTAAGAAAAATACTAACAGCAATCAGTTTTGCAATCTCGCGTTTTTTTGTGTCTGAAATTGTTCCGTATTTCAAGTGTGTAATATGTAGTCCCAGCAATTTACTTGCATCCTTCATGGTGGTTGCAATGATATCTCTCTTGTATACCGATCCTGGATATTGAATCTACATAAGAAAAAATAATAAAAATATGTAGTCAATATGCGTGTTTTGCATTTTGGTAATGTATGCGTGTTTTCAGTTTCTTTAATAACCTTCCACTGGTTATAACCTCCTTATATATTTAATTTTGAAAGAATAAAGTGTAAATGTTAGATATTGATAGATTTAGATATCCGGTTCTAGCTTTATATATAGCTGGATCACAACCAAATGCTCATTGGTTTATAAAACCACAAGACTTCTACAAGTTCACAAATAAAATTACAATGAAGAGTTTATATCTGATAGCAACAAACCTTCCTTGTTGAAAGTGATTCCCAACAAATGGGTAGTCCACATCTCTCAACCGTCCTTTGACAATGCTTTCCATGATTTGGAACAGAAGCGGCTGGTGCTGGGTGTAAACATTCTCAACACCCTGCAGCAAAACTCAAAAAAAAGTATTGAGATTCAAGCATACGATGCTATAATGGTCATAATAATTTGATGATTGAATATGGTTTTGGTCCCCGTAAAGTTTGACAATGTTGATTCCAGTCCCTATACAGTTTTTATACCTTTTTAGTCCCTTAAAATACAAAAACTTAGAAATTTTAGTCCCGTGTAAGGGGCTAGAGAGGGACTAAAAACATACTGCTTTTCTTAAATATAGAGACAAAAAACGAATATTTTTTTTTTTATACGGATCAAATCAAATTTTACCATTATTATAAGGATAAAAGGCATATTTAATTTAATGCAGACCTTCAGTCCACAAGCCATGTTACGGGCAATGTTCATTAGATCACGATTTCCATAAAGATCACCAGTTCTCTTGTCAACACCAGCCTGCTTCAAAAGAAATTGGACAAGCTGTTGTGCAACAATGAAGATATCAATATCAGAAACTTTCTCGTGTAGTCAAAAGCAGCAAAATCATCCATCTAAATGTTGTTCTTAAAATAATGAATCTCATTGAACCCAAATTTCTACTTTATAACCCAAAGCCAAAGATATGACAAGACAACACAACCCAAAATAATTTCACCACCAATGTAGAGTTTACGAAGACAGATAACAGAACAGTTACAATAAGGATGACATATCCTTTCGAACAAATATCAGCACTGAGATGAAAAATTACTATAGATTAGCTTTCTATTTTCCGAGAATCACCCCAATAAATGCTGCTACAGCAAGTACCATGGGCAGAGCGCACGAAAAGTAAGTTAAGAAAAACTTTGCAGAGCTTGAAAGGATTCTCCCATTTTTTCTGTTCCTTCAAATGCTTTTTACTAGTGGGGGTAATAATTAGATATAATCATGTAATTTCAGAAATTAGACAGTATGCAATATACACACTCCAAGTGACAATACTGACATTGGTACTAGTAAATAACTAGTATGTTTCTTAGTTTATTTGATGGTCATAAAAAAACATGACTTTTGAGAACAGCCAAAGGAGAATTTCAAATATTTAAGACTAATATATACCTCAAAAGCAGCTCCTTGCCCTCCATTGCAAGCCAACTCTTGTTCTGTTTGTGAAACTAACATAAGTTTTCTCTCTTCAACTATCTTGCTCATTTCTGTTACCAAAGTCACATGTTTTGTCACATTTCCATGCATTTTTCTGTACTCAGGAATCACCAATACCATCAGCTTGACGGATACAAATGGGTCGAATGATTTTAAACCCTGCCAATATAAAAGTAAGTATTTTAAAAACGGATAAGGAACAAAGAGATTACCGATCTGGTTGTTGTTAAAAAGTAAATTGAGAAAGTGCAAACAGATCTAGGTTAGGTTTCAAACAATGTTCTTACTAAGTGATGACCATTAAATTCCAAATTCTGTTTCAGATGGTTTTCTATCAGCAAATCTTCTTCCATCGGAGATGTTACCAGGAATGTATTATTTCTGCTGCATAGAATATGAGGGTTTATCAAAATGAAACGTTCTTAGGCAGCAACAAGCTAATGGTTGGAAATTGGAATTAACTTATTATTTGAAACTTAAGATTAAACCCTTTGTATGTGTAAGTGTACACCGTTATTTTGGTTCTTAAATGTATGAGGCGTTATCGGTATATAATATTTTAATGTAACGAAGTTACAAATACAAGCTTAGCATCTCTTACGTTAGTAATTTTACGGCTTAAATTGATTGAATAATGAAAGACACATTTGAGGAGGATAAAATTAACTAACGAAAAACATACCCAGGAACTTATATGTATATTTTCTAAGAAACCAAACTAGCTAACCGAAATTGACAGTTGGAAGAATCTGATGTAGACAAGCTGGCAGCGCGAATTGATGACGAAGTGGCGAGCAAGAAAAGTTCAGTCGAATTGGTGCAAATTTTGCATCTTGTGTCAGAATGACCCGAATTATACTTTTTCGGAAAGCCCCAGACCTCACGAGCAATACACATGGTTTCGCCATGATGTAGGGGTTAATTTATCCACTCGAGGTCGTCTGAAGGCCCGAAACCGCCTTCTAATATTCCAGCATATTCTAGAACTTTCTATTTATTTCGTTTTGTTATTTTTCGGCCTATACGAGTTTGTTATTTCTTTTAGTATTTAAACAAAACTTATGTAGCCTAAGAGACTTTTTCATTCAATAAAAATATTCAAGACTTTTCTCTCAATTTTGGTGGATTCCGAAAACCTTTATTTGATAGGTTTTTCGCTTACAACCTGTCTATTTATCTTTTAGGTTTAGCGTTTGCTAACCTTACTTCTGTTCTGCGTCAGTATCGAACCTGAGAGAGAAGCACATCTCAAGGTCCTAAACCAACACCATCAAACATTAAGGAAAATAGTCAACTTTGATACAACATTAAGGATTAAACTTGTTTTCCTCAGGATTGTATTATGTATAAACTCACGTTTATAATTGTAATATTTCCTTATTGCGTTAGTTGTTTTTAGGAAATGTTTTACAATGTGTTGTATCTGTGAAAAGGATTTTGCAAATCAATTTTTTTTCATTACACAAAAGTGCAACATGAAAAATAAAAAAATAAAAAAGAGTAAAATTAACCAGCAGCTAGCTACTGGGGGCTTCTCTAGCACAAAACTGAGGCTCAATGTAAGTAGTTTAAGAAAAATACAAAAGAAAGCTCAAAATACCAGTTTTCGGGTGAAACGTCTATTTTTGTTTGTAAACGTCTATTTATACCAACAAACAAAAATTTCATAAAAGTTCCGAGACCAATTTGCAAACTTAAAAATATAAGGGAATTGCACCAACTAATTTTAGAAGCTATGGACCAAAATGCAAATTTCAAAATTTTGTAGGGACAGTTATTTTTTTGATATATATACAAGGACCAATTTAAAAAATTGAAAATAAATAATAGAGGCTAACATGTAAACTTTGGAACATGTAGAAAGCTAGTTACATTCCCTCATAGATTTATGTTATCTAAACACACTTTTAATTTTCCAACGCATCAACTAACACCTCAATAGATTATATAAAGAGATCAATATTTAGGCAAAACAACGAATAAATATCATCACCAACAAAAATAGACGTTTCATCAAAATCTAATATGCCCCGTCTTGTTTCACAAATTGTTTCCTTCTCATTTTCAAATTTAGTTTGAGAAAATAAGTTGCTACTTCTTGATCCAATGCTGCTGTAGTCTCCTAGTCGTAGGACTTGTCAATGAGCTCTAATTAGAAAAATTGTTGTTTACACTTTGCATAAAGCTAAGAAACACAATGAAATAGTAAATTTAACCCCAATTTTCATCGGCAGTTAACCACCGCCGGTTAAAATCCATCAACAATTAACTGTCGATGAGGTTATTTTGATATTTTCGTGGTGTTTCCTAGACTCCTTTGATGTGGGAACAACAATAATAAGTGATTTCTTATGAGCCTTAGTTCATTGGGCCTCTCATCGACCTTCCAAAATTATTGAAAAAAATTGAAGTTCCAAAGTAAGGTTTTATTATAGTTTATAAACAATTATATTCTTGACCTTACAAGTCGATTTTGTAAAAATGAATTAGACCTAATATTGAAATCTAAAATAGAATCGGAGTATATCGATTCAGACCATCCACCAATTAAATTCAAACACCTGGTCCATTAATGTTGGACGTGAAGGGGTGTATTGAGAAAAATACAAGTCCCACATAGAAGAAAAAAAAAAGACCTAATTAAAATTTATAAATATAAGTCTCCATCACCTTACAAGATGGTTTTGTAAGGTTAAACTAGACCCATTATAAAACCGATATTAATCTCCATCAATCATCAGATTGGATCCAACGAATCATGACCCAATTTTTAAGCTAGATCATGATCCAATCTATCAAGAAGGACCCATGTGGACCATCATATTGGATCATATGTTTCATTTAAAAACAATCTTATGATTCACATTGATCCTGCTCAACAAATAGGATTGTGATCCGTTTAACCAAATGCAATAATAAAGATATATCAAACTTACTATATTGGTCTTTGGTCTGGAGCAAATGGATCATGACCCAATCTATAACGCATGTGGATCATCAAATTGGATGTCATGGATCTACTGATTATAGTCATATTTGCATTATCGAATCATGATCTAATTCACCAATTATAATCAATTTGGATACTCTAAAGTGAGTAAAGTGTAAAGTACAAAAAATCAAAGGTTGTTATTGTTAACAATATAAATAATTGAAGAGAATGGAGAATAACAAAAGAGGATGCTAGAGTTCCAATACTATCAAAACCATAACATAGCAAAATTAGAGTTACAAGATATAACAACCTGAAGGATCAAATTTAAAACCATAATGACCAAAATATAAACAATAAAAAACTCATGATGCATCGAGAGTTTGTTAACAAAAAAACGAAAAAAAACATACACAATAAAAAAAACTAAAAACATCTAATATTTTAACACTACTGCTCAAACTAAAGTTTATTAAGCTTTAAGCTTATTACAAATTAACCTTGAAAATAAACCTAAATAAGACATATTATTTTTTTCCCTAAAATCACGATCATGCAACATGTACGTCAAATAAGACATAAACTTTCACTATCTCACACCTAATTTTTAAATTTTAACACAGAAAGTGTGAATATTCTTTTCCAATCTGTTTAGATTTTGCTGTGATATTCCATATTTAAACCTGTGAATATTAAGCGATCATTTATTGATTTTGGTTTTTTTTTTCTTACAAGACAAAAAATATTGATTTTGGTTGTTTTTTCTTACAAGAAAAAAATTTACTTGCACAAAAAAATAAATGTTTTCATATTTAGTGTCAAAAAATAGATTAGTTTCCAATGTTGAATTGAATATGATATATATGATAAATGTGTTCATATTTAATGTCAAAAATGTCTCAAATATGATTACTTTTAATGGAACGTTATGAATTGATACTAGCTTCAAGTGTTAAATTTTTAAGGTTAATTTTCAAACTAAAGTTTAGTATAAATCAGATTTATAAATCTGGAGTATGCATTGAGAAAATATTTATGAATCAGATTAGTATGTAATGCATATACTAGATATAAAAAGACACTTAATCATGTAGCTGTGGCATACATGTAGATGCTTAATACTCACTCCGATTTTATTTATAAGTATAGACTTTAAGCCTCTAATTTTGTAGGCATCACATTAGGTCCCAAATTGTATAGCCTCACATTTTTAACTTCAAATATATTTATATTAGTTGAATTCTATAAACATGTTCGTTCGTAGCTCATGTGGTAATTAATTAAAAAGTTGTAATTCATGGTACAAGTTTGATCTTATGGTTAGCTTTTTTTATTGGTTATATATGCCTTAAATTCTTCTTCTCTTCAAATGTCATGTAGTATGCGATCAAAGTTTACAAAATAAAAAAACTAATTTATATTTGTATCAAAATTCTATATTATTTTGTTGTTCTAAGGTCTAACAATTGGTAATAATGTTTATATTAAATATTATTTTCAACATATATTAGCAATCAAGTAATTTTTTCACCAAAAAAAAAAAAGCAATCAAGTAATTTTTTTAAAAAAAATTCTTGCATTAATGGGTTTAAGTCTATCAAAAGGGGTTAGACTCGCACAATATAATGAATGAAGGTTCAAATTTCAATTTAGAGATATACACATTTAATGTCCAACACACCAAATAAAATAACTTTCAATCGAAGGAACATATGGGAGAAACTTATTAATTTTTATGTCATTCTCTCTCACCATACCGAAAATATCTCAATTTAAAACTCTATTTATGCTTACAAAAACATTGAGTCAATGTTTGTTTTGTCAAATGGATCTATAACAAGTACTAAGTGAGATTTTAGTTCATTTCACACATATTAAAAAAATATATATAAGTGAGAGAGATAAAAAAAAAGAGTAGTGATAGATAGACATCCCCATGTGGCAAACATCTTTTGACCTCCACACAAAAAATTGAAATGTGGCAACGTGGGTCCCACATACTCATTAAATGTCTCTCTCTTCTCTTTTCCTTCATCCTTGTCTTCTCTTTTCCTTCATCCCTCTCATCTCCGACCGTCGTCACCCCACCATCATCATCACCCATCCCCTTCCTCACCACTATTTTTACCATCACTGGATCTGCTCGGATATGTCTTAACCGCCATACCCACACTGCGATTTCCTCTCTTCCGACTCTCACTTTCTACATGAACCACCGCCACCGTCAATCCATAACCAACTCTGTCCTCACCACCACGACCGCCACCGACGGTGAATTCGTTGACAAGATCTACGGAGAGATCTGAGCAGAACCGACGAAGATGAGGAGAAGGCAGAGATATCGGAGAGAGAGGGTGAGGAGACGAAACAAATTGAACTAGGCGGCGGCGACGACGGTGGATGAGGCGGCGGCGATGAGCTTTCATATTGAGGATGGTGGGTTATGAGAGCCTGAGAGAGATGTCTGTGAGAAAGTTGCAGAGAGGTTTGAGGAGAGAGATGAGTCATAAAAAATTAAATAAAAATGTCACATGGAGGATGTATATTGGAGGTGTAGAAAGTGTGTACAATAAGAAAGAATAATTTTCTGATAAAAAGTTGTTTTGAATGTCGTTGTCAAGTATTGGTGTATTTTTCATTATAGTAAATGCAAAGTAGAATATACTCCCTCCGTCCCAAATTATAAGCAAAAAAAAAAAATCACAATTATTAAGAAAACTAAAACATAAGAATTTGGAGTATAGTTTTTTGTATTTTCTTTGGAAAAAGTTTTATAGGAAGATGTAAATACAATTTTCATTGGCTATTGGTTATGGAAAAAATGAAAGAGAGAGAAAATTAAATGTAATTTGCATTTAATTTTATGAGAATAAACAAAAGTTTTTCTTGGAAAAAAGATTTTTTAAAAAAACAAGATTAAATAAGATAAAAATTTGTCTTTTTTGCTTATATTTTGGGACAAAGAAAATGAGTTTTTTTGCTTATATTATGAGACGGATGGAATATTAAATTAAAAATGATTAAAGTAGTATTAATTGTAGTTATGATTAGAAAAAAGTCATTAATATTATGTTGAAAATCGAAAATGTTTCAATTATTTAGGGACATTTTTTTGGTGCAAATTACCTCCTTATTAAGAGACAGAGGGAATAATAAATATTATTCAAACCTTGACATTTTTGAAGTAGGTGAGACTCTTGTCTTACTAAGTTTTTTTTTATTTTAAAAACTTCATGTCTTACTAGCTTTATTATTTAATTCCCTCCCCTGCTTCCTTTTAAGAGAATAGTTCCCACCAATTTTTATATATTTATTTTTATGTGCATACAAAATTAGAACTCAACTTTTCTTATCTAAAACCTCCAAGCCTTCACTCAACAAGATGCACTACTTCTTCTATATAAGGTCACTTTCCCCCTTTGTTTTGATAACTCCAGATTAGTACTGGAGCTCAAAACATTCTTCAACAATTGTTTTTATATTAGGAAAACTCTAACTTTATTAGATTCTTGTACTAATAATACGCAAAAATGGATTCAACTTTGGCTTACATCATTGACCTCTTTCTTCTTACCTTATTTTCATTTAAGTTCTTTCCAAAACGACCTAAAACAAAACAAACAAGTGCAAAACTTCCTCCTGGTTCAATGGGGTGACCTTACATAGGACAAACCCTTCAACTCTACTCCCAAGATCCAAGTACTTTCTTCTTCTCCAAACAAAAGAGGTTGATATGCTACCTATATTTTTTTTTGAGGGATATGCTACCTATATATCTAGTTCCACTCCATCTCCATGCGTCTCTTATCATTTTCATGGATTCAGATTTTTTGCATCTGTTGTAGCCACCGCAGAGTCGTTAAATTTATGAAAGATAAAATATTTAAATTCTCTATACTCATATCTAATAATTCTGTGGTGGCTACACCAGTTCATGCAAAGAATCAAATTGAGTATCTAAAATAGTCTTTATGGTTCAGTCGATTGTAGATGATCCGAGGACTAAACACTATTGCTTTAATCTCATTAAAATTTTATAACCTATATAAGACACTTTTTAATTGTTAATGTAACTAAAAAACATTATGGTTACTAATATATTAATTTTAGGTACGGAGAAATATTCAAGACGAACATTCTTGGATGTAAGTGTGTGATGTTGGCAAGTCCCGAGGTTGCACGTTTTGTGTTGGTGACACAATCTCACTTATTTAAACCAACATATCCTAAAAGCAAAGAACGTTTGATTGGTCCTTGTGCTTTGTTTTTCCACCAAGGTGAGTACCACTTGCGTTTGAGGAAGCTTATGCAGAGGTCTCTCTCCCTCGATTCACTTCGCAACTTGGTTCCGAACATCGAAGCCTTAGCCATTTCCACCATCAAATCTTGGGGTGATGATGGATGCATAATTAACACTTTTAAGGAAATGAAAAAAGTAGGTTATATTATATCTTATAATTTATTTTTAGCTAGTTTTTTTTTCTTCCCTATATCGCGTGATTTTAAATTGCGGTTGTAGTCACATTGGCGTTGCAATATCTGATATTGCAAAAACCTTACTCAAATGTGATTGAAGTTGAAGACGACAATTTAAAACCACAATGATTGGACCAATGATTGAATTGATTATTATATAGTACTATTTATATCGAAGTGTCACATTTCTGGCATTAATTTTTGTATGGTTTTACTAAAGTGTTGTCATGTGGAATGTGATGTGTGGAACAATAAAGGGTAAATAATTAATTAAGTGGTCCATCTTTAATTTTTTGCAGTTTTCTTTTGAAGTTGGTATTCTCAAAGTTTTTGGAAATCTAGAGCCAAGGTTGAGGGAAGAGCTAAAGAAGAATTATTGGATTGTTGACAATGGTTACAAGTCATTTCCAACTCAAATTCCTGGTACACAATACAAAAAAGCACTCTTGGTAAGCACTAAACTAATTCAAGAAATTTAATTTGTGTTTTAAATGTATTGTTTTTGAATGTTACTATACTTTTTGTGAAGGCAAGAGAGAAACTTGGAAGTATTTTGAAGGAAATAATTAGCGAGAGGAAGGAGAAGAAGTTGCTTGAAAGTGAAAGAGACCTTTTGAGCTGTTTATTGAATTGGAAAGGAGAAGGAGGAGAAATTTTATCTGATGATGAAATTGGAGATAACATTATTGGAGTGCTTTATGCTGCTCAGGATACCACAACTACTGTCATGACATGGGTAATCAAGTACTTGCATGATGAACCGAAACTTCTCGAATGTGTAAAGGTACGATCAAGAGATAAATTCGAGAAATTTAACACTAGTTTTTTTTTTGTTGCCGGTTTCTACGGTGGACTGCTTTGATAGGTGGTTCATTGTAGACCACTAATTAAAGTTCATTCAAAACTCTACTGAAGATCGACGACGTCTCTTAAAAGTAGAAAGCCAGAATCCTCTTCGTTTTTACTGCTGAGTTAGTAATCTAATTGGTGTCGTCTGTTTGACAAAAACATACAAAAACGAATGTGTTGAGTTTTGAGGCACGCATATCTATTTTTTCTTTTATTTGTTAAACTAACATCGATGAAGTCACTGCCTCAACGATGAAGACGAAGAGAATTGATAACTTCTACTTCTGTACAGCAATGTTTGTCGTCATTGAAGTTTCAAACGATTTTTTTAAGTTCCAGCCCATATGGTGGACCTTATGATAATAGATTTGAGATATTTATGTCGAGTGACACTATAATTTGTGGTAATGCTTGCTTTGTAGGCTGAGCAGATGACAATTCACAAGGAAAATGATGGCAAACTACAACTGAGTTGGAACCAAACTAGAAACATGCCAATTACCTATAAGGTATAAGCGCACAGTTAATGCAATGTTTCAATGTCAACTCTTAAAATGAATCTCAAACTTTGTTATTAGTCTCGGCATTTATGCGTGGAGGATACTTTTATAAATGCAAGAAGTTTATATCCTTATTCTTGTTTTGTTTATTAGTAAGAATCTAAGAATTGAATTTTGTGGAATTTTTTAGGTTGTGTTAGAGAGTATGAGAATGACAAGTGTTATTTCATTTCCATTTAGAGTACAAGGGTAAGAGCAATACTTTCTATATTTATAAAAGTATTCAAAATCTTTCTTTCTAAAGCTTGTCAGGTCAAGTTATATGTTAACCTAATTCTTAACCTAATATTTCCCCTCCAATGATCAAGCATTAACACACCTTTGACTTCCTCATCCCTTTAACACGCAATAAATTCACATCTCTGACTTCCTCAGCCCTTTGTCACGCTATAAATGTCATTCATTTCAAATTCAATTGTTTGACCTTCTCTTTTAAATGTCCTTAAAGCATGATCAATTCTCACATTTGAATTTCTCACTCCTTTGCCATCCATGCAATTCATTTCAAATTTGAAAACTCCCTCCTCATTTAAAGACAATCGTTTGGCCTTCACATTTAAGAGCAATAGCTTTCCCCTTCACACAATAGTCGCATACCTGACATTTGATTTTGCCATGGGCGATCGTGCAGCTGAAGCCTTGCTCTCCTACCACTGCCTAACCGGTATATATATAAATCTAGATGGTTTCTTAGCCTTTATTATGACAGTTTCTGACATATTCTTTGTAATGTTTGCGTGTAGCACCGTTGATCCATAACCCACTCACGGAAGTTAGACAAGATTATCAATTCCCTACGGTTGAAGTATAAGACATACACACTGGAATTTGGATTTGATTGCGTTAGTTTATCGTTTATCCATAATATGTTGTCTTATTATTTCGTATTATCTAAGTCTTTTGAATAATAGTATTGTTCTCCATGGATGCAGGGTGCAGTGATGATACCTAACTGTTTCGGCGATATGATGTGTTGACCGATAAGAATAACGAGTTCAAAATAAGAGTTGAGAGGATTAATGGGAGCATATTTTTGACCAAAGGATTAGTTGCTTTACGAGATTTTTATGACATCAGCTTGGGTGCATGGTTTACTTTAGTTTTCATGGGCCTAGGTAGGTTTCAGATCAAAATATTAAGATCCAGAATCAATAGGAAGATAACAATTCCTCTGTTTGTCCCTCCCATGAGATTTGCTGTCGAGAAAAGTTTCTTCCCTCAGTTTAACCAACATGGTTTTCCAGCTTCTGTTTACGATCTATCCTACCGACACGATCCTGCTAAGTTTGAAATATTTTACGAGAAGCATATAACATCTTTTGATGTGACATCTGGTTTTGTGGTAAGCAGAATGTCTTTTACACACGTTAAATGTTATTTATGTCTGGATCTTCACTGATTATCTTACTATTTTCTTAGATTCTGGATTACAAGGGTTTTGGAGAGCAGTGTTTGGACAAAAAGACAACTATGTTGTCTCTTATAGATGATTGCAGGAACAAATGGGATTGTGTTGTTGTTTTTGGAACTGTGTCTGACCAACACTACATAATTGGAGGTCAATGGAAGAGAACAGTGGATTCTAGAAGGATTCATCCCGGTTCGTACATGATAATTGGTTCTCCAACGCCTGGAAATCACAAGATTGTCTACTTTAGTACTAGAAGTCTTTGTTTTAATCAATCAAAAAAATTTAGTTTGGCTTTAAATATGAAATAAATTATGGTCCATTCATGTTAATGTCGTTGTCTACCAGCACTTTCATGTGTTGTGTTTCAACATTTTGCTATCTAATTATGTCATTTGTAATGGTTCCAGAATTAAATATAATAGTTCGTTTTTGTTTCTATTAAGAATTGTGGCTAACTTTACCCTCTCTTTTTTAATGGTTTCGTCTCATGGGAATATAGTATTGTAAGAAATCTGTTACGTTGAGTTTCCACAAACAAGCAAAACGAGCATTCCAAATAACAAACAAGCAAAACGATATAAAATTGTGAAGTATTCATCCATTCTTAATAACTGTTGTTGATTGCCAATGACTACAGTTATTATGTTCGAAACCCAAATTATGCCCTAATTTGCCTAATTATCATCCATTCATTTGAAATTCAAAAATTCTAAAAAAACTCTTTTCCTAATTATCATCCATTCATTTGAAATTTAAAAATTCTCTCCCATCATCATTTATCATTTATAACATCGTTTGACTATCTCATTTAATGTTGTTGATTGCCAATGACTACAATTATTATGGTGTCAATCATAATTTTCCTTATGTCTTGCGCCCTCCATTAATGCCATTGTTTGACATACTCATTTAAGAGCAGTACCATCATATTGTGCTGATGATTGTGTATTAAATGTTGTTGATTGCCAATAATTGTAATAATTATAATGTCAACTAAAATTTCACCTTAACCTGCCCTTCCTTTAGCCACACATCTAATCCTAATAAACTCTTTTCCTAATCATCGTCCCATCATCATTTATCATTTATAACATCGTTTGACTATCTCATTTAACGTTGTTGATTGCCAATGACTACAATTATAATGGTGTCAATCCTAATTTTCCTTATGTCTTGCGCCTTCCATTAATTTCATTGTTTGACCTACTCATTTAAGAGCACTCCCATCATATTGTACTGATGATACGTGACAAATTTGGTACGATTCATATGTCGTTGAAGGACATATTAAGATACATTTTATCGCTATATTGTATATATAATACCGATTTGTATAACATGTTCAACATTGCACATGTTAAAACAATTAAAAGTAACAAAAAAATTGAAAAAATATATTTTTTATTAAAAAATTATATATTTAATATAAAATGTACGTTTCAATGCAAACTTACTATTTTGTTTAAAAAAAAATACAAAGTTATTATGTTAAACTTCTTAATATGTGCAAATTTGCACATGATGAAATAAATCATCTAATAATCACATTTGTGTTTTTCGATAGACACATACATGACACATGTCAAATATTACTTATTGATCATTATAACAGTCGATAGGACCCGTGCGTCGCACAAGTCGAAAGTCTAGTGGGAAATTATTTTCTTGGGGTCAAATTATCGTGGAGTTTAACATGGAAAAGGTGAATCCTTTCACACCATGAGAAAGACGACTTTAGCCATTAGATTAATTAAAGAGCACAATCTTATCATACACCGTCAGCACTAGGTTACTTCTTTTACACTTTCCACCACCTTTATCTTCAACCTCTGCAACCTACACCTCCTTGTTCAAATTGGTCATATCATGTACGATTAATTGTTTTGGGGTTGAAAATTTCATTTAGAAACACACAAGTAATTTAATTTAGATGTTGTTTTCTTTTTTATTTGTAAAACTTATTTTGAGAATTTGTAAATATATAGGGAATGAAGACAGTGAAATACTGAAATCTTTAATTTTTAAAACCATTGTGGATGTCAATGTAAGAATCTAGATCTAAAAAAAATATTCCATTGCTGTAGTAGATTTTTTCCAGCAAAAATTCATCAGATTGCCGGCAAAGGAAATGTATCATATTTGGCATCTTAAAACTGATAAAAATCTAAAAACAAATCTGCAACTGGTTTGTGAAAACAAAAACATGTTAAAGAGAGGATGATGGTTACAACAATGGGTTTGAGTAGATTAATTGGTACATGAAAGAAGAAAAAAGATTCATGGAATTTAGTGTGGTGAAGAAACTAAATGAAGATGATGAAGATTAAGTTTGAGTTGTAGAAGATAAATAGTTAGATCTAGTGTGAGACACACATGACAAGATATAATATACTCTAAAATCTGATTGTTGATTAGAAGTGGTCTATGGTCACCTTTCCCATGTTAAACTCCACCCAAATTATCCTACTATATATACTATAGTGAAAATTCCCAATGTGGAAAACGTTCATTTTAAATAATATATGACCAAGCACATGAATAATATTATGAACCAGAATTCCTAATCCCAAAAGGGTGGAAAGCAATGTCACTGTTCAGAAATATTCATCATAATCCTGAATTTTTTCCAGAGCTTCACAAATTCAACCCTTCAAGATTTGAGGTATGAATGAGTCAGTTATAATGGTAATACATTACATGGTTAAGGCTAATTACTTGTCAAATATATAAATAGTAATTTTGTTATTTGTTGATACAGGTTTCACCAAAACCAAATACTTTCATGCCATTTGGTAGTGGAGTACATGCTTGTCCTGGCAATGAGCTTGCTAAGCTGGAGACCCTTGTTATGATCCATCATTTGGCCACCAAGTTTAGGTACTTTTGATTAACCAAGAGAAGGTTAAATGTTAGAAAGAAAAAGAGATCAATGACTAAATTATACTTGGTCAAAAGAAAAAAAATCAAATGTTAACCAGTGTTTTAAGAGCACTTATTAATGAATTGAATATAAAATATTCGTCTTAAAAGTTGCACAACTTTTTTTTTTCTTAGAGTGGACAAATACATACCTTATAATAATAAAACAAAATGCAAAGTAAGAGCACGTGTTAAAAAAATCGATATAAAATATTCGACTTAAAAGTTGCACAACTTTTTAAAACGTTCATTTTTTTCCTCTTAAAATGGACAAATACATTCCTTATAATAATAAACCGAAATACAAAAATTCTTTTATTAATTTATAATTTCGCCATACATTTTTTTAATTAGTGAAATGTCAAATTTCCAATAACTAATCAAATATCTTTTGCTAACTTTTGGTATCTGAACGTGTAACAAGTAGGTACAATAGTTTTTATGTATCGACATTCCAAAATATTCACGGATTATACACTCTGTTAATCAAAAGAGTTATTGATGTTAAAAGAGTCTTTCAATGCTGGCAATAACTCTTTTCGTCTAGAGTCTAAAAGACTTATATGATATTATTAACAAACATTTTAACGTGGTGACTAATTTGATTAACTGAATGCACATTTAAAAATTAATTTTGAATTTCGATGCATCGAAGAATTATCGCATCGTTACATGTTAAAATCACTCCGGAGTCTTAACCCTTGTGAAAAGTACTCAAACTGGTATGGACCCGGTTCAGAGCCGGTTTTATTCAAAACCCAATTTTCGAGCCAACGGCTTCTTTCTCCCTCCTTCTTCATCGACGGTTCCAAACCACCGGAGCTGCACCGGGATAGACCTCCGGCGTCAACGGCGACGGCGATATGAAAAACTTGTTACCATCACTTCCATATCCAAAACTCACACCTTCAATCACCAACAACAACAACCATCTTCTTGATTTCTTCGATCATCTTCTTCATCACCAATGCTTCACTCTTCAACAAGCTCGTCAAATTCACACTCAATTAATCCTCACAACCACCCACCATTCTTCCTTCTTATCCGCCCGCCTCATTGCAACCTACTCCCGCTTCAATTCCATCTCCGAAGCTCGAAAAATCTTCACAACCACCCCATTTGAATCTCTTTCAAATCTTGTATGGAATTCTATCATTAGAGCAAATGTATCACATGGGTATTATAATTATGCTGTTAAACTTTATCATCAAATGATAAAGTTTGGATTTTTACCTGATGGGTTTACTTTACCTTTAATAATTAAGTCTTGTTCGAAAATTGGAAGTGTTGGTCTTTGTAAAATTGTTCATTGTCATGTTTTGGAGATGGGTTTTAAGAATCATATTCATGTGGTGAATGAATTGGTTGGTATGTATGGGAAAGTTGGGAGAATGGAGGATGCGTGTAAAGTGTTTGATGGAATGGTTGCGAGAAGTGTTTTGTCGTGGAATACGTTGGTTTCGGGTTATGCTTTTAATTTTGATTATGTTGGTGCTTGTAGTGTTTTTAAACGGATGGAGTTGGAGGGTTTGCAGCCAAATTATGTGACGTGGACTTCGCTTTTGTCGAGTCATGCTAGATGTGGGCTTTTTGATGAAACTATGGAGTTGTTTAAGGTGATGAGAATAAAGGGAGTTGAGATTAGTGGTGAAGCTGTAGCTGTCGTGTTATCTGTGTGTGCTGATATGGATGGAGTTCAACGGGGGAAGGAAATTCATGGGTTTGTTATTAAAGGCGGATATGAAGATTATTTGTTTGTGAAAAACGCGTTGATAGGGAGTTATGGGAAGAAGTGTGAGGACCTTGGGGATGCACATAAAATATTTTCTGACATAAAGAACAAGAGTTTAGTAAGTTGGAATGCTTTGATATCGTCGTATGCTGACTCGGGATTATGTGATGAGGCTTATGAAGTATTTTTGAAGCTGGAGAAATCGAATGGTCATTCGCCGGTGAGACCCAATGTAATAAGTTGGAGTGCTGTGATTAGTGGTTTTGCTTCTAATGGGCGGTTGGAGAAGTCATTGGAACTGTTTAGACAAATGCAGCTTGCAAAAGTAATGGCCAATTGTGTCACTATTTCCAGTGTTTTATCTGTTTGTGCAGAGTTGGCCGCATTGAACTTAGGTAGGGAGCTGCATGCTTTTGCCTTTAGGAATCTCATGGATGACAATATTTTGGTAGGGAACGGTCTTATTAACATGTATATGAAGTGTGGGGTTTTCAAGGAAGGAAAGTTAGTATTTGATAATATTGAAGGTAGAGATTTAATTTCATGGAATTCATTAATTGGGGGTTATGGAATGCATGGGCTTGGTGAGAATGCTTTAAGAACTTTTGATGAGATGATTAAAGCCGGAGTGAGGCCAGATAAAATCACATTTGTTGCTGTTTTATCTGCATGTAGTCATGCTGGACTTGTTGTTGCGGGTCGCAACCTTTTTGATCGGATGGTCACGGAGTTTAGTATTGAGCCTACTGTAGAGCACTATGCATGCATGGTTGATCTCCTTGGTCGCGCTGGGCTTTTGCAAGAAGCAAATGATATTGTGAGAAACATGCCAATTGAACCAAACGAGTGTGTTTGGGGAGCTCTTTTAAACTCATGTAGAATGTACAGAGATACAGATGTTATAGAAGAAATAGAATCACGAATTCTAGCCCTTAAGTCAGAAATAACTGGGAGCTTCATGCTGCTGTCCAATATTTATGCTGCAGACGGAAAACGGGAGGATTCTGCCAGGGTCAGGGCCTCAGCAAAGGAAAAAGGTTTAAAAAAAATACCTGGTCAGAGTTGGATTGAGGTGAGAAAAAAGATATTCACATTCTCAGCAGGGAATGTAGTCCATTTGGAACAAGGTGAAATTCCTGCGATCCTTAATGTATTGGCACTTCAAATGGCGAGTGTACATTATAACATCAATAGTTGCTTTGATCAACACTATAATTCCGACGAATCAGAGCTCTTACTTGTAGCAAACTGAGGGCTAGATTTTTTGTGCCATGCCTTTCTCTACCATGTACACATTTTAGCAATGTTTAACCGATTACATTTAATATATACATAGTACCTACAAATGTAGTGAAATCTAGTTTTAGTCCCTGTTTTTATTCAAAAATGTTGAGGCGGAAAATGACAGTTCATCTGGCATTACTAAGTCTGTGATTCTGGTTACTGAGTACAATGAACATATAGCTTGATAGGGGAGAGCTAGAGAGAGATGGTGAAAGCAGCTTGCTACATCTTTGTTAAGAGAGAACTATGGTTTTGTTGTTCTGGCTGTGAGTGTGCAAGATCCATATCTATGGCAGGAAAAAGGAATAGAAAGATGTAAACAAAGATTATTCTTTTGATGAACAAATTAACATGTTTATATTACAAAATACTCAGAACCTACCTGCAGCTGAAAATCTACTGAAAATCCCAACAAAATATAACATTCAAATGACTTTAAGGTGACTGAAAATCTACTCATGGGTATTCAATTACTCATGACATGGAACACATGAAGTGAACATGGATTAGATTGATAGATAATTAGATATGATCATGCAATTTATCTTGTTGATCATGAGCACATGGGAAGAAATTGAATGATGGGATTAACATAACAATTGTTAAGCCAATATCACTTGGTAATGCTTACTTAGTTGGTGCATTCCTACTCATTTTCTCTTGAACTGAATATGTTTTAACAGTGAAGGGTATTACAATTTACATATGTGGAAGATCATACAAATTCAATAACTGATAAATCCACAAAAGGAGGGGTAGCAATTTGTATTTCATCTTGTGATGATGGTCAACTTGGTTATTGAATCCAACCTACGACTTTTTTTAGATAGACGAAATGGAAAGTAACCATTGAAACTCGCATACACAAGTGGAACGACCGGGGTTTGACAATTATTATTGATAGTCATCTATCCACAAATCACGTTTATCCCAAACAAATCCTTTAAGTTGAATAAACAGCTACAATCTAATATTATGAATCGTACTCTCCACTCAACATGATTTGGTTATAGCATAAAACAACAAATTGTCTTCATCTTCATTCATTTGTCCATTCCCGGGCAACATGATTCATCAATAAAATTGTCTATTTTTATGACATGGAATATGATTTGTTTGAAGAGTGTCCAATGAATAAGACCAAATTTTATTATAATAAAGCAATTATTGACAACCATAGTTCTTGTTCAAATTTAATTTGATATTCTCTTCAACTTTGTATACGTGCTTACACAAAAATATTTGTTTATTAATCAAGACAAGAACACAAAGTATCAAAGCATAGTAGTTTTATATTTGATCACACAACACAATTCACAATACTTCTTACAAAGCCAATGAATGCAAACAATATACAACAATTTTTTTTATCAAGTTCAAGGTAAATTGTCTAGAGAACACTTGAACACACAACATATATATTTATGGCACACCCTCTTAATAACATAAGCTAGCTCAAACACCACAATAAATCCATATATACTGAAACGTTATTGAGCAATGTAACACTACACAAGCGTAACACCGGTGTAATTTGAGCAGTAAGTGCGGATAGCTCAAACACCACAATAAGTCTGGATAGCAAACCGAGCCCTCACACCTTCTCGAGAGTGATAATACTTGAGGAACTCAGCATAATCAAAAGGCTTAAAGAGTAAAGGGTGCTCCTCATCCACCAGCTCCTCCGGAGCTTTTATAATGTACCCTCCATTGGGGTTAGAGAACAACCCTGCTGAATATCTTGCCTCATTCCCACTCATCATCACCCGGTGAAATGGCGAATGCAGCCTCCCGTTTGACCATGCCTGCAAAATTTACATGAGAAATGAAAATTTTCAATATAATTCAACAAATGGCATAATAATAAATTTCAACAACATAGTGTTATAAATGCATGTGACCACGATCTCGGCTGCGACATCTGATATATTTATGTCTTTGACAACATTACTACGAATGTTGTTACATTAACTTCACCTAATTGCAATATTAAGGATCATGATGTGATGACAACAATGATTTAAAACTTTATTAGTTACCAATTGATGATTAGTTATTAATGAGGAATAGTGAATGGAATTTACATGCATAGAATCACCAAGCACAACTACAAAACTGCTTGAAGAAGGCTTGTAGCTTATCCATTGTCCATCTTTGGTCATCATCTCTAAACCTTCCACTTGATTTTGGTACAATATGGTCACAAAGTTCTTGTCAGTGTGTGGGGTGAGGCCTACTTTTGTGTCACTT
>Ga0228711_1003127_pt1 | contig 25751 bp, 11 predicted proteins | sample MedpolnodulmetaG_2_FD_177996 | JGI IMG/M metagenome (GOLD analysis project Ga0228711, IMG submission 177996) | Root nodule microbial communities from Medicago polymorpha collected in Santa Monica, California, United States - brown nodules | ecosystem: Host-associated > Plants > Roots > Nodule... | reverse complement strand
AAAAAAAACTATGATATTTAGTTTGGTCAAAAAAAAAAACTAAGATATTTTAGTCATCAAACTCATTTTATTAAAAAATTAGTATAATGATTGATTCCTTAAAAACAATACATAATGCTTAACCTTGAACAATATTTAATATGAGACCTCCGTGACAGTATTTATGTTTAGATTCGATTCGATTCGATTCTCATGATGTGGGGAGGTGGGAGCCATAGGTGGTGTGGTTTTCTGGGGTATTGCATAAAAATACATACATAAATTAAATTTAGGCACGGTAGGAACCACCAAAGTATAAGTATAAGGAACAAGACAAGTTGGTAGCTATAATAATACACAGTAGGTGGGTCACATTTTTGTTTAGAAAATTGTTTTTTGCCACAATACAACACAGCTGCATAGGGTCCCATGACCCTCAACACTGAACACTGAGACTGAGATAGAGTGATGGGAGTGAGGTACAGCTCTTGCCCTTCCCTCTCTCACATTTATGTCGGTCACATTTTGCCAATCTTCCTTATTCACCACCCATATATACTGGTTGTTGAATGCATTTGGACCCTCAATGCCTTTCTGATCAAGATCAAACGAATTTATGTTTGATATTTTAAATTAAAAAATAATCTTTTTTTAATGGTTTGATTTTGATTGAACGTAACTTGTGATTATGTTGCAATCCTTGTGAATTTCAAAGAATTCTATTTTTCCTAAACTTTGTGTATGTCTGGTTTCACTTTATAACTTATAGAATCATGTTTGGTTTACTTAAATAAGATTTGACCATAAATTGCTATTAGCTTTTAGATTTAGAATTGATTTGAATCTAATATAAGTTTTTGCGGTAACATATGATTAATTCTCAAATTTATTCACATATACACACAAAAGTAATTATCCGTAAATGTATCAGGACGTAAATCAATATACTTCTAACTCACTTTTAATAAAAGAAATAACTTCATTAAATCAATTCAACCATAACCAAACAAAAATTTCATTTTATACATTTTGATTTTCATCATTATAAATAAAAAATTACTTTTTGAATAGATACATTACTATCTAATTGAGAGTAGTTTGTATTGCATTACATAAGCAACTTTTTGAATTGCATTTATTATGTAAAAAGTGCCCTCCTTTTCTTTTTGTTGTGTTTCCCTTTTAACTCTCTGTGATGTGATCTGTTATTACTATCTGTTATTGCTGCATTGAATAGCCAATCTATACCCAACTCTAATACCTTGTTATTTATTATCATTATTAATACCATTTTCTGACTTGTGTGTGACTCACCTTTCCTAATAAAAGTTTTTTCCTCCTACATATAACTGTTCTCCATTCACACACTCCTTCTAGTTCTCTTTTTGAACTCTTTCTTTTCATACTTTTTAAGGTTCTTTTAACTTTTGTTGTGTCCTAATTAACTCTATATGACAATGTGTCAAACAAAAAAGAGTTTTGTAGGCATGAAGTTGCTATGTGTGTTTGGATTCATAGGCTTTGTGATTGTGAAAGGTGTGGATGTGGAACAACTGGAAGGTTTAGAGAATGGTAATGTGACAGACATGCAATATGTCAGAGGAAGAGGTTTCAACTATAGACCTTTGATGGTTGCTCTTACTCTTATTAATGGAGCTGCTGCTAAAGGAGCTGGTATTCCTCTATGCATTTGCATTAACTCATAGATTATAGATACTACTTTGTTTCTAATTTGGTAAATAACTATAACTGAAGTCATCATTTGTTGTTTTGTTTTGTGGATACTCATTTATTGAATTGAGTTGAGAATCCTCCTTTGTCTGTGGAATAACCATGAAGAATGAAGAAGAAATATATTCTTCCTTTCTAAAGCATAGGTTTTAGTGTGTGTTTGGTTTGGCAGTGACAATTAGATTTTGAATCAATTGATTATGTGAAATTGATTTTGCCTACAATTGAGTTGAAAGTAAAACAATTTATGTATAAAAAGGGTTTAACAATAAATTCAAGGTTAAAAATCAATTTTGTATAGACAAAAACTCACATTTCTAGCTTCAAATTAGAATCAATTCCATGTTAGAACATTCAATCCAAACATGTCAAAATCAATTAGTTTCTTTTTTACATGTTTCCTACTTTAGTTTAGATCTGGAGATATGATAATATGTAATCAAACTTTTCTTGATTATACAGCTGACTTTATGTGTGATATGGGCCCTTTCATTATTTAGAATCATTGATATGCAACTCACAGCTGTAAAGACATAAAAGCTATCAGATAATTGCTCAATGTGATTGATTTGTGTTTTTTATTTGTAGTCTGCCTTGATGGATCTTTACCGGCTTACCACTTCCACCGTGGATACGGTTCAGGATCAAACAGTTGGCTAATACATTTGGAGGTATGTAATCTATGGCGAGACACATGAACTTTGAATAAAGTATCACATAAGGCAGGGCATTAGGCATAGGGTAATTAGAAAATAAATAACAATAACATTCCTTTTGGTGACAGGGAGGAGGCTGGTGTGGAACTGTAAGAAATTGTATTTACAGTAAGAAAACGCGACATGGTTCATCATATTTTATGGAAAAACAAATACCATTTATTGGAATATTGAGCAACAAAGCTGCGGAAAATCCAGGTCATAAATCTTAGGCTCAGCAACATCACTATTATTTCCCCAATTAAATACATAGAAATTAACAGCTTTCATTTGGCTGATTGTATCTGCAGATTTTTTCAATTGGAATAGAGTAAAAATCCGTTACTGTGATGGTGCGTCGTTTAGTGGGGACAGTCAAAATGAGGTAAAGAGGGCATGCAATGAAACTCTTTTCCAACATTAGCTTTGTTCAACTTGGTTGATGGTGAATCTGGTTGAATTTATGCTATGAGTTTATCTTTTCTCCTTAGGCAGCAAGGTTGTATTTCAGAGGACAACGCATCTGGCAAGCTGCTATGGAAGATTTAATGTCAAAAGGGATGAGATATGCCAAACAGGTTTACCTCTCAAAATTTTAAAGCAAATTAATTGACTGCCTGAAATCTGTTTGATATCTTTTTTTTTTTTGTTTTATAGGCTCTTCTATCTGGATGTTCTGCAGGAGGTTTATCAGCTATACTACATTGCGATGAATTTCGGGAATTGTTTCCTAGAACAACTAGAGTAAAGTGCTTTAGTGATGCCGGATTATTCCTTGACTCGTAAACATTAACCAATGAACTTTCAATTCTAATCTATTATTCAGTCGGTCTGGGCTATATCTCCATTCTGATTTAATGACAAAATAGTTGGCTGGAATTGCAGTATTGATGTATCTGGGCGTCGCAGTTTAAGGAATTTGTTTGGCAGTGTAGTGACTTTACAGGTATTTTCTCGTTTGAGAATTTCTTCTTGCTGTCTTCTGTTCTATTTCATAATAGAAAATAAAATATGGTATAGCCGAAAATAAAATCTCTGGAATTAGGCTCCGAAATATGGTTAAACAATTATTTGCCTCTGGTTAACCACCTAGTAGTCACATAGTATATTGGTGGTGAAGACGCTGTTTGAAATTACTTTGTATGTTGGAAAGCGTCTTTGATTCCCAACTAAATAAATTATAAAAAAAAAAAAAAAAAAAAATCTGATTTTCTAGAGTATGGAGGAGCTAGGTTGGTGAAAGTTAGTTACTATTGTTAACTAGTAATAATTGTAACTTGCAGTTAACTCAACATATCTATACTAACAATTACTGATTCTAAATGTATTCATATTGTGACTCTAAATGTATTCATATTGATTGATCAATTATAACCTTTGTCTCTGGCTAATCCTCCCAAAGAAGGGTAAAAAACAGTAATATGTAATCATTATAATCAGAAAACTATATTGGAGGTTTAACTTCAATGATCATATTGTGGAAATTTACTTCAGTTTCATGGTTGAATGATATCTGTAACTTCTGATTGCTAGAATACTGGCAGACATATGTATATAACTGGTGCAGCGGAAAATTATTTGATGTATCTTTGCACTGCAGGGTGCGCATAAGAGCCTTCCAAGAAGTTGTACCAATCACCTCAATCCAATTTTGGTAACTACTAGTCCTTTATTCAACATTGCAAATTTACAGAACTAGTATTAGTATACTAAAATTATAGTATGTGGAAATCTAATACCGTCGATTTTTTAAAACAGAGGCATCTCATTTCCCTTTCATTTTTTCTTTTTTGATATTCCATTCGCAGTGCTTTTTCCCTCAGCATTTAATTGCAAGTGTAAGGACGCCACTATTTCTTCTCAATGCAGCTTATGATACTTGGCAGGTAAGTTCCTTCCACCATATACCTTACAGTTGGTTCGACATGAAGTCAGAGACAGTAATCTTTTTAAAAATAACCATCATTAACCAGTGATGCACATGAAAATAATAATTATGCAAATTTATTCTATTTGTATTTCTGTAGATGATTGCATTTTCCGCTCAATATCAGCTTAACATTAATATGGCTAATATGTAGTTTATGTTATGCATGAGTTTGATTTAGTAGGCTACTTGAGGGTGGTCCAGATATATGGTACTTGCAGAGTCAATACTGCCATTGTATTTAGCCTTAGAAATATGACTATAAAATTAGGAGTAAAAATGAGCTTGCTCTAAATCCACAAGTACAGTTGTCCATAAGCTTGCTCTTTAAGCCATTTTTCTCAGTCTTCTTTAACTGATGCTTCTGGAAAACCTGGCCAATAATATCTGCCATAGCATGAAAAATAGTCTTCGTACACATTGTGGTCCTCATGAAATTATGCTAGAACTTATGCTTAGTTGATTTGAACTTAGGATCATTCTATTGTTACCAACGAAGTCTGAATAAGGTATAATGAGTTAAGGACTCTTCTTCGAGAATATCTTCAAAGGTTTGGATGAAGTTTTGTTTCACTGAAGCTTGATTCTTTGTACACTAAATGAATATAACATACAATGTAAGAGTAAGAGTCATACCCACTAAGTACCAGAAAATAAAGAAAAAGTAATTGTCTTTTTATCAATAATCTTCATTTTACGTATTTCACTATTTCACATCGTTAAATGTAATTATCCCTTGAAAAAGCTGATGTTTATTTGGGAGGACTGTCTCACCAGCCAAATCCTTAATAATTTGTGATTGGTTCTCTTTTGTTGGTAGATTCAAGCCAGTCTAGCTCCACCATCTGCTGACTACCATTGGAATTGGTATGACTGCCGAAAAAATTATGCACGTTGTAGTTCACCACAGATACAATATCTACAAGGTAATTAATTAATCAGAAGTTTCAAAGAGTAGCTGTTTCTAGTGGTTTGGGTAGCATATTCATGATATCAGTTGTTCTTGAATGAAAATGAAATAGGTTTTCGAAATCAGATGCTTAGAGTTACAAGACGCTTCTCAAGGTCCCGCCAAAACGGGTTATTTATTAATTCGTGTTTTGCTCACTGCCAATCTGAAAGACAGGATACATGGCATGCACGCGGTTCTCCTCATATTGGAAATAAAGTAAGTCTATTGTAATCTATTCTAATTATTGCTTATAGTAATTTTGATCAAATTAGATTATATTATACAAACCCTTCTAATAGTAATGGGCGTGTGTCTTAAAATACAAGCAGGGGATCGCAGATTCTGTTGGGAACTGGTTTTTTGACCGAGTTGGTGTCCAAGCTATTGGGTGTGCTTACCCTTGTGACAAAACATGCCATAATTTGGTTTTCAACTGATAGAGATAAGACCAAACCACCAAAGTTTCATTCTTTCATTACTTTTCTTCTGCACTTGCTTTGCAAATACGTCTTTCTGATCTCCAGAAAGAAAGAAAAAAGTCATTGTATTGTCATAAATTGATTATATTATTCAATTTTGGTTGCATCATTTTTTTATTTTGCTAGTTAGAAGATTCTGGTTCCCATCTAAGGAACTTTCAAACATTATTGCACTCCAAATGTCTATCTCTTTACACATTATATATATACTCTTGTATTTCTTCGAGTTCAATTGTCGAAACTCATTTTTTCGGAGGTGTTAGATATCCGGAACAAAATTTGTTGTAATTTAGCCTATCTTTTTCCTCATCCCACCATGTATATGTAACGAAAATTTGATTTTGAGCGTAGAGCAATGTAATGACCATGAGAAAATCAAAAGCTTCCCAACTAGGGACAGATTAACAGGTCATTGCTGAGCTGAATTTATCTCAAGACTCAAGTGGCACCAAACTTAAAGAGGATGTGAATTGAGTTTGAAAACTTTTCACAAATGTGTGAAGGGAAGACATGGCGAGAAATTAAATGTGTTAATTTTACAAAGCGATTATATTAAGGATAATAAGAAATTCTCTTAACTCAAGTTTCACAAACATGAAGCCATGTGTAAATATATAAATGATAATAAAAAAATTAATACAAATAGATGTTTGTATAATAATCACAAGAATTTCATATTTTGGTATACAGGCCAATTGGGAAGTCATACCCTTCAAAAGCAATAAGAATATTTTTTTTAACTCTCTTATTCCCATGAGAAGGGAGGTCTGGTAATCCAGAGTTCGTTAACCACCTAAGAATAAAACTTAGGTTCTCTTGAACGGTATGTCTTAGAGGGAGCTCGTTAACCACCTAAGCTCAATCACTTAGTTAGCAATAAGGATATTCTATCTTATTCATATATGAATGTGAAGGAGAAAAATTTAGCTTAGGGATATTCTACCTTATTCATATATCAATGTGTTTAAGGAGCAAGAAAATAGTTTTGTGTTAATAGATAATTGAGAATGATAAAGAGATAAAAATAGCGAAAATAGTTGTATTGTTTGGATGTCTCATTAACAATGCATAGAACAAATATTTATAGGCAAAAATTATCCCTACTAACCAAACTTAGTAACATACAATGTTCAACCTCTACTCAATTAATTTCAAGGGTAGATACTATATCACCCCAAAAAAGTATAGGCAAGTGCTCTTTAAACAATAGTGCTCAAGCAATGTTGAGAAGGTGTGGGTGCTTTCTCTCTGCCAATGAATTTTGTTGAGGTCGATATGGAAATAAAAATTGGTCTTGCAAAAAAAGGGGCAAGTACAAATTTATTTGCATTGTCCAGGAACGTTAGGGATACTCTCTCTTCAACACTCCTTAATACTCATTCTTTTATTTGATGAAACTAATGTACGACCCACCACTTTAAGTGAAACCTATTTTCAAAGCGTGAAACCCACTGGGATCTCAGGGTTGGCCTAAGGGTAAGGCGAACCAAACCCTCGCTTTATGCTCCCGAATCTTTGATTTAGAATAAATGCCTCACAAAACAAAAGTATGTGTGTATATATACAAACGAATAAAGGTCACACAACAAATGAATTACACAACTTTGTCATGAAGCAAAGATGATAGACGCGAGATTTTATGATGCTTACAACATGGGTTTAACACTTCCCCATACAGCTTTAGAATGCACACTATTTTTCCGCCAGTACTGCACTTACAACAATTCCACTTATATAATGCAATGATTTATTTTTCTTTTTATTTTTAATTTTTTTTTTTTTTATAAAACCTATGAATTTATATTAATTACTCATTAAAAAATTCTCATATTATAGTCCGTTTTAGGCCTCAAAATGTGTTGGGCCGACACTACATGATCTAAACCAATAAAAAATTGAGTGATGAAGAGAGTGTTAAAAAAAAGTGTTACTAGCACTACTCCTCAATAATTTAATGGTCTTGCCAAATCGAGTTTTGACAAACGCAAAGATTTTTTTTTAATAAATCTTGTGCTTCAAACTTACACTTCATCAAGTGAATCCATGAAAAACGTGTGCAATCATCTACAATGGTGAGAAAAAATAACCTAACCATCATGTGTAGGATGGGAGAATGGTCCCCGTGTGTCATAGGGTATAGATCAAAGAATACAATGGGATTTTTTTTTGGAAATCAAAAGGAAATTTTCTAAAGTTGGCTAATGGACAAACATGTCAACACTGAGAAGGAAAATCACGAGGAACTGAGAAAGAGATTCCATTTCAAAATAGTGTAAGATAGATGACCTAGCCTAGGCGCCACAAATCAGCATGTACATTGTTTATCAAAGTGCATTGATCAGTAATGACATTATTTGTAGGAATAGAAGCCACATTTGTATTATTTGTACAAAGAATACTAGCAGAGTTAAACTGAAATATGAAGAGGCCTTGGCTCCATATGTTCGTTGAGATGATAAAGTAGATAGAACTGGAAGTGAATTCCTTGAAAGTCAAATTGATCAACCAAGATGCAACAATGTTGTTCTTGCAAAGCCAATGCAGGAAGAGAGGACCATCCTCCGCTAGAGTTGGTAAAGATCAACAAATCAGAATTTGTTTCTGCTGATTAGTGCCATTTTGATCGCGCGACACCACGAGCTGACGTTTTCACCAATGAGTTAGTGCGAAACCAAGGTTAAGCCAGAATGACCATTGTGATGGAAAATAGGGATCGCCGTGATCATCTAGAGTTGTCATGATTGCAGCGATAAAAACAAATGAGTAAAATGAAGCAACGAATTGAACCGCAAGAGAAGCAAAATCGTCTATTGCAAAAACCTAATATTGTCGAAATTTCTAACATATAGTCATGGATCAATAGATATAATTCAATAATGAACGGCCTACCTTTTATGGATTCTAGAGACAACCGATGAGAGAGCAACCATGATAGGTTGAACTACCACCAACACTATTTAGGTTTATACCTGGGTTTTCACCTTATGTTCAATATGTCTAACTGTTTGATTGAATGACATTTAAATAACTAAACAATGAGGACCGATAACAATATAGGGTTTTGCAACAAGAAACGGCTAGATTTTCAATATGATTAAGAAAGGCCTTGCAATAACATAGATTGACGGGTAGGTTTTCAATATGATTAACAATGGCCTTGCAATAACATAGATTACAAAACAATATATAATAAAACCTAATTGACTGTTAACTTACTAATATAAATGTTCAATAGTTTAAACTCAATACTTTCTTATCCAACGAGAACAAGTACCTCTCATTAAATTTTAACTAAATGGTTCAACCTATAACGATCTATTTAGAAACAGAGTCCAACACAAGTATACATTAATTTCTATCAAGATTAATTTTTAATAATTGATTATTGTGAACCTATAATTGATTAATTTTTAACAATTTGATTATTGTCGACCTATAATTGATTAATGAAATAGTTGATTCAACAAATATTTCATACTACTGATACCATATTGAACCTTTCAACAACAAAATAAACTGATACAATATTAAAGTTGAGAGAAAAAGGAATTTAGAAATTGCTTCGTAATTTTACAAGGTACAAAAACCTTTAAATAAGGTAGTTTACATTTCAACCATCTAACTAACTAACTTCTAATAGAAAAGTACAAAATTTTTAAAAAAAATAAAAAACAAAATTTAAAAAATTTTTTTTTTTTTTTTTTACAAGAATAGAAAGAGTTTTCTATTATGTGCAAACTTGAATAATATAATTTTGCATGTTTCTTGAATAATAAAATTTTGTAATTGATAATTATTGGTTTCAACAAAAAGAAGTTGCAATTTTGCATAGGATAGACAAACCCTTAAAAATTTGATATACTCCCTCTGTTCCTTCTTAAGTGTCTTTTTTGAAGAAATTTTTTGTTTCAATTTAAGTGTCACAAAGTCTAATGCAGCATTAAATGTTGTTTTACCAATATTACCCTTAGTTATTTATTGTGGAGAGAGAAATATATGAAATGAGATAATAAATAAATAAGGTTATTATAATAAAAGTATAAAGTATTGTATCAAAAGTGGTGACATTTATTGATTGTATTGGTTTGTGTAAAATGTTAAAAAGTGACAATTAAAAAGGAACGGAGGTAGTACTGGATAAGTTTGATAATCATGATTAAAAGAAAAACATTACTTCCTCCGGTCTCAAATATAAGAAAAGATTCTTTTTTTAGGTTCATTAGTTAATGTATCTGATCTACATTGTAAAGCATATACATTAATTATTCAATGAACCTAAAAAAGGAATTTTTTCTTATATTTGAGACCGGATAAAGTATTTTGGATGCTATTTTTTTTTTGGAAATGTCAACTTGTACCTTAAGGTACAAGTTAAAAAGTCAAAGATAAAAATATTTTCTTAAAACTTGTGTATTTAATATTATAAAGGTTTATGATTTATATTTTCAATACAAAATTTATTTCTTATTTCTTTTTACGATTTCTTAACTTGTATCCTTAGGACACAAGTTAACATCACTTTTTTTTATAGATTATTTGGAGGTACTATTAGCTACGTAATGGTTTGTTGTTAAAAAAAGAAAAAACTACGTAATGGTTACATTCCAAATCAGCATGTTGAAATCTTTGTCGAGCAAATAAAATGTTGACACGAACTCCTTCAATCTAGTTACGTAAAAGCACTCCATGTGTTTCTACGCACGAAAAACAATATCCGAACTTCATTGAAACAACTTGGGCAGAGACAAAGCTAACATGGGTGTAATCAAATGCTTAACTGCCACAAGACACGTAGAATTAAGGAAACAACATAGTAGGCTTAATATTGGAGCTCAAGGAAGGAATGTTTGTAGTATTTGCTGATAATCATAATTAAGGTGTAAAATGCACAAAGGGAGAGAAAGATTTGAACAAGTTACCTTTATTGGGTTTCATAAAATCCAAAGGTGAAAACCAATTAGGTGTGGAAATTAGACATTGTAGGTCACTTAGGGGAACATATTAATTAATGTTAATTAGGTTGATCTTTAGGGCCAACACAAAGGTGCAACTATTGGGGCTCAATGCACGATGCCCACCTCTTCCTTTGACATGCCCACCTCTTATTCCCTTATAATGTCTTCTTGTATGTCACTTTTTGAAAGAAAAGAGAACAAGGGAAGAAATAAAATCTCTACCACTTTTTTCTCCATAAGATCTCGTTGATTACAATTTACATTATGGGACGTAAAAATGTTGTACTAATATTAATTTGTTACTAATAACTAGTATGGGTTTTCCAAATTTATCCTACATAAAGATATAAAGAAAATTTTCGAGGAAATTTTATATGGATGAAATATATGCTTAAGCAACACACAAAGTGCAGTGTGACAAATAAATGATGAAATAAATATAACTATATAAAACCATTAAAGAAAGGGGGGTGGTCCAACTAAAGCAACATTGAGGGAACAACCTTTTCTTTTACCCTTGTTTTTAACAATCCGAATCTTAAATCTCTCTTTCTTCCTTTTCTTGAGGAATAATTCTGTTCCCTGTAGCTTCTAAACTCCCACCCTCTTCTGGCTGTTTCATTTCGTATGCAATTATATTAGTACATATTGTCCAGTATAAGAAAATTATTCCATATTCATGTAATACAACATAACATAATAGGAAGCACCAAGAAAGTTAGGCAGTGTACACAAATTCACATCATGGGGCCATCTTCATGGATGTGTAATGAAAAGGACTAAAATGGAAAAGAAGAAAGTTCAGTTTGTGTATTACATTAACCTCTAGATCCGTCTAGCTATAGCTAGTTACAAAATTTTCATCTGCATGCCAACATATAGGGTTGTCAGAATAACTAGATGCTATTGGCCCATGCTGTCAATGCCATTTTGAAAAGGAAAGGAAAAGTCTTGTTGTTGTGTACAAGTGTGAGTTATATGTCCCACATTGGATAAAAGAGTAAAGGTTGAACAGTTTATAAGTAAGAGGACCCATAAACCCATTGCCTTAAAGTTTTGGGTAAGAGTGTGGCGTATCTCTTGATTGTGCGGTTGTTCTAGCCTCGATGTGGACGGTCCCCCGAGCTCCCCTCCTGACCCAACAAAAAGTACATATTAAAGACCCAAACAACTCAATTAACATGTGAATCAGTTCTCCATTCGATAGATTAAGTTGTGTATGTATATATAAAATTGATGTGTAATGTTTGGATACATTCATTTAAAACTTTGATGATAAATAAATTTGAGTGCAAACATCACATTTCATCATTGATGAGAACCCGAATTCATTGTTGAGTGGAACAATTTTTGATCATATTATCTTTATCTTACACCTGAACTGATTACCAAGGACCCCTTCGTTTAGGATTCGAAGAGTTAAAAAAAAAAACAAAAATAAGAAAATAAAAACTAGTGCTAAAGTTAAAATTAATTTATGTATAGAAGTACTTTTGACTCTCCCTCCCTACCCTAAAACTAAACACAACATAAATCAAAAACCACTCATTTGGTGGTTGATTCAATTATACATGCACGTTTGGTTCATAGTTGAATTGAATTGGGTTGAACTTTTTTCTACTGCAGTTAAGTTCAACCAATATTTTGTAATTTTTGTAATAATCTTTTATATTTATTTAAAAAATATTTGGTTAATCTTCATTTCGGGTTTGACAACATTGTATGAAAGTCCAATTTGATAAGTAGTTCATGTTCAATTACATTAAATTAAAGAAACTCTAAATAAACTAGAAGAGTTGATTGTAGGCTGTAATTTGATCAAACATCAGTCATAACTGCCATGTACGCACGTATGCCTAGGCACATGCAAATATGTATGTTATGTCTTTTTTTTGACAAAAAAATATGTATGTATATTTATCTGTACTTATATTTAATAAAGAGAAAGAGAACTTCTTAGTTAATTGCGTGCTTCTTAAAGTTGGGATCATGTCCTAGCTTTAGAGATAAAGAGTTGTTTAGTTCAATTGAGAAAAAGTGGTAAAAAGAGTCAAATATACCAAAACTTGCCTAAATAAGATGGTAAACTATTTCTCAGATACAAGCTTTAAACAATGGGTACACTAATTTTGTGTTCCCCTTAACTTCCACTTGTGTTTCTTTTCCTTTTTTCCTAACCTAATCATGCCTGCCAGCTCAGCTTATATAGCTTTGGTGTGTAAATAAATCTCACTTTTATTAATTAACAAGTTCATCACGTTCACGCCTACACGTAATTAACTAATTAATTAACCGGCTCATTTATCATTTCACAATCGGTGATGTTAATAATATTTCATATGCAAAAACTCATAGCAAAGCAAACTTAGTGTTGGATATAAGGGATGACTACCACATGGACATAATTTGTTGGATTGATTAACCTTTAATTAATAATTTAATCATCCTGTCAAAAAAAAAAAATTAATAGTTTAGTGATGGATACATGGCTCGGTGGACCGTGGTTTGTTAGATTGCCATATATATAGAGAAAATATAAATATATATTTAATGTGTGTTTGGTTCCACATCAACTTAAGAAAAACTCATGTGTGTTTATAGTCTTTTCAACTTAGAAAATAAAAAACTACAAAGTATAGCTTTATAAAAATTGTATGTCTATCATTCATTAATCGTGGAAACAAACACATGCTTAACTTATCACATACATGATTTAATTAATGAGATGAAATTAATATTGAACTACATGCATTGATGAATTTATCTGTATGGTCCAAATTTGTTTGTTAGGATGTCTATTAAAAAAGGAAAAAAAGTTTAAAGTGTACAGCTCTATAATTTTACAATATTGGCATGATCATAATTAAAGGTGGAAACGTAGAAACATATAACAACAGAGAGAAGGAAAATTGTCTAGTCTGCAAATTTGAAAGAGGACTGTGACTTTAAATCTTGTTTCTTTGTCTCTGCATTCCTTTTTTTCTTTATTCCATATTTGATACTTACAACCCCACCCCACACGTTGGATCTAGTGATTAATTAATCCATTTTAGGCTCTTACAACATACTTATGGCTTACTCTCTTGCCATTCATTGCTTTCAATATAGTCCTATAATTTATTTATTTGTATTATCATTTACAGTATCATATTAAAAACAGTTTTCTTTCAAATGTGGTACCTCCGTGTTGTGTACTTTTATTTTGTCACCTAGGTGAATTTTTTAACTAAACAAAGATTAGATCGATGTACACATATACAGAATTACAAAAGTTTAAATAGTATATGTGCTTTTGGTGTAAAAAAATTTACACATCTATTTGTGGAAATATCACAAGTAAATCCCAATTAACAAAGTGTGGCACAGTTGGCGGATAGCATAGTCTTTTAAACATGCGGTCTTGTGTTCAATCGTTGACTAGTCCGTATGGAAGCGTTGTTGGGATAACTTTTTTTTATTAAGTAGCTTAATGAGTAGAAATTCATTTCTTAAAGGTGAATAAATAATACGTCTACGGTTCAAACTTCAACCCCTACATGTATTATGTAATGTCTCTACGAGTTCAGCTTAGGGGACTGTAACTAACTACGTAATATTAGTGTGATATTTACTATGCATATGAATCAAACACAATCATAAAAACTTTAATTAATAAAGATTTTTCATTTGCAAAAAAGAAACTATGATATATTTTTCCCTGATTTTGCTGTCTACTTAAGCTTATCTTTTTTAAAAAATAACTCAGGGTTTAATCTTTTTATGAACAATATCATGTCAAAAACAAATAATAGATCGACCGTTGGACTTATTCTTGGCTCTAACCGCATAGAAAAATCTGCCTCATTAGTTTTAATTTTCCAAATCACATATTGTACGTAGTTAACCTTTATTTCAGTTTAGGCTGTATAGCACATATCTATATTTGTTTGTGAAATCTAGCACACATATCTTTGCACTCTTGATGTACAGCTAGCTAACTCAAACGTTTTTCCCTTAAAAACTTCATTGATCACTAAGAAAATTCCCCTTCCAAGCAAACATCTTGGAGAAGTACGAGTTAACAAAATCTAACAAATTGGTAAATAAAAGTCTAATAAGCTTTAATGCAGCATCACATGAAGTCATGAATTTGTATGCTTTATTTAGAACCCTTTTAATATGTCTTTACCCCCTATAATTTGAGCGAGTTCTAGTTTACCTCCTTGTAAAAAAAATAATATTTAGATTCCAATCCTGCAATTTAAGATTCTTTCGTTTTAGACCCTGAGACATCTGACTGAACAAAATATTGACGTGACATGCTGACTGTGCATATCTGATTATGTGGCACGCTGACTGTATAATTAATTTTGTTTTTTATGTGCACACGTGGCATTTTGCCTATTTTTTAAAATAAAAAATGAAAAATAATATAAATGAAATTATATTAATTTAAAAAATCAGAAAATTAATTTTTCAAAATACATTATATTTTCGATAAAAACCGAATTTTCTCAAAAAAATTAAAAATTCTGGAATTTAATTTTTAAAATAAAAAAACAAAATTTAGAAAAACAATATGAAATTAAAAAAAATTCAGATTTTTTTCGAAAAAAAAAAAGTTTTTCGAATTTTTTAAATTTCAAAAAAATATATTTTCTGATTTTTTCAATTTTGAAAAAGTAATCTGATTTTTTTTTCTATTTTTAAAATTAATTTTTATATTTTTTTTATGTTTTGAAAAAAAATCTGAATTTTATTCTAATTTTTAGAATTTTTTAAAATTAAAAAAAAAACTGATTTTTTTAATTTTGAAAAAAATAATCTGAATTTTTTTCTATTTTTAAAATTAATTTTCAGATTTTTTTATTTTTAAAATAATATAAATGAAAGTAAAAAAAATCAAAAACAAAATTAATTATACAGTCAGCACGCCACATCATTCAAAAATGCTGACTCATCATGTCACGTCATCATGTTTGCATAGTCAGATGGCCTCAGGGTCTAAAACGAAATAATCTTCAAATTACAAGGTCTATTTCGAAAGAATCTTCAAATTAGAGAGTTGGAATCTAAACTTTTTCTTTATAGGGGGTAAACCGGAACTCGCTCAAATTACATGGGTAAAGACATATTAACCCTTGATTTTTTATATTTAATTCATTAATATGTATAGCAACTGATTAACTTGTTTCGTGGACCAAATTAATTAGTTCCAGTTTGTATCCAATTTAACCTAGAGGCCTATCATAATATCTCATCTCTAAATTTAGTACTGCTGTACTGAAGACCAAATGACCAATCATATATTTATTTATTATAAAGACATTTTTAAAGGAGTAAAATAAGGTACGAGTTTTCCTCTAATTAAAGGCAAAATGCCACCATAGGTTGTTTAGATCAGGATGGTAGTTGGTACCCTCCTGTCTAATGAATGGATTTAAAATTGCACTTCAAAATATAAAGACAAAAAACAAGAGTCAAGTGAAACTTTTTTGGTCGAATTGCATATTAATCCCTCTAAAAAAAATTCATAAAATCTTTTCAATACGGATTTGAATTTGTCGCGGTTATAAATTTAGGCATTCAATATGTTATCAGTATGTTGAATCAGGATCAGATGATTTAGATATCAAGCTCAGTACTCAAAAGTTAAAATTGTTTTTTTCAACGTGTTATTTTGTTGATCCAACGACACAACGGCAACCGAGTTTACCACAAATTTGAAAATACTATCAAATAGAGAGAGAAAATGACTAAACTATCATTTTGGTTAACACATGAGCTGTGAACATGAACAGAAAATAACAACTCTTGTACTGGTGTCCAATATTTCAAATCTATGAATGTTTAGCTGGAATAAATGCATCCAAGTTTACTACAAAAGGCTGAGCATCATAGTAACTCCAATTTGCCAAAATGAAGTTGGTGATAGTATGGACCAAGCTGTCAATTTAATTTTTTTCTACTTATATTGGTTTGAGGAGTTGGGGTGGGTACTCAATAGAAGACTGAATTCAATGGTCCTCAAACAAATAGTCTCCATCATTCTCTTCCAACACTTGTGTACTGGTATGACTATAGTTGAACTTTAGTTAATTCTGGCACAACCTTATATTGATACATCTCACTTTTTCCATTAACAAATAAGGATACATCCAAAATGGGCCAACAAACAAATGTTATTAGATACTTAAACTCTTACTTTTATTCTTTTTTTAGTGGATTCTTTCTATTATGTTTTATCTTTTGAGTAAAAACTCTTTATATTCAAATGTCCTTTTCTAAGAAAATTAGTAGACAATATATAATATTGTTATGGCAACAAAGCCCTTCAAAGCTGATTTGTTTTCCACCAGAAAATTATACAATTGAAAAGATCTTTCACTCATCATGATTTGTTGTGTTGGTATTAAGAAAAAATGGATTTGAATTAACTACCGTCACAATCTCATGCATTATCACATTCAACACAATTGAACGGTTTAGAAAGCAAGTAGGTTTTGATTTTTGTTTTAATTATAAAATACTGAGTTTGAAATTTAGACAATTCGATCTCGATCCAACGATCACTTATGTGTTGAATGCGTGAATTTAAATAAATAAAGTGGAGAAAATAATCAGTTTTAACTCAACAAAGAAACAATAGGTCTTTTTCTTGAGTTGAATATATTAGGGACCCCAAACAAACATGAAAAAAACACTAAATTCTACAATGGATTATTATACCTGAATTGATAAGAGAACATCGTTTTCATTCTTTATGATTTTATTATTATAATTATACATGGTGTGCATGTCCATGGCCAGTACTATTGAGCCAAAATCCTTCACATGATGTCCTCCCATGATCATGTGAAGACATCAGCCATGGAATGAAAAGTGGATTAAAAATATAACAATAAGCTTCTAAAATTAAAATAAGCAGAAAATAAAGAGGGGTGGAAGATCATTAAGGGGTTGATTAAAATAATAAGATTTATAGGTTCCAACCAACCAAAACTTGAAAATAAGTAATTAATTGAAGAATTCTGCTTTTTACCCAAACAGTTTCGCTCATTCTCAAATGAAAAGACGATTTTGCCCTTATGTGAGTTAACTCACGTACGTGAGTTAACTCACGCAGCGTGGGTTAAGTCACGCTCAGTACTATTTTCGTTCAAAACCCAGCAGGCAACCACACATCTCCATTTTTTCTTTCCCTCCACCTCCAAAAACCCAAAAAGTGTGAATTTTTGGGTCAAAATCTTCGTTCTAAATCATTGCAAATCGTCAGAAAGCAAGTTTCTACGCTCATCAAGCATCATAGAACAGGTAATGTATCCTCAAAACTCATCCGATTTTCCTAGTTTTTGTGGTTGTTACGTCATTTTTTGCCAGTAGGTGATAGGGCTGAGCGGGAGTTAACTCACGCTAGTTGTAAGTGCAACGTGAGTTAAGTTGCGTAGGAAGATAACACTTGCGTGAGTTAACTCGCGCTACTGTGTGTTGCCCAGATTTTGAATTTTTGCGCCACTTTTTTTACTTGTTTTGCTTGCGGCACAAGTTTTTTTTTTCTTTGTTATTTTTTTATTGAGTAGACATTGAGTGACATGGTTGAAAATGTGGCGGAGGATGGCGTTGAGCCGAAACCGGGTAAAAACAAAGCTTCTGGCTAAGCTTTCGGCGTAGGCGTAGGTTCCGGCGTAGCATCCGGCGATGTCAAACCAACCAATGATGTGAAGTTTAAAGTGAAAATTCCTTTTCAAGCTCACATAGTTCACAACCAAGCAAAACCGGTACCTACCGATAACTTTGAAGAAAATCCTAAACCGGTACCTACCGGTGTTCGTGTTATTCAAGTAAACACTGGGTCATTTTTTACAACAAATGAAAGATGGAAAGATCGAGAAGAATTACTTGGTTGGGTTCGTCGACAAGCGGTTAAGGCCGAATTTACTATTTCTATAGATAAATCTAGTACAACAACACCATACATGACGATGCAATGTGAGAGGAGTGGTGAATACAAGCCACCTAAGACGAGGAAGAAACTGAAACTTGAAGGCACGAGCTCAAGGAAATGTAATTGTCCGTTTAGGTTGAAGTGCTTCTTTGAAAATAAAAACACAAGATTGGTGGATTGCAATGCTTTGTGGAATTCACAACCATGACTTGGATCGTTTATTGATGATTACGTGATTGTGCGAAAAACTATGTTTTTGTGTAATTTGAATCGATTCTGTCGTATTATCTGATAATGTTGTTAAACTATCGTAATTCGGTTAAGTTATAAATGTGACGTGATTACGGGTCATTTTTGACTTTCCAATTACCTGTTCAGTACTGCACTGCATTTAATGCAGTTTCTGCTATCTACTATGAACGTGAGTTAACTCACGCTAGTGCAATTGGCAACGTGAGTTAACTCACGCTTCAATTAACACTAGCGCATGTTAACTCACGCAACGTGTGTTAACTTACGTTGACATTTGCACTAGCGTGAATTAACATGCGTAGGGGTATATTCGTCTTTTTACTTGAGAATGAGCGAAACCGTTTTGGTAAAGAGGAGAATTCTTAATTGAAAACCGTGTAATTTAGGCCTTGTGGACATGTCGCCCACCCTCTTGGCAAATCAAAACCAATATGAGTCTTCTCAATTTCTGACTTGGCTTTGCTTTTCATTGTCTCTCTCTCTCTTAATTAAAGCAGCTTCTAATACTTTTATATAACTATTTCTTTTATGAACTTGTATATGTATATATAAAAGGAGCCTAAGGTGACGGCTTTTCTTTTGAGCATTAATAATTCAGTTACTTACATACATTGATTGTACAATATGGAAACATATGAACAAATTGATGCTCATCAGACCCAATCATCTTCATCTTCATCTTCTTCAATAGATAGTAACAACTACCCTTCATCACTGTGCCTCTCAAGTGTCTACAGAAATAGTAGCAGCAGCAGAAACAGAACAGATTTGAGCACTGACCTTAAACTTGGTCTTAGCATCTCTCCTTCTTCTCAATCTCAATTACCAAGGTATCCTTTGATATTTTTTTATGTACTTTTGTTACATGTTTTTGATTAATTGTAATATTAACAAGTAAATGTTATGTTTTAGGGAGGAAACATATGATTGGCCACCAATTAATAAGTCCATATTGAGAAGCACCTTGGCTGAGAAACAAAGACCTTCTTTATTTGTTAAAGTTTATATGGAAGGAATCCCAATTGGAAGAAAATTAAATCTGTTGGAACATCATAGCTATGATGGACTTATTAAAGCTCTTTGTCATATGTTTAGGACCACCATTCTTTGTAAGAATTCAATATAGCCCTGATAAAATTTATTTCTTTCTTTTGGACCTTACCACCATATGTATAATAGTTATAGATCAAAATTGTTATGTTTTCTTTTTCTTTTTCTTTCTGCAGGTCCCAACTCTCAACCACTTAATTCATGGAATTTTCATGTGCTAACATATGAAGATCAAGAAGGAGACTGGATGATGGTTGGAGATGTGCCTTGGGAGTAAGTTTTTCGATTAGAAGGAATCGAACTCAGTATCTCGAGGTTTAAAAAATTGAGACACACTGCGAACCAATCACTTGCGCTAGACGTAGGTGGTTGGGAGTATGTGATCTAAATTGAAACATAAAAATTTAAAACCTTAAAATAAAATGTAGTCAGATATCAGCAATCATCAACAATGACATATACATTTTCATTATTTTGACAATTTATGCAATTAATGCAGGATGTTTTTGTCCAGTGTGAAGAGGCTGAAGATCACAAGAGCTAACAGCTGCTAGTTAATTTACTAATGCATACAATCTCTCAAGACACATGCTTCTCCTCAATTTTCACTGTTCATAAATTTTTGTTCTAATTGTTAATTAGTGTGGGGTGGGTGAAATTGGTAGAAATTCCACATAGATGTATAGCTTCTCACCTAGTTGTCAATTTAGTGAATAGCTAGTTAGCTACTTAATTAATTAATTAATCTCTATGTTTAATTTTATGATTGGATCTTCCAAGTTTCCATCTTGTTTTGGAACTAGCTCAATTTGGTATATTGAATTGCATCACCCTTTGATCAATCTTACCTACAATGCATATCTATATTGTTTTTTGTTGTCTATCACTTATGATAGAATGCACTTGTGATGGTTCTAGCTCAATTATTTTTTGTAGCAATTTGGCATAATGCAGTTTGTCTCTCTTTCATGGATCTTACCCATGAGTTGAAGTACTAAATACTCAAAGCCCATGTGTGTAGCTCAAAATTTAACAATGCTAATATTGAAACATTGAAAAACATCTACAATTTTCCTAATTAATTTCCATAGGTGTGCCTCTTTTTTCTGCTGTCTCTACTTTGATATACTTGGCTTTTGTTGGGTACAATACAACATAATGGTCATTGACACCATACCCCTCGTGTCAAGAACTGGTTTTGCTTTCATTGGTGTATTCATTTTTTTTATTAAAAAATAAATAATGTATTGTCCATTGTTAATAGTTATTAGAACTTTTTTTTAGGATATCATTCATAAGGAATGAAAATTGTAGGTGTTGAAAATATTTGAACTTGAAGGGCCAAAATATCTATTTTTTAGAAAAGGAACTACATTTGTGAACTAGAAATAACATAGAGATCATATCGAAACGTAGTCATTGTTTGAAGGGAAATAATAGATCCAGCGAAAACCAATTTTGTGAACAGTACCCGAATGTGTTGGCAAACTAATGGCCATTTGATTTCAGTTTCATTTTACTGCTTAATAAAGAAATAAGAAATAAAAACCTCACCTCCCCATGTTTTGCGGTCAGCAGCCATTTTCATTGGTTGGAATACTTTTCGGGACACTCCTGCTATAATATCCTTCGGGATATATAGCAATGCTCTTGTTTGAATTGATGAAATAAGATGGAATTGAGTGAATGAAGTGGTATGGTCAATTAGCCAATTCCAATTATTTTTAAAAATGAATAGTGACATCAAACATGATGAGAGCTATTTCACCTCATACTATCCTCTCTTTCTATTTTTCGTTGCTCTCCAATTTAGTGGATATACAATAGAATAGAGCATCTTAATAAGCTCGCATCCCTTGTTGGTTTGATGATTTCTCTCATCTCCTTGTATTGTCTTCATTTTTTGCTTTGCACTATTATTTTTTATATATGTTTTATTTTGTTGCTTCTGCATTTATTTTATTTTGTTGACCGATGCTAGATAAATGGAACTTACGAGTATTGGGAAAAACTTAAGTTTCACATCGGATTGATAAGACTCTTGTTAAGAGTTTATAAAGAGGTGACACTCCTCACCTTATGAACTGATTTTGTAAGGATGAGATATGCCCCAAATTTCAACAAAGAGTGCTAGCAACACTCTATTATTGGATGAAATTCAGATGGATCCTACCACTTTATCTATATTCACATGAATTTCATCTAATAAAAGATCTAGTGTTAGAGGGAGTGTTGCTAATAGACCTCATGGAGCTTTTAGTCTTTTGAAGTTTATTTGAAAGGGTCTTGTTAACCAGGGGCACTAGTTAAGGAACTAAAGGTGGAAAGAAAAGTCAAGTTTTGCATTGAAAACAACGCATTTTTAACTTTTAAAAAGTATAATACACAATTTCCAAAACAATATTTCCTTTTATAATTTCTTAACCAGTGCTCCGGGGGCATTAGTTAACATACGACACCGAAGGTGGAAAATAAGGCAACTTATTTATCTATATACACATGAATTTCGTCTAATAAAAGAACTAGTGTTAGAGAGAGTGTTGCTAACACACCTCATAGAGTTTTAGTTTTTTGAGGTTTATTCGAAAATATCTACATCCGTAGAAAATAAGGCAACTTGTTTTTTAGTAACAAAAATAAGGCAACTATCTTGACGGGGGAAAATACTTGGGTAACATTGTGGTAGGTTTAGGGTTTTTTGGCCGAAAAATGTACTTTAAGAGTTAAACCAAAGATGTTAAAACTAAAAATTATTGGTTTGATGTGAAACTTGAGTTTTTCCCAATACTATTAAGCTCCATTTATCTAGCAACGGACAAAAAATACACCAATTAAACCATTGTACATTGCAATTTTGAGTTCAACCGAATCTTATGTTTAGGGGGATCCGAATATAAGATGGAAGGGTTTAAGACTTAAAAAAATAAAAAATAATTTAGTCATTACATCTCCAAACAAACAACATTTTATGAGGAGGATCAACTTACTTCCACTAAATAATTTATTATAAACAATAAATTCATTAAGGTGAACATAAAGGTACACTTTAAGATTTTTATTTTTTATTTTTGAAAAAGAAGTTTAGTTGAATACGTATTCATCATCTAATTATTTAATATCATGTCATATTTTGTATAAATTTATTTAAAGATAAAAATTTAAAAGGCTTTTGTCTATAGGGTATAATACGTATCCATCCAAACTTTAAGGTACTTGAAAATTTATCTTTCACCAATTAAACCGTTGAATTACAAGTTTTTGTTTAAGTACATCACTTCTCCAATTTTTTATGAAAAAATTCAAAACTATTTTAGTTAAACATATAAAATCGTTTTAGAAATACTATTTAAATGTTGACTCTTCGATTACACAACAACAATTATCAAATTTTTACATATTATGATCCATTGTAATTTAGGTGATTCATATTGTTTGTATGTAGATTTGGATTCTCTCTGACCTATTTTGCTTTAATTTCAGTCATTCACTCCAAAAAAAAAAAAAAAATTTCTTCTACGGTTTGTTTTCCTTGTAAAAAATAAAAATATATGATTCGTCAATTAAGAGATAGCTTAACGAAAAGGATAGGAGAGAATCTAAATTTATAGTTTGTAGCGGTGAGAGGTAGAAATTGGAGGTAGAGTGAGATTTCTCCAAAATGTTTGATGAATTGATCTGGCTCGTTAGATTTTGCCCACCATCATTTTGTTTGCTGTTTTACTTCTATACGTTCCTTTGGTCAAGGTCAACAGTGGTAGGATATCACCAAGGACCAACAACTCCACCGTACAACAGAGAACAGAAGGGGTACATTTTGGTGTCTTTTCACGACTCAAGTTTTGTCACCTATGCAAGCAAGTGCAAGATCCGTAGCGAGATTGAGATTCAAACCTCGAACAATTCATTTATGCTCTTAAAATAAAATTTCAATTATTAAATTATTTGAAGAAAAAAAAAAAAAGTGGTTTCAGGGATACAAAGAAACTGATTTGTTTCTATAAGCGGAAGGGGTCGTAATTTGTTTTTATTTTATTTTGATGTCATATTCATATTTTATATTGTTTCTATTAACTGAAGCAGGAAATAAGAAATTAAGCTTAGTGAATGTATTGCTATCAGGTACTAAAAATAAGAATAAGAAGATTGGAGAAGCTGAAAAATTTAAATGTTGAGGGAACAAAGGTAAAAGGAAAAGAAAAACATTAGTATAGGGATAGGGATGGTAGTTGGACCCAGGTCGAATGGGCACCCGTCAAAAATATTTATGATGGGCGGATAAATATCCGCATTGTTGGGTATGGGTCTGGACCCTACCCAATGGATACCCATTACCATCTCTATATAGGGAAATGAATAGTGAGAGGCTCTCACTATTCACCAATTTAAGAGAAAAACTAAAAGTATAGTATAAGATGATGAAATCCTTTAATAAATGAGTGAGTAACAAAAAGTGTTCAAGAAATAAATTCACCGATTTAAAATTGTGTAATGGGTCTCGACTCTCAACAATGAGTATGAATTGTGGTTGAATAACCGTTTTAAGTTTGAGTAATTAGGTGTTTAAAAAAAAAGTTTGAGTAATTAGGTGCAGTTCGATTGAGTTGAGATCCTATTCATTTTTCAAAAGAATTGTGGCCTCTAGTTAACATCTTAAATTTTGGATATATATTCATTTGTATCATTTTTTTTTTTAAAACTACAATATCGGACACCTCTATTTTTATTTTTATTTTCATTTTTGAAAAAATGGAAAAGATCTCTACTTGTTAAAATTTAAGAAATAATATATGATTAACGGTATAAGATATGTGCATTTCTTTTGAGAGGATCTCCACTCATTAACGCCATAAATTCTAGATATATGTCCAATAACGCCATTATTATTAAATGTGTATTTATACCATAGAATCAAATCACTACCAAAAAAAAATACCATAGAATCAATTATTAAATGCATACATATATAGAAATTAATATATTCCATTTTTAACATTGCATTTTTTTTTATAAAAATAAACTATATTCATTCATTCAAATTGATAGATTACATCGATACAATACATATTCAAATTCACTAAAAACAAAAAGGATGAATTTGTGAACAAACTCACAGCATCATAAATCGGCAAAGTACCTATGCCTACAAATATGACTAACATGACTATATTAAAGTCTCCAGAATATATGAATATATTAAAGTCTCCGGAATATTCATGTCTCTGGATCTGCAACGTTGACGACGCCAAAGTCATTGTCATTGATCGGATCTGCACTTGCTCAAAGCTAATCTTTCAACCTAAATCAAATAAACACCGCATTAAGACGGAAAATAAAAAACACACCGCACAAAGACGGGAAATCAAAACAAGCAAAGTCTTTTAGAGACAACGAAATCACAAAAACAAACGAAAGAAAACAGAAAATATGTGAAATCACTTATTTCATTAGGATATAAGGAAAAACAACTCGGAGAGGTGATTTTTAGGTCAAAGTTGACCCTAAATCACCCCTCTGACAAGAAGAAGAACAAGAAGAAAAAAGGGGTGACGGTTAGGGTTTGAGAATGAGAGAAGAGAGAAACATTGCATAATTTGTTATTCACATAAATAATATTTAATTATATTACGAAACTGATCCTCATATATATGGTGGATTCTAGGGTGAGGGTCCAATTAGGTCTCTCACCGGTGAACCACGAGAAAAACACCAATAGATTAAATAAGTGGTTCAGATTTATTTAAATTAAAAGAGGGAACATGTAGAACTGCTCACATTCAATCATATCCTGCAATGGTTTCACCCGTTGT
>Ga0228711_1003126_pt1 | contig 25753 bp, 12 predicted proteins | sample MedpolnodulmetaG_2_FD_177996 | JGI IMG/M metagenome (GOLD analysis project Ga0228711, IMG submission 177996) | Root nodule microbial communities from Medicago polymorpha collected in Santa Monica, California, United States - brown nodules | ecosystem: Host-associated > Plants > Roots > Nodule... | reverse complement strand
TTGATTCATACCTTTGCTTGTGTTGTCTTGAATCGTATCGATATTCGTTTGGAAAACCTTTGATTCAATTCAAATGTTCTTTGAATCATACCAATCTTCATAACTTCAATTTTTCCTATTTTCACGTGTCTGAATCAATTCATACTTAGTATGATTCGAATCATGTCGATATTTTTGCCACTAAAGTTGCACTTGTCACTCATGTCTAGAGCTGTCAACAAAACCTTAAAATATAAAGCCCCCATTATTGAGCCCCCTTCAAAATCCCAATTTTTTGGCTTCCTCTTAAATAAATTTACATTAGGCCCTAACCCCATTGTCATACCCCAATTTTTGACCTAACATGTCACTGACGCATGTCGTTGGACCTTACATTCGTACGCATTTAACCTGATCGACCTCTAACATTTTCGACGAAATTCCGGCAGAGAGGTATTTTAATCATGTTTGATTCCGAGTCGGGCCCTCTTCTCTCTGTATTTTCATTTTTATCGTGTTTTTTCCATCTTTTATTTAAGTTTTAATTAATTTTAATTTTTGTATATAAAAGTCTTTACTTTTCTTTTTTAATTAAACTTTCAACACTTTTTATTATTATCATTGTTTAGTCTTCGTTTTTTATTATTCAATTTTTATCTTGTCCGTATCCAAATAGTCTAATGCAGAAATTGTTCTTCCAAATCCAATTCACGCGTCCATTTTTCCAGCAAAAGATAATCACATTATTTTTCCTTCTCATTCCAATCCAAAGCCAGATTTTCTGCAGACTCTCAACAAACCCTAGCCTCAATCCAGCACTATAAAAACCTGTACCTGCACACATAAGAAAAAGGAGGAGAGATTGCACAACAGAAACCAGGGACCGAAAATTGCAAAAACAACCAGAAGCCAGAAATTCACAGAGAAACCATAACCCCAAAACAAAGTCGCAAACGGATTCAACTTCAACGGCTCAAACCGTCACACAGTCGCACAACAATTCAGATCGCACAACACAACAACAACAGTGACGCTGCAATCAAACATTAACACTGCAACTGGAAGCGGATCGTTTCGGATTTGTAGGAATCAAAGGGTATACTCCTTTTTTCATTTTTCTTTCTCTGTACATATATATTTATTATTATTATTATTATTGTAAAGAAGTAGGAGGAAGAAGTAGATCGAAGAAGGAGAAGAAAAAATATAAAAAATTTAGGGTTCCGGCGTGGTGCGCCGCCGTACCGGCCGGCCAACCACCGCCGGAACCCCCCTTACCTTCGTCGGTTTCTGGGTGGTGGAAGGAGGAACATATGAATGTCCTTGAGAGAAAAGAGAGAGAACAGAGAGAATTCAGTGAGAAGAGAGAGAAAGGTGCTAGGGAAATGAGAGAAAATTAGGGTTGCACCCTATTTATAGCGGCCCATAAACCGACCCAGCTGCAACACAAACCGACCCGGTTCGGTTCCCTTAAGCCCAATCCCTTTTTTTATTTATTTTCTGCACCCCTTTACTCACTTCCTGCACCCCCAGCATCTCATTTCTTGCCATTTTCATGCATTTTGAATTTCCTTCGCATTTTACTTTCTTTTATGTTGTTATTCGTCAGCATCCACATATTTATTTTTACGTCTTATTATTTCTACCTCTTTCATTCGTATTGATTTAGAATGTAATTAATTAGGCTTTGATGTAATTTATTTATTTACGTTTTTGCACATGATTTAGAATGTAATTAATTAGGCCTTTATGTAATTTATTTTATCGCAGACCGTAGCATGTATCATAGGCTTTTTACTTCTATGCCTCTAGTCTAGGTTAATGGTCTTTGTGGTGATCCAACGTCGCCACAAAGTACCTACGTTTTTATTTTCTCGCTCCGGTAGTTTATTTTTAGCTTATTATTCAAAAACAAAAAACATGCAAATAATCATAAAATCACAAAAACATTTTTTACAATAAACCTTGATTCCCAAAATCAAGTGATCGTCTTATTTTTTATTCTTTCATAAATCAAATCGCAATCAACTTTAATCGTACTTTAACCATTTTCTCTTAACATAAAAAACACAAACAAATACTCATTTGCCGCCTTGGCTTTTCTTTCATTTCAAACTTTTTTCAAAACTAATAAAAAACACAAAACAAATCAAACGTCGATTTTTACCCCGAACTACGAGGTTTTGATCCCTCACGGACTTTTTCCCGCCTTTCCCTCTTAAAATTAAATGTTCGGTCGTGAAATAAAATAGTGAGTCAAAAGCTAATCAAATAGCCTTGATCTCCGAAAAATGGCGCGACACCCATTTTTTATGTTTTATAGATGGGCCCTATTGAAGGCCAACTCTTGGCCCAACTAAAATTTTGTAAAAGATTTTTTTAAATTTTTTTATTTATTAGAATAATATAATTAATAAATTTTAAAAATATTTAAAATAAAAAACAACCAGCCACCAGAGGACCACCGCGCGGTCATCAGATCTCGACCGCCGGCCGCCGTGAACCACCAGAGCTCCGCCGCCTGTTCCCAGAAAATGGCTGAAGGCCAGCCGCCCGCCGCGGGTCATCGAAGCTTTGTCGTGATCAACGTCGGTGGTCGGCCGTTGACCACCATTGCCACCACCACATCATTTTATTGTTTAGTTATTTAATTATTAATAAATTTGAGTTATTGGGAAAAAAAACTTTTTGGGCTTTGAAATAAAATGGCTTTCGACTATAGTATTGGACTTTATAAATAAAAAATGTTTACTCTTCTCACCTTATGCGTTTCTTGCACACCTATTTGTTTTTCCAAAATTCATGAAATTATAAAATTCAAAAATCTCAAGGGCACAAAGAAGAAAGATATGAGGAATTTTGGGGTTTATAAAAAGATTACTGCTCTCCGCCCAGCAAGTTACGCTCCTACCCATCTAAACTGACCAAAATACCCCTACGCTAGTTAACTAACGCATGTGTAAATCAAAAATGACTTAATTTTACACATGTGTGACTTAAGTCACGCCGCATGAGTTAACTCACACAGGTGTTATACCCCGCGTGAGTTAACTCACGCTAGTTACACATGAGAATTTTTGAAAAAATTGAGATGCAAAAGCTAAATGTTTGTGGAGAAGTTTGTGTTTGTCCAAACATAATGACATGACTTTTGAGCTGTTATTTGGCATTACCTATTTTGTATATGGAGGTAGAGAGATAATGTTATTTATCCTGTTGTGCAGTATCTTTTCTTTCATCGCTTATTTTCATACTTTCTATTTTCTAAATTTTGCTCAAGGGTAAATGTTGTGTTGATAGTGGGACTGTTTGTTGATTAAGATATTTTATAATACATATGATAGAGATGGAGTAAGACTGTGGTGTACAGTGTAATTATTCAAATTGGGACTAGCGTGAGTTATTCAAAAATTCTCATGTGTAACTAGCGTGAGTTAACTCACGCGGGGTATAACACCTGCGTAAGTTAACTCATGCGGTGTGACTTACGTAACACATAAAATACAATGTGCGCAAGTTAAGTCACGATGCGTAACTTAACTTGCGCAGGGTAATTTGGGCAATGCTGCAGAGCGCGAGCGAAAAGTGCAAGGGGGAGAGCAATAATCTTATGAAAAAGCGGGCTCATTATCTTTTGATATTTTAAGCCCCCTTAACATATGAGTTGGGGCCTAAATTTTCAAGGCCCCCTAAATTGACACCTTTACTCATGTCTATATAGCTAAAAACACATACCTTCCAACTCATTGAATCAATTTGCAAATATCACTCTAGAGTCTCAAAACCTCTATCTCTACTTGTTCTTGAGATTAAATACTTTTTCTAAGATCTTTGTAGATTTTGAGTCATAGATTTCTAGGGTGTTATAAGAGTTGTACATTGGTTTCTTTCAAGGAACTTGATTGAGGATCAAAGGTCCAAAGAAAAAGAAGGATCTCTTTCCACCTCCAAGCGAATTAGGGGGGGGGAGTATTTCTAACTTCTCAAAGTTTCAAGGGGATCCAAGCTTCCAACATAGCAAAGAAGAATTCAAGGTGAAGGAATTCAAAGGATTGCATGGAAGCTTGAGTTTCGAAGACCTAGAGGCTTTTAAATTTCAAGAAAACTTGAAGATTGCTGGTTTTGTGGTTGCTTAGGATAGAAGATTAGAGTATTGAAGGAATCTTTTGTAATCATAGTAATTTGTAAACATTTTCAACATAGTGGAAGTCCTTGATAGAGTTGTATTCTATCAAGAAGAGAGGAGTACCCTGAAGCGAGAACGAAAGGGGGAACCTCTATCAATTTGATTGCGAACTTATTTTTTTCATCTTTAAATTTTATTTGTTTTTCATTGTTGGTGTTTCCCAAAATACTATGAGTAATTTAAGGTGGAAAGACTTCGTGCAAGTATACACTGTCCAAGTAATAGTATAAAAAGATATCGATCCCACATGGATTGGGTAGCTATAGCTCTCTATAGCTTTCCAGTAGAAAACTCGTTTCCAAGAAAATAAAATAAATCATTTGTCACAACAGTAATTATAAAAAGTTAAAGGTTAGGAAAACAGTTAAAAAAGACTTAGAAATTCTCAAGGTAAAAAGTGTGGTTTTAACCTCTATAGCTTTCTACGACTTCCTGGAAACCTGGTGTCCACTGGGAATGTTGTGCACTCAGCCTTCGTGTTAAGGCCGTGAAGGCGTGCCTTTCAGGGTTCAATCACACAAACCTTAACACGCAATGTCTAGGATCTCAACTTTTCCACAGAAGTGTACTCTGGTTTAGCCTTTGGCCTATGACAAGAGTTCTATCTAGATCTTCGAGCCCGAAGCCTCCTCCAAGATCTAGTTTACGTTCAAGTATTCTCTCTTGATTCCTTCACTTTTCGATGCTTAGGGACAAATTCATATCTAACAAACATGTTCCACTCCCATACTGGTTAAGGATGAGGGAGCTATAACATTCGAAGCAAAAATGATCAATTATTACTTCTAAAGATTTTGAGTTAAATCAAGTTTCTTAGAAAGAAGCTCGACGTTGTAGATTTATATATCACTAAGTAAAGAATCTCATAACCTCACTATATATAAACCACGAGAAGGGGTTTAACTTATGGTGAGATGAACTTCATAGATGAAGATGAAGATAAACATAAATGAAAACATGAAAAGCTAAATTGATAGATTAAAATAGCTAGTACAAGATTACAATCCTTAAAGGAAAGTGGTGAGCTAAAAGCATCACCACCAAGTAAGCTAACTCTCAACCTCTATGAACTAGCCTCCATGCTCATCTATGGGGAAGATGAGATGGAATTAGAACTTTAAAACTTCTAACCCTAGATAGAACTTGGCCTCTCCAATTCTCTTATAAATTTTTGGACCCTTGGTACCAACACATTGTTCTCCTTTTATAGTACAAGGCCAACCACCACAAGTTGTACCATTTGGTCATTTTACATGAGTTGTCCTTATCATATCCTACCTACTCCTGGGATATTCTTCTTTTATTCCTAGGATTTCAATCATTGACGCCAACTTATTATTAGTCTTCATTAAGCAATGGCCAGGCATGGTCCCCTGGGTCTGTACTACTTGTACGACCCGACTAGCGATCTAAAGAGTTGCATCTTTCCAAATCTTTAGCGAAACAATCCTGATCCACACTGCAACTTCCCGTATCTTCCGAGTCATTCCTTATCCTACTTCATTGAACATCTACAACAATCATTACTATTTCAAAAAGATTAATTAAAACTAAACACTACTTAAAACTATAAAATCCTAAATAGGCACTAATTAGATCTCTTAGGCAATGCAATCACTCAATTTATTGTTCATTATGGGAGTTAAGTGCAACGTGATAACCCACTATTTTGTCGATTATAAATTGTCTTAATCTTCTTATCATCAACTCACACAAATTCAGTAGTCATACTCTTATTAATCTACATTTTCGCAAAACCTTTTGAAAAACAAAAAAAGAAGTTATTCCCTTCCTCCCCTCAAGCACACTATCTAGCTCGTCATATAGACTAACAGGGTGAAATAATTAACTAATTCTATATGTCATGTAAAGGTATGATGATAGTAGAAAATAATCAACAAGTCTCCCAAAAGGTTTGATACTACAAACGACACATTGGTGAAAAAGGCATAAAACACGTGGGACTATGAACATTCCCAAGATCATTAATTTACCCTTCCGCCCTCACTAGTCTCCTAAGGTGAGTTACTAGTGTAGTTAATGATCCTCGTCCACGATGCATCTACTCAAAAGAGTGGCCATAATAGGCCCTTGAATCGCCTCCAACCTTTTGTGGAGTAGCATGAGATAGTATTCGGTTATTGGCTTGAATAGACTATTAACTTGATCTATCGCACGGGTCGGTTAGAATTGAAGACCCTAGTATTTTTTAACAATTAATTTTTTTTATTAACATATTAAACTATATTTGATGACATTTATGTTATCATTTGCAATAAGAAATCAAATATGATGATATGGAAAACATCACATTTATCACAACCTTCGCTATTATAATTGAAATTTTATTGATTTGAATAGTTAACTACTGAACATTCTGAAATAATTCTTTTTAAAGACATGCAATTTTACTATAGAAACAATATAAATACACGACCCATCAAATATACTACACTTCAAATGTTTAACTTGCATAGAAATTGCAGTCCTTGGTATTTTGCATCTTTCGCAGTATATCTGGCCTACAATATTAGTAATTCTTTATGCACACTTGATGCATGCCCTATACAACCATCTTGCTTCTATCTCAAACTCACAGTCCTTAGCAAGACATATCCAAAGCATTTATGCACCAATCATTATGGTATCCTTTAACACTTACAAATAGAAAAAATGACATTAACAACTAATCCAACCGGTCCTATTTATAAGAGAAAGTTAGGTCAACAAAAGTTAATGTATTTGGGCTGAATTTTTATCTAGATACATCAATTTTTGTTGACTCAAGTTTCTCTTATGTTTGGTGATGAAGATGATGAATTTTATGGGTTTTAAGATGAAGGTGGTCAAATGGGGATGATGTTAATAGTTTTTCACAAAAGTTAACATAAAAGATTTGATTGGTTGACAGGCGTAAGTTAAGGGACCAAAACGTAACAAAAAACAATTATAGGACCAATATGAAACCTTACAATTAGTTAAGGGACTAGACATATAATTTAGCCATATTAATATCAGTATCTACGATACAATGAAAATCGCCATGCAATGAAAAAAAACACAATGCAAAAAATAAAAAACACAATTAATATTGCGAGGTACAATTCAGTTCAGTTTACATTATTTAAAATAAACATGACATTCAGTTTACATAAAACACGTTGTACAAAAAATTAAAGTTGTAGAATATTACTACTCCCTTATACATGTGATAGGCTAAACTAAGATGATATTAGGTTAGCACACACGTCATGTGGACCATCAGGATAATCATCCACCAAATGTGTCTCCTCCTCCACCTCCTCAAGCGTCTGCTCATCATCATATGCGTTCTCCACCTCCACTCCTTCATATCGTGTTGCTCAGGTTGTGTCTCGGGTTGGGGCTCAGGCTCATTCACCTTAGATACTTCTAGGCCATCACCACGGTATCCCTTAAAGGGACATCGTATGACAAAAAGAGTATACACAACATATAAAAATAATAAAATTTCCTTTTCAATGGATTTTACGAATGAACATAATTATGATCAAATTATTACCTCTTGTAGTGCAATTCCTTTAATTTCAAATTTATCTGATCGATCTCGAGCACCACTCTTCCGCTACACCTCTGCTCAGTCCACAAGAACAAATTCCCCCCGCTCGAATATGCTAGCTGCTACGAGATGAAGGCTTCTAGATAGAGGGGGCAGTTTTAGGGTTTCTAAATGTGGTATCAGGTTTTCAGTATCACCTTGTTTCAACACTTGTGTGCTCAGGCTCTATTGGGCTTTTGTAAGCCTAATAAACCATTTATTGATTTTCTAACTATTAGGTCCACTTACTAAACGTACCCCAAGTAATAAGACTCGCTTATTTCTCATGTTTAACTTAAAGTTGCTTATAGCTTTAGGTTTTTGTTTTGATAATGTTTATTAGTTAGGTTTATTTATGATGTTTTTACTTTGTTAGTTGTAGCTTAGAAACATGTTAAAGCACCTAGCAATTATTACCTCATTGTGTTTGTAGTTCCTAGATGTCATGTGTGTTGTTGTGTGCAGAAATCTTCCTCTTTATGTGTCAAAACATTTTCTCTATATGTTTGATTCGTATCAATCATTCTTACTAGCCTTGTTCCTCATGTCTCACACATTTTGAATCGATTCATGATTTCATGAATCATATCAATTTGAATTGAATCAAATTGTTCTGATTCGTATCATTATTTCCGTCTGGTCCTTGTTTTTGCCTGTTTGAAATGATTCACAATTTCATGAACTGTATCAACCATCATCTGGGTTCAGTTGATTCGATTCATAAATAGGTTGATTCGTATCAATCTTCATTACTCAGATTTCCTAATTCTAGTTGTCTGAATCGATTTAGACATTGTGTGATTCGACTCATTTAGTTGTTTTTGGCCAAAATTTTGCACCTTAATCTCACTTCTATATATAGTCATATCCTCACATTTCCCAAACCACTGAAAGATTTACAACTATTCTCTCTAGAGTCTCCAAACCTCTCTTTCCACTTGTTCTTCATATTAAACACTTTTTCTAAGAATCAGTGTAGTCTTTGAGTCATAGATTTCTAGAGTGATATAGGGATTGTAAGTTGATTTCATTCAAGGATCTTGGTCGGGGATCAAGGTTCCAAAGTGAATTGAGTAATTTCATTCTACCTCTAAGGGTATTGGAGTTTTTTTTTAATCTTCTCAAGTCCGGGGATCCAACCATCGGACATAACAAAGAAGAGTTCGAGGTGAAGAGCTTCAAGAATTGAATGGGTGATTGAGGATTCAAAGACTCAAAGAATCACCAATTTCAAGGGTTACTTGAAGATTAGGGGTTGTGGTTACATATGAATTGAAAATTAGGGTAATTGAAGGAGTTCTTGTAATCACAACATTGTAATCAAATTTCAATTTTAGTGGAAGTCCTTGATATAGACGTTTTCTATCAAGAAGAGTGGAGGTACCCTGAAGCGAGGATGAAAGGGGGAACCACTATAAATCTCGGTGTCGTTTCTTTTCCCTTTCTCCCTTTACTTTGTGTTAATTTGTGCATATGAATGTTTGATAATTGTTTTAAATTGGTTTTAATGTTATCAAAGCTTTAATTGTAAACCTAGTTGATCGTACCTGATCAGAAGGTGACTACCGGTACATTTTTTGTACGGTGGTTGTACGGTGGTGGAATGCTTCAGTGATAACAGGTACGGCGGGGGGTGTGTACCTGCAGACACTCTGACACTCAAGTCAGTATGAGATTAGAATGGGGTTCAGATCGAGGGTAGATTCTAACCTTGGCGACTGCCAAGAGCCCCCTTTATATAGAGGTGGTTGAATGCAGAGCCGTTTTAAGGCACACGTGTGCTCGGCGGTTACGAATTCATAGGAAGTGTAACCGCCGAAGAGAGATTCGCGGGAGCCATGACGGTGACCGTAAATGTTCGTTTGAACTGGTCTCTGTTGCTCTGAGCACCCCCTCATGGGGAGGGGGTGTGTTGCGAGTAATATTGCCAAATGCGGAATTTGGGTTGTCTTTGTATTGGGCCTAAGCTCTTTAGCCAGTCCAGGACACTAGTCTTGATTCATTGAATTAATTTTTCTTTCTAACTCAATATTGATCACAATTGAATTCAATCAAGTTTCAATTCACCCAGTTCATATACCTTGTGTTTATTGATTTTAGATTTGGTTTGAGAATTGTCTAGTTTTGTAAATTGTGCTGAGAATTATTGATAGTTGATTGTATTAAGATTTAACAATTGAATCTCTCAATTTAATAGTAAATCTTATTGTATAACTCATCGCTTTAATTTTTTATTATCGATATCAAGCACGAATCCAATTAGTCAAATACTTTTCAAACACGCTTTCGCTAAACTCTTGATATTTTTTAGAAACGCTATTCACCCCTCCTCTAGCGCGTATGCTAGCTTGCCATATAGACCAACATAACTGTCCTTTTGTGTGTGATCCAGTAAATTCCTGTATTTTTGGAAATAATATTAAATTTTTTAATATTATAAACAGTGAGTGGTATCTAGCAACACATCACTGCTACCGAAGTGACAAGAATGTCAAGTGATTGGACGAAACCATTTTGTGGTAAAGATCTTTGTGGTAAAGATCCTTTGCATTATTACCTTTTTTCCCTCATCTCTATATTGAATACAAGACATAGTATGTCACCCTTGTCTAGTTCAATATTGGGCCCTTATAAATTTCTCCCATTATGTAGGAGGGGCAAATTCCATCACGTCCCTCAACATGATTTGTCGAATACCCAATAACCAAATTTATAGTCATCTTGTTACATACGATGTTTGTACGACAACAAAGTACCTGACTCCTACATCTAAGGTACACAATGGTTTTAGGTCCATGGGTGGAATTCACCACTTATCACTATGAGAATGTCTTGTGACTTTTAAATAAACATTATATGTAGCATTCTCATGATGGGTCAATCCAATATAAATATTACTCCTAATATTTATATCTATGAGAAGACTTGATAACTCCTTATTTATGATCTGTGAGATGTGATCATCACTCTACCCACAGAATAGTCTCTACGCTTTAATGTTACCCCTCTTGCCACTAATGCTTGACTACATATGTTTTAAGAATAATTTCCTTCTGCTTAATGGGGTATCGTGATTATGTCATACTTAATTTTTCATTTAAAAGAACTAACTATTCTATGAACTTTATTATTTTAACACATAAACATAATATAAAAAAATGCCTTAATTAAAATTATTGGCCTTTAAGACTTACACCAACAACCCTTATTCATGCACCTGTCCAGTATTCCTTTAGCTTCGTTCCTCTCTGTCCTATCTCGCCTAGCCGGAGCAGTCACGGTAGTTCTCTCGTTACTAAGGCGGTCCATATCTGAAACATGCAAAGTTACAGTTAACATAAATCCATAAAATTTCCAAAAATAACATATGTTGATACAATTTGGATTATATGATCTGAATCACAAACAATCTGATTCGGATTATACAATTCGAAGAGGTTTAGTAGTCCAGGAAAAAAAATTGTGACCCCCATTGATAAATCAAGGGAATGGGACCTTATCTTGTGTTTGTTGTTTGAAAATGCTTGAAATGTGATTCTTTTGAGCAAAAAAACCTTCATGAATAACCTAATGTTGGATTTTTTTAATTTTGGGGTTTGTGAGAGAAGTTTTATGGCACAAATACAAAATGTTGAAATGAGGAGAGGTTTATGACTTTGACTTATATATATAGAAAGGGTTCGGTTATAGAATCTGAAACATGGTTCGGATTGTAGAATCCGAACAAAGGATATTTTAAAAGAAAAAAATTAGGACACCTGAGACATGCATTGAGTGTTAAAAGTAATAGCTTAATTTTAAGTGATTTAGAGGTGAAAGTTAAGAGTTCGCCAAAAAGTGTACTCAAGCCCAAATAAGAGAATATGGCACAAGGGGAAGAAGCTTGCTTTTTTGACATCCAATGTTTCCTAGAAACACATGGAAATGACCAAAAACTCAGTGGTAGTTAACTACCATCGATTTTCTAGTTATAAGTCAGCGGTAGTTAACTACCGTTGTGGTGTTTTTGGTCATTTCCATGTGTTTCAAGGAAACAATAGATGTCAAAAAAGCAATTCTCCAAGGGCAATTACCATGTTTAGTGAGAGCAAAGAGTAAATGGACCCCTCATCTTTATAGAAAACTCATTTTAACTTTTCAACTTCTTTCTTCTCTCCAACAACCTCTCACTCTCTCTTCATAGTATGTGGGTTTGATCAGAGGAAGGTGTTATATTTATGATCTGTTGTAGCTGAGTAGAAATAGTGTCTTATCATGAACCCTTCAGTTTTTGTTGCTACATATTCCTCCGGGGGAGGTATGGAATGGCTGAGTGGTTGTTGGTTTTGTGCATCATGAGTCGTGTATTTGCGGGATGGTTGTTGTTGTGTGTAAGTGTGAGTTATATATGTCCCACATCAGATAGAAAAGTAAAGGTTGAACATCTTATAAGTAAGAGGACTCATAAACCCATTGCCTTAAGGTTTTGGGTAAGAGTGTGGTCTCTCTCTAGCTTGTGTGGTTGTTCTAGCCTCGAAGTGGACGCTCCCCCAGGCTCCCCTCATGACTCAATAGTGGTATCAGAGCCCTGGTTTGACGAAGGGTACGACCGAGGTAGCTGGTCCGTTGCGGAGAAACCAGCAACAGCGGTACAGTGTCGGTCCGTTGCGGAGAAACCAGCAACAACGATACAAGCAAGTAAGAGCTTTTGCTTGAAAGGGGAGCATGATGAATACATGGACTCACAATTGAGGGGAAGTGTTGTGTGCAAGTGTGAGTTATATATGTCCCACATCGGATAGAAAAGTAAAGGTTGAACACCTTATAAGTAAGAGGACCCATAAACTTATTGTCTTAAGGTTTTGGGTAAGACTGTGGTGTCTCTCTCGCTTGTGTGATTGTTCTAGCGTCGATGTGGACGCTCCCCTCATGACCCAACAGTTGTAGCAGTGTTTTAGATTGTTTTTTCTAGTGTGAAAAGTTGGGTTGTGTTTGTTGGTGTCTTGTTTACTTTCTTGTTATTGGTTGTGTGTGTTTGTATTCTCTTTTGTTATAGAGTTTTAGCTGCTATTGCGAGCTCATTCATTTGCAATCAAGCCACCACCCCAAACCATGTCTTGCCCGAGTAAAATGAAGCAGTGTTTTATTTTCTTTTTGAAGAAGTCAAATGAATTATATTAAAGTAGAAACAAATGAGACCAAGCTAAGGACAAAGTGTGTCTACCAAAGAATCATAACAAAGTTTCATAATACAAGAAAGACACAAAGCCAAAATAAAAATGTCAAACAAGCAGCATTAGTCGGTGGAATATCTGATGCAAAGAGACAGATTAGTACATCTGCCATGAAAATTGAAAGATAAAATGGCATGTACGCCTTAAACCACCACCATGAATGAAGTTTCACCCTGTCAACTAATAGATGACTCTTTGTTTTGAAAAGTCCGTAGATTACGCTCCTTTCAAATAATCTAGATAGTAGCCTTCCAAATTATTTGAAAACAAGAGTGAATATCCTTTCTAAAGAGATGGAAACTAGCAATTAGATGAATGCAACCCTGAGTTGATCCAAGAAACGCCAATCAAATGAGATGAATGCAACACTTTAACATGTCATTAAAAGCTGGAAATTGCTCTTTAGGCTTCTCAAATTGCTCTCTGGTTCCCCGAAATTACCTTTATGCTTCCAATGATAGTTGATTGTCGTTCGAAAGACTTCTTAAATCGGTTAAACCGATTTAAAAAGCGATTTAACATATCTAAAAAGTGTCGAACAACACTTAACCGCCGCTCAGTCAACAACAATTGAAAAAAAAAAAGAGCAATTGGAGAAGCCTAAAGAGCAATGATCTTAAAAGCTTGCCTAATAGGAATTCGTTGTAGCATAGAAAAACAATAGGAGTATGTTGTAGCATAGAAAAACTTCCTAGATGTTATTGTAATAATAATAGGTATCCCAACATCTTCAAAGATTGATTTTGATCCTAGCACAAGAATATCATAATACTATTACTGGGTAGCCAGTTTAATCCAAAACATCATCATATTTATATCAGAGACTATGGGAAATTAAGATTACGTTAACACTATAATCCCAAACAACCTACCATTGAGGCAAGAAAATAAGCAATGAAGTAAAATCTCCTTTTTAAAATAAGAACTTCTAGGAGAAGACTTAACTTCATTGTTCGGGTAGGAAGAGCTAGGTGTTTGCCAAAGGAAAAATTGCATATTAGAAGGAAGAGACGATTACCATAGCCAGCTCTAAAACTATAGAATTGCTCAGGATATTTACGCCTAAGCAACCTAGAATAATCATCATAATGAGTAAGTCCATGATGAACTAGATTTCCAAGCACCAATTACATACAAGTCTTTAACCCTATCATTCAGGTCATGATAGGGGATCACATTACATATATGTGGCTTAACTTTGGTTCAAAAATTGGTATTTCCAACTTCTATTTCTAGCAATACACACTCCAAAATAGATAGATTCAAGCACTATCATTACTAGTAACTACCAATCTATCTATCAATGTATACAATCCTTGTTTTTTAACCTTAAAACACTCTAAAATCCAGTCATAACAACTTTGAATCTAGGGCATTTTTCCAAGACAAATTTGGTAAACTGAAAACACACTCCAATTATTAATCATCAAACTAATTTCTCAAATACTAAATATTGTTCCTAGCCTCAATAAAAAAATCCAAAGCACTAAATTCAGGGTTAAACATTGAACCCAAGTCTCACTTATGTACTCATCATTCCATTGGCTGCAACTGCATCACAATTTAGAAATCTGAATTTTCAGGTGGCATACAGATTAAAAGCTAAAGCCAAAGGCTATATCAAAACAACATATTTTTGAGAAAAAAATAAACATGAGGGGATCTATTTCCACTGACATACAAATCCATATCATTATTTAAACATAGGATAAAAATCCTCTGAATTAGAAGTCCTTATAATATAATTCCAAAATAGAATTCATAAACAACATCATTTCCATTCTCCATCATATCCTACAAAAGAAGAATTTAACTATAAAAAGTTTGAAAGGAAAGAGGGCCAGGGGAAAAGATCAATCTCGCGATAGGCATCTCTCATCAAATATCACGGAATCAAAACCCTCCATCTGCATCACAAATTACCAGCCAAAAGGAGAAAAGGAGACCATATACTTGTCAACAAGAACTGTCTCGATCTCATCATGTAACAGTGCTGGGGCGGCGAGAATTTTGAGCTTACAAGAAAAGGCTCGGAAGCTTGTGAAGATTGTTGGTTACAACATGTAAGGCCCAGCGGCAACTGTCCGGATTGCATGTAGGAACAAGTTTTGTACGAGTCATATGACATGTACTTCGGGCACATGAGAATAGGATTAACAACCTTGAGCTTAGCAATCCGTTCACTAACATCCCTCAAGTCACCTTTGGTAAAAATCAAAGCAACGTTCCCCACAAGGAGTGGAACGAGGTTAAGGAAGGCATGGCTGTTTCCAGTTTTCTCTGCTGCTTGGATAATAGAGCGTTTCATCAATGAGTTCTTCCCCATCACAACCACTGAATCTTCGTGCAGTGCTCTCCTTATACCCTGAAGCTGGTTTGATCCAACATTGTCTGATGAAACCACCAAAACTTGTGTGTACTCTCGAAGAAGCTTCCCCATCTTCGCGTCGTAAGCTGCCTTCGCCACCTTCCCAGCCATGTTACCGATCCAAATCTCTGAACCAATCGAACCATTTAGTTACAGATTAAAACAATATCTGAATTGAAAAAATATTATCAAAATAAAGCAGCAAGAAGCATTTTAAAGCAAAGCAAACAGAGAACATGCTTCATACACTTTGATATGAATAAAACATCACAGATATTAAATCTACTCACACATCACACCTAGTTCACTAATTAACAATTTTAAAATAACCACATCAGTTACACTAACATTCAAGATATTTTGAATTAATAAAGTTGTTTCTATTAAAAAGAAACCAAGCCTTACATCACTAAGTGGGGTTGGCTACATGGATCACATCATGTCATAATTTCCTATCACATATTATATCATTATCCAACACATTAATCTTTAAACCTTTCTTAATAATTTCTCTTATGGTTGTCTTAGTATGCCTCTAGTGATTTGACTATCCTCCATCTAATCTACTCTCCTTACTATAGAATCTACAAGTACAAGTCTTCTCTCTACATGCCCAAACCACCTAAGCCAAGTTTCTGTCATCTTTTCTACAACAGATGACTAGGTTGTTAATCCCAGCGAGATCGCGGAGGAGGGCACATCTCAGTGAAAAACCGCGATGGGAATGTGAATCCCAGCCCACTTCTGGTCCGCGGCCGCTCTAGATAGGAGAGCAGGTTCCCAATTCACATGCTCTGGTTCCCGCTTTAGGAAAATCACGGCCCTTAAAATTTGAACCGTTTGAAGGGAAATTTGGGTTTTTGGCACAACCCTAACCCCTTTCTCTCTTCTCCTTTCCACTCTCTCTCTGTAACCACTGTATTCAACCCTAAACTCTTTCAGTCATTACATGTTCTCCGTTTTTTGATCATATGTTTTTATTGTTTGTATTGGAATCAGCTACTACTTGAATAGACATTAAAAAAAACACATTGAATCTCTCCTCTGTTACATTGAATCTCTTAACTAGTAATTGTTTTAACATCTTGTTTTGTTCTCAGTTTTCTAAACAATCTCTCCTTTGTTCTTATACAATCTATCCTTTGCGAACCCAGCTATCCCGCTGTATGGGATCCGCTATCCCACTTTTGGGGTCGGCCGCTCCGCGGTGCTATCCAGGATTGACCACCCTAACTCTCTCTATCTAATATTGTCATTTCTAATCCTATCATGTCTAGTCATACCACACGTCATTTGCTTAAATACGTAGCTTAAAAGAATAGTATGTGACGCAAATTTTGAAGTAAAACACATTGTGGCATTTTAACAAACACATACTGTGCATAACTGAACTGTAAATAATAACAACACCCAAAGTTTCCTACTTATTCTATGTCTTAGATGAATAGGGAAAAAAATTGAAATGCAAAAAAAAAAACAAAAAGAATCTATATAACAGTAACATTATATCGATAAATCTTAATTCATATGAAATGATAATCATTCTTAACAAACAAAAATAATGACTCTACTATATTGATGAAGTTTAATGGAAAGATCTTTCTTACAGAATGGAGCAGTTTCCTGAGAGATGAAGCTTGTTGAGGCGTGAAGGTGAAGGAGAAATGGCAGAAGAGAAAGTGAATAAAGACGGAGGAACAGAACATTAGAGGTTTTGGAAGATCTGTAGAAATGGGCCGGGTGAGTTGACCCGCTCCGAACCGGCCCACAGAGGAATTAGGTTTGTTAAGTAGAATCACTATTTGTCAAAAATTCTGACTCAATTCAAGTTATTTAAAGTTGAGCAATGTTACATGTAAAACCAAAATTGAACAAATAATACAACACCTTTTAATATTGTGAGGAGCACGCAAATCGAAATCACTAAAAAATATTATAAAATAGCAAAAAGGTTGCCGGTTGTACAAAAATGATGTCCATATATCATTCCTCTTTAAAGTTATCAACCAAAAGAGGATATTTTAAGTTATTTAATTATAATAAGTTGTTTTTTAAAGTTTCTTTCGTACCACTTACGTCTATTTAATTGTAATAAGTTAGTTTTTAAGTATTTTTTCGTAACACTTAGGTCTTTTAAGTTAATTAATTTTAATATGTAGACTCTCAATAACTTACATTTTTAACATCTTAAATCTCCTAAATTGTTGCTGTTAAATAACTTAAAAACCTCATTGGTATGGAAAAAACTTAAAAACCTACATGTTACGATTAATTTACTTTAAAAACTTAAAGAATCAATTTATTACAACTAAATAATTTAAAGAACTTATGATGTAATTCAGTCAAACTTTAATTAATAAGTTATACAATATTTTGGTCTGACTTTACTTATATAAACTACAAATTATGAGCTATTATTTAACCAAACAAAAATTCCAACTCTATATTTGGCAAACCGAAAAATTTGTTTGTTTATACATGTTGATGAGATAAGATGCTTATCTGAGAGTCTATAAGTGTTGTTTGTGTTTTCTTTTATTAAGTGTAGTCTTGTTAATCTGATAAATTGATGATACTATGGAGATTGAACTTTTGATGCCACTGTATAAACAGTGGGGTGTTACTCACTCCACTTTTAATATTATAGTGTTAACTTCATCAGAAAAGTCATTTTCACGACTTCACCATAGAATTTTCCTATTTTATATTACATAATTTTATTTTGAAGGAATATTACATAATTAATTAATTACTTTTGTCAAAAAGAAACGGTTACTCTTTTTGTTTAAAAGAACGTTATTTTGGTTTCTGATTTTCTGGTGTTTACTTAAACATTAAGTATTGTGTATGTGTCTATAAAAAGGCTATCATTGAATCCCTATTATGTATCAATTGAATGAATGAAATAGTGTTAGACGAGATTGAGAGGTGATTATTACTGATTGTATGTCAACATGTGTGTTAATCATCGTCTTGCTACTAAGCAGTGGTACCTTGCCGGAGTTTCAACTTCTCAGGTAGTTTCTTCCTTTCGATCTAAGTTAAAATTGTCTTCTTTATTCAATTGGTATACATCTCTAAAATTTTGTATTTAATATGTCTCAAGGGGATAATGACATGTTAGGGTGTATATATCCAACTCCAACACCGTCAGGAGGTTTAAGAGCACGGCGAGAATGTTTAAGCCATATTGTCGTTCTAGTCAATTCTTCATTTTTTTTCTTTGTATGAAATTTGTTTATAAAAAAAGTATAGTATTCAATACAGTTCAAGTGTTTAAAAATTTAGAGTGAATGAAAAACTTCAACCCAAAGAGAGACAATATTTTAGTCTAAGTCAGTGTTTGGTGCAGAAGTGGTGTAAATGCAGCCTTACGTTTAGTGTGAACCTCAAATAGGTAGCTTAATAAAATTACGGTGAGAACGGCATCATAACGCGAGATTGGATACTTGTACGTGTTACTAAACATGTCATAAGTACCGAAGATCTTCAACCTAAAGAGAGTTTACAAATATGTTTATATTTAAATTCCTTCAAAGGCGCTAGCGAGACTTAAACACCTGCTAATCCACCATCACCTCCATGATTCCATCCAAGGTAATTTCTTATCTTATCTTATCTCTATCGTATCCTACACACCAAACGGACTCTTAGTTCATTAAGAATCTTAACCAACTTAAAAAAAATCAATGATGTGCACATGTTTTAAGTTTTTATAGCATCAATTCCAAAGAATGAATATGCTACAAGGATTGATTTTGAAAAGTTGAGTTAAAAATATTGATTTGTGTTTGATAATGGTATTATTAAAAGTGAGATTAGATGAATTGTGTTCGTTTACATAATAACAGTAGAATAATTTCGATTTTTTTTTTCAAGAATTTTGCAAGTACCACAACCAAATAATCTCAAATTTGATTGAGTGAATTGAAAAGCGCCATTTCAAATTTGGGTTGAAAATAATCTCAACCAAACATGCACTCTATTCAAAACTTGTCATATTGTTATATCTGTCTCCACCGTGCAGCTCGTGCTTATATGCCAAGTGCATTTCTGAGCCTCCTTCCTGAAACAGGGTTAAGACTTACCGGAAACTTCATTACAAAACAACTATTCACATGCTAATAAAACATTGACAGAAGCACACCCCAACAATGCATCAGAAGCTTGCATTTACACATTCGAGGCTTATCAATCAATTCATCCGGTCTAAAATATAAGCAAAAATATGTATGTATTTATTTTGCTTATATTCGAGACTAGAAGGAGTATACTTAGGAAGTACGACATTACCGGTGGAATATGGTACCCGGGCTGCGTCAGATTTTGAAATGCAAAGTAAAATGAACATATAGAAATCCAGAAAGTAAGCCACTTCATTACTGTGACGAAATCCACTGAGATACAACAACTCTTCAATTTGAACAACACGCTACCTAGACGGCACAAACCTCTCTAATCAACTCAATAACAAAAACAACAAAACAGAAGCCGGCGAAACTAATACAATACACTAGGGGTAGCGCAAACTGCAAGCAAAACCTGCTTGTCAATGTCAAAGAGAGTCAAAGATGAATGATTCTAAATGTCAGTAACAAAACAAATGTGACACAATGAGGTTCTCCTTGGGACCAAATCCAGTCTTTGGGAGAACCAGATTGTTGGCGGCCAAACATTTCTAGAGTGGCCATAAATAGGGTCGAAGAAACTCTAATTCTACTTAATCCTCTACTCCACAAAATTGCAGGCTAGGAAAGCCTCACACTCACAGTACCACAGCAACCTTTTCTTGGGAAACAACGGCGGAAGGATGAGCAATCAAGGGCTCATAGTGGTCAGCTCCAGCACCACACCAACCTGTGTCGAAAAATGTTTAGAAAGTTCAGTCAACCATTTTAAACTTTAAAATAGGGTGCATAAATTGTACATGACAGAAAAAACTATTTTCTTCGTTACCTGTTCCTTTCATGAAAAGGAAGAACGGAAGTTCTGCAATTTCACTCCTTGGACGATGCGGAAGGAAAAACACACAATTTTCTTCATCAACCATTGCATCTGAACCATGCGCTTGCACCTAAAAATGATGAAGAAAATTCAGACAGAAGCATGCTTAGAGACAGTTAGTCACAAATATGTACACAAATCAAACACCACAAAGAGACAAATTTTAAAGTTGCATTATATTTCAACATTCTGGAACCTGGATCATATAGATCTTTACCATGTTACATGCAATAATAACTATAACAGGATAACTCAATACAACTGCCCATATCCAGAATGGAATAACAAGAAACTTGGATAATCACGAACAAACTCCCAATTATAAAGTCTCATAAGCAATTATTCATAATCAAACACGTGGGAGAATATGAGAATCAGCAAGCCAGTCCAGCCACCAATATTTGACATACATAACAGATGGTCGTCATTCCAACACAATACTATACTTGATTAATGTTTCTACAAACAAATAATTGAATGTATTACATTACACAAGTATATCTGCAGCAGAAGGTCAGAACTCAGCTTCACACTATTAAATGTATGTAATACTCAAAATATCATTGAGTGATTGATTTGGTGGCTGGCTCCTCTGATCCCATCAATTTTCCAAATTAATTTCCAGACTATAATTGAACAAAACATTTTTTCTGCTATGCACTGAACAGCTATAGAACAAGTAGGAATGAAAGGATTGTTGGCAAATAAAAAATGATACTTTTTTAAAAGAATTAACCTAATCCATTAAAAAAAATCGAGAATCTTGAGATTCTACAACAACTCATGCAATGTAACATGCTATCGATACAATACAGGCAAACATGAAAAGAAACTTTATTTCAAAATATGAAAAAGAAACTTCGAGTCTCCATTGAAGGTTCCTGCATTTCTTACCACATATATCTCACGCTTGAACTCTGTAGAAAGACACTCAATTGCAATATCATCTCCGAAAGCTGCAGCACGACCCTCTCTATTCTCATCTACAGATAACAAACCCTCCTCAGTATATTGCAATGTGATGATATCATATTCATCATCAGGTGAACCTGAGATCAACATGTATTTGGCCCAAGTTTGACCATCATTCACAGGAATACATCTCTCTTTGTAAATTGACTCCGCCGCCATTTCTCTTCAATCAGAAAATCAAAACAAAAACAAATAGTGTAAAGAAAACAACCAACAAAACAAGACACAATAAACATCAATACAAAATTTCATATTATGTCTTCTCAAAATAAAACATGTTCGAATCATTTGTCAGTATCTCATTTTTTCAGCAAAGAAAAAAAAAGTGAAGACCCAATTTGATCTCTCTAATTTTTTTGCGGCCCAATTTAGTTTTTGACACATTTTTATACAGAAGACTAATTAGTCTCAGATTCATTATAACAAAACGTCATTTGGGTTTTATTTCTTGTCGAGACTAAATTGGGCCGAGAGAAAATTGAGTGAGACCAAATTGGGGTCTTCACTCAAAACAAAATGCAAACAAGAACATTCTTGTTCTTTACAATCATAGCTGTTAAATTTCAGATCTTGCCAACAATGTAAACTTCATTTCTATATTTTTCAACAATTCGTAAACCCGAAAAACACATTAACATTGAACAAACACGAATCGAAAAACAATTCAACAAAACATCAAATCATTCTTCAAATTATGCTAATACTATACTATCAAAAAACAATTCAATAAAAGATCAAATCTTTCTTTAATTTCTCATTTTCTATTCAAATGAACGACATTCAAGATTATGCAAAATCTATCAAAGAAATTATACCTTTGCATGCCGAGGTGAACGAGTTCGTCGATGGCAGAATCAAGAGAAAACCGATCCTCCTTCTTCGCCAACAACTTCACCTCTTGAACAACATGAATACCCCAACCAAACATCAGATCCGGCGAATACATATGCCGAATCGCATCATCAATCGCTTCTCCTTCTTCAAAACTCACAGATCCATAATCCTCCAAAAATCTCTTCACCGTTCTCCGTCTCAGCTCCTTCGCATTCACATCCTCCATTTCCATCGCCTTCCTCGACGCCGTGAACAAACAGTTTCCGTCAGATTCCACCTCTCCGCCGTGAGAAAGCCGGAAAACAACAGATCTCAGATCTGACGGAGATGAATCCTCCGACGCCGGTGGCTTCCATAGAACTCCCTTTGCATGAAGACGTTGAAGATGACGTCTTTGAATGTCTTCCAAACCAACAACATCTTCCCAACAGCCGCCGGTGAAAGCGTCGGAGGAGAGATTGACCGGAACGACGAGATCTACGGTTGTTCCGATGGTGTCCATTTGTGTCGTCGGCGATTTGGAATCGATCCAAGGAAGCGCCGACGCCGGTGAGCCTTGAAACGGTTCGGCGGCGACGGTGGTTGAATCACATAGAAGCTTTCCCATGGTGAAGAAAATGAAATGAATGTGTGTAATTACTTTTTTCTCCTTGTTTGAAAACGAAGAAAGATTGTTCAATGGAAGAAGAAGAGTTGCAGAAGAGAGAGAGAGAGAGAGGGAATTAACGGATAGATGGACGGAGCGGGAGAATAAGACACGTGGATAAATGTGAACGTTAACCAACGGTATTATTTCATTTCAGACCCAAAAATTAATATTCTTTATTATCTTTCTTGCAATAATAATAATAACTAAAAAGGAAAGAGTTTAATTAGAATAATAATTATTTTAATTTTTTATTTTAGGAAAATTGTATTTATTTTAGTTGATATGGCGATGCCCACAGATAATTAAATGTATACATGTAAAAAATAAGAGTTTAAAAAAAAATGTAGAAAATAAGAGAAATGATACATTCTCTCAAAAAAAAAAAATGATACATGTAAGATCATTTTGGTATGACTTTTGGATAATTTTCTCTCTCATACTCACATTTTATTACTATTATTTTTCTTCTTTTGTCTCTCTTTGTTGTTTTTAATAGAGAAAACAACAAGGTTGTTTCAAAAGTTATCATAAAATGGTTGTTCATATATTATTACTCATAAAATAATTATACACGATAGAGTATATTAATTAAGTTTATTAGGAAAATATTTTGAGTCAAAAAACAAATAAGGAAAATATTATTAGTCTTAGTCAAAGTAATAATAATAAAATTACGGAAAATATCATTAGTCAAAATAATCATATTAATATTAATATTTTAAGGAAATTAATTAGTTCATTTTCATATAAAAAAATTAATGAAAACGTTAATATTAGTGTCATAATAATTTTATTTGGTATATGAATTGAGTAAACAATAATTTTGGTTTTTAAATTTGTGAAACAATGCTACTGTTCATAAATGTGTTAAAGTTATAAAAAAAGATAGCTCTAAATTTGTACTCTTTGATAATTTTATTAGTTCGCAAATGAGACCTTGCGTTTCTTTTTTAACGGAAAGACAAAGTTATGATAAACTAACATATGACCTAAGAGACAAGATTATGAGTGTGTTTAATATACTGAAAAATAAAGAATTGAATGGAACAACTTCAATGTTTTGTGCTTAACTTTAAATGTGTTTTTGGAACCAGACAAAATGAGGGTAAGATGCTAAATAAAAACTAAAATTTTTGTTTCTCGATAAATTACATCGCAACATTTTGTTTCAGATACAATTTGTTAAAAATATTTAAAAAAAATTCCATCAAAATTGCACAAGACAAAAAATTGTTCAATACCTTCAAAGTTCATGTGATGTTTTATCATATGTTATTATATGTATATTTGATGTTACGATCGGAATCACTATTATCTGAAGTCTATACTAAAGTTTAGTGTTCATGCACACAACTATTTAAAATTGAATTGATTGTTTTTTTTTTTCAACAAATGCATTTCATTCAAGTTCAACCAACCGAAACGAGCATGGTTTTCTTTATAAAATATTCCTACGTTTTCTTACAAAATATTACATTTATTAATTTTGATATTGTCAATTTGGCATCAACCAAAATTGATAATGGCCACTAATGTTAATGTAACGTGGTTGTTGAATGGGAATAGAAAATATACGAAGGGCATATGCCATGCTATGCTCATGCTGCATTGGTGGTGTGGTCCAACAAACACCAACGAAGATGACAGTAGACAACAACCATAGTATTCATTTTTTATTTCATATTGAAAAGTGCTTTCCATTATTGTTCATTTGCAATTTCTAGAATCATCCGATAGATTCAGTCAACTGATATCTCGTATTCAATTAACTTTTCAGGTTCATTCAATTAATAACATATGTGATTCATATGGACCACATACATCATTAATTAAATGAATCTTAAAAGTCAATTTTGCTTATATTTAAAAACGGAGGGAGTATCTCTCTATTTTGTTTGAGTAGTGACATATATTCATTCCGATCACGTTTATAAACAAAAAACAACATTTTAGATACAATAAATAATTAATGTATTTGACATATAATTATGACCAAATGCATTAGTTATTCAATGAACAACCATTTGTGACAACTTTGATGATAACTTTTATCTTCTCTTTTTTCATTGGTCCAAAACAATAGAGAGATAAAGAAAAAAGAAGAGAGATAATAAAAATATAATGTGAGTTCAAAAGAAAGTTGTCAAAAAGTTATAATAAAATGGATTTACAAATATTATTTATCACTTTGCTTTTGTTTTTGTTTTTTCTACAGAAAAGTTAGTATATTGTCGGTATAAAACTAATTCTAGTCTAAGTAATCTAATTTTATTTTATAAAAAGAACAATCTAATTGTATAACAACCTATAAGAAAAATTGAATAATTCATAGGTTTTTTTTTTATAAATGAAGTGTGAAACTATTTGAGATTCATGATTTGGGATGAGAATTGACTAGGTTGAAGGAGTATTTGCAAGACCGAGTTTAGTCGGGAAAACAAAAAATTGGCATAAGCTTAATATATGGTCTATCATGTGTATACTTTTTGGTTTTACCATTCGTAATATTAGCGGTTTCTGTTTTATCTCTCTATAAAAAAAAAAATATTAGATTTCAACCTTATAATTTAAAGATTATTTAGTTTTGGACCTTTATGAATTTTGATGGTACAAAATCAATAATATGGCAGGGATAAACCAAATTTCGCTCAAATTACAGCGGGTGAAAGTAACTTAAATTTTGAAATTTGATTGTAACATAAAAGGGAGAGTGAATTAGGGTTTTAGATTTTTAGGATGATTTTCGTGAGTTTATGGTTCTTATTATTTTTCCGAAAAATTGTGTTGAAGGTATGAACAAATATGGAAAAATAAAAAAAGTAGGGAAGAGAAAATGGACACATGAAATTATAGTGGTTCCCCTTCTAACATATGGGTACATCTACTCCCTCCACACTCCGTGAAGGATTTCACTGTGACAGAATCTTTGTTACAATCGTTAAAAAAAAAAAAAAAAAATCCTCAAAACAAC
>Ga0228711_1003125_pt1 | contig 25762 bp, 13 predicted proteins | sample MedpolnodulmetaG_2_FD_177996 | JGI IMG/M metagenome (GOLD analysis project Ga0228711, IMG submission 177996) | Root nodule microbial communities from Medicago polymorpha collected in Santa Monica, California, United States - brown nodules | ecosystem: Host-associated > Plants > Roots > Nodule... | reverse complement strand
GGCAAATTCTATGGTACACCCAAATATTTGAGTGTATTGGTACACCAAATCAATAAATTAATAGTTAAATGTGTTATTTTTTGAAGAGAAAATTTGTTTTCTATCACCTATAATTATAATAATTAAATCTTATTTACCAAAAATGTCAACGAAATAAAAATTTAATTTTTCTGAATTTTTAGTACTCATAATAGAGAATTTTGATTTTTTTTAACAACAAAATGTAAAAAAAATTAGTATGATTTTTATAAACAATGACATGATAGTTTTCTTATGAAATGACATTTTCTAAAATATAAATATCAACAAATAACTCTTTATTCCATAAAAATAATGGTTAATTTAAAGATTTTTGAAGTAAGAGTACCGATACACCTTAATTTGTGGGTGTACCGTAGAAGTTCCCATTGCATGTGTGTCTAAACCAATATATTTGTGGTTGTGACCATATAAAAATTGCTCTGAGACATGTTAACGAGCGCTTTTAAGGCATTGTTTAATAACCTTAAATATTAAATATTTGTTAAAGTTAATGCATTAAAAATTTATGTTTTTCTTTTAAAAAAAACGTTGTTAATTAATTAGAGTTTTCTAAGAAAGAAGATAGGGCGAGATGACAAAGCACACAGACAGGTGGATAGAAAAAGCAAGCAACCTGAAAAAGGAAGAAAGAGAAAGATCTTTTAAAGGCCACAAAATGTTTATATGGCTCAAATTCAACTTCACTTCTGATGTGGCACTTCAAACCTTTCTCAACGGATCAACACTCTCTCACTCTTTCACAACGTGTCACTTTTCTTTTTTTTCTCTCTCTCTACAACAACCTTTTACAACATCTTTTTTCTCTTTCTACACAGCAACAGAAAAAGTTTTCATCTGTTTTTAGCAACAAAAATGTTGGAAACAAAAGACTCTGCGATCAAACTGTTTGGAAAAACAATTCCAATTTTGGAGGTTCATGTTGTTGATGAGAGTATTGATGATCATCATCATGATTTTTCTACCAACTCTTCAAATGAGTCTCATAATAACAAGGATGCACAAGAACAAGAGATTGAGAAGGTATGTATATATATGAGAATTTTGATTTTTTTGTTCATGAATTTTTAATTTTGATTATGAGCCTTTATTTGAAATGGAAGAATATTTAATGGGTTGTTGTTAGTTTTGCTTAATTATGAAAATTCATTTGACTTGCTTTGGTGGCATGAATTATTATTATTGTATTTTTTGTAATATTTTTTTCACTTTTCAAGGAGTTTCAATGTTTGATTTTGGATTATTTTCAATCTGGGAGAGTTAATTGATGATTCTAATGCAAGTTTCCAAATTATACTATGTAGTTTAAGTTTTTGAAGTTTGGTGAAGTTTTATTGTCTTATGGATTGAAAGAATTAACTTGTATTTGAATTAACTTATTTGGTATATGAAATAAATTGATTATAATGAAAAGTTTTGTGAGGGAAGTTTTTGAGAAAATTGGTTATAGTTTTCCAACTCTTGTAGCTCTGAGTTCAGATTTCAAAACCTCGTTGATGCTAGAATTAGAAAGCTGTTGAAAATGATTTTGGTAGTCGCGTCTCGCTGTAATTTTAGTAAAAGCCACACTTTAGAGCTTCAGCAAAATCACAATCACGGTGTTACCGTGATTTCGTGAAACTCACCGTGATTCCGAACATAAACTAACATGATTTAATTCTCTTTTGCTTTTTCTTGTTTGACTTTTGAGTTTTATATGAATTTTACCAAATCCAGTGACAGTCGAATTTTAAATACCGGCCTAACATCTTTGAGCAGATTCCTGCTTCATATGCTCTGTTCTGTACAAGTTTCCACTTTGATAAATTTCAGTTTTACTCAATTTCCTTGGTTTGAGCCACAACAAGTATGCTAGTGTTAGATGGTAATATATTTCCAGTCTCAGATCAAACTATTTTTAGGAAAATTGAATCAATACTTTTTAGATTAAATGTATGTTCGGTGTCTGACACCGGCAGATGTATGTAGTTACATTCAATAACCTTTGTTTAATCAAATTATTACCGGAATACCAGATGTGTCAATGTCTGAATAACGTCTGGTGTTTGTGTCGGTGCTTCATAGGTGATTAACACATCTAAATTGGATCTTATCAGTTGATGTTTCCCAACAGATTCTACACAACTGATACAAAAACAAGGATACAACAATATAGAGTCTACTGCTAATTCTATAACTCTGTTGTAGCTCTCATGGTGTATTCTTTCAAGTATTTTTTCTTCTGATGAATTACTGTCTTGTCTGATAATAATTTTCCCAAGTGTTTTTCACAATAAAAAGAATCGATGAAATCAATGACTTTTAATGTTTATTTTGTTTGACTTAGGAAGGTATTTATACATCCAGAATACTTAAATGTCAAATATTTAGTTCAATTTATAATTGTGATAGCCTGTTCATGATATAAATGTGGTGCTTATACTAAAAATTTAGTGCGTGAATAAATATTAAGCTTTGGTTTTCATGAATCCAGAACACATTGGGAGAAAAACCATCGGATGAAAAGAACGAAGATGGAATCCCTACACAATCAACAGAGGAATTCACCAATCCAGATGCAGCCTCTAGAACTGATGAAGAATCTATTACTGTATCCACTGAAAGGAAGGCTGCTACATTGAAAACCTCAAAGACCGAAGAAGAACAGGACGAGACAAGTAATTCACAAGATAAGATCCTCAAAAAACCGGACAAAATAGTTCCTTGTCCTCGCTGCAATAGCATGGACACGAAGTTCTGCTACTATAATAATTACAATGTCAACCAACCCCGTCATTTCTGCAAGAACTGCCAGAGATATTGGACTGCCGGTGGAACCATGAGAAACGTACCGGTAGGCGCCGGTCGTAGAAAAAACAAGAGCTCTTCTTCTCAGTATCGCCAGATAACTGTCTCAGAAGCAACACTCCAGAATTCCCGGATACACCCTTCCTTGAAATGCAACGGTACAATTCTTACATTTGGATCTAATTCACCTATATGTGAATCAATGGCATCTGTTTTGAAACTTGCTGATAAAACAGTGCAAAATTACACAAGAAATGGATATCATAAACATGAAGAACTAAGAATTTGTGTTCCTCATACCAGTGAAGAACAAGGCGAGGATCAGTCAAATAAATCGTCGGTTACCTCCCCGAAGTCGACGGAAGGTGCAACCACCAATGTATCTCAAGAACAAGCTATGTGGAATGGCCATAGCTTCCCACCACAAGGTGGCTACTTTCCTCATGGAACTCCTTGGCATTTACCATGGAATCCGGTGCAAATGAGCTCACCGATTCCACCTCCGGCCTTCTGTCCACCAGGATTTTCCATGCCATTCTATCCTGCAACAACTTATTGGGGTTGTACTATGCCAAGTGCATGGAACATTCCACGGCAAGCACAACCATCATCACCGAATGGTGCAAACCATAACTCTACTCCAAACTCTCCAACCTTAGGTAAACATTCAAGGGAGGACAACATGCTAAAATCAAGCGAAGGAGATGGTAAGAAAGAAAGTAGCGAAGAAAAGAACCTATGGTTTCCTAAAACTTTGAGGATTGATGACTCGGAGGAGGCAGAAAAAAGCTCTTTCTGGACAACACTTGGGATTAAAAACAACAACACCGACTCAGTTCCTCCGAGAAGACTCTTTCAGGCATTCCCTTCAAAGTGTGACGAGAAAAATCACTCGGTACAAGTGTCTTCAGTCTTGCAAGCCAATCCGGCGGCATTGTCTAGGTCGCTTCACTTTCACGAGACTTCGTAACCACTTATATATTTTGGTAATTGTGTTTTTGGTTGTGTCAAACTGATTTGGCCGTGTTCAACCTTTTCACGAGAAAATCACAAACTATAAAGTCAGTTTTGTTCCGCAGTCTTGTTAATTTTTAGTAGTTCTTGTTGAATGCCAACCGAGTAGGAGAAAAAGATTGGTTCTCACTGCAGTTTCTTCCAACTGAACAAGAACCACATTAATGGAGCATTCTTGTGCCTGTTAGTTCATGTATATATAAGTTTATATGACATAGTGAGACATAGTGAGTTTGTTTTACAATAATGCAACTTATGATTTTCATTGACTTGGATACTCTGGCTTGGTTTATTTGGTAATCATTATTTAGCTGAAACTTTATGGCTGGTTGTAGCATCAGTGTTTAATTTTTTAATCTTAAACATGTACAGAGATGAAAATGTAAATACATAGTTTTCTCTATGGAATCTCTTTGCTGCTTTTTCGTTTTTAAACTATTTTGATTGATTTATTTGAACTTATCTACTTATATAAGCACTTGTGAGACTCTTTGGAAGAACTTACGAAACCATCTTATGATATGTCCATAAGTTACTTTCAGCTTATTTCCATAAACTCTCTAGTATAGCTTATTAAAACAACTTATAGTTTATATACAAATAGTTTGATTTATTTTATATTTTGTTAAAGAAAGAGGTTATACATAAGCACTTATATAATAAACGCCAAAATAAATTGTTTCTCCAAACATAGCCTAAAAGTATACTCCTCTTTTTTCCTTAAAAAAAACAAGTGTATTCCTCTTTTTTTCTTCTGATAAGAACATGAAAGAAAATCGAGTGAATAGGCAATTACCCCCCTGAAATTGTAAGTTTCGTCAATTACCCCCCTGAAATTAACAAAACTTCAATTACCCCCCTGAAATTGCACAACGTTAATCAATTTACCCCCTTCGTCAAATTCTTCTGTTAGTCAACATGACGTTTTGCAAATAACCCCTGAAGTTTTGCAGTTATGTGCAAAATGCCCCCCGAACTTGAAAATTTATATATTTTTTTCTTATTCTTGACTCAAAAGATATTAAAGGCAAATAATTAACAATTAACTTAGGCCATAGTCGATTTTACAATTATCATCTTCATAATCACCTTCATAGTAGATTTTACAACTTCCATAACATGTTTCACAAGGATCAAACTTTATATCACCACAAACCTCACATCCACCATCACCTCCTTCAATGTCATCAATCCTTTCACAACAATCGAGCAATTTCTCAAGCTTCTTGTCATCATGAAGTTTCAAAATTTCCTCAACTCCACCAATGTATTTCTTTTCAATAAACACTTTTGGTAATCCTCCTTTACCATAGTATCCTTCACCAAGTAACTCTTTAAGTTCTTCCTTGAATCCTAAATGCATTTCTCAAGCTTCCTTGTCTGCCTTTAATATCTTTTGAGTCAAATATAAGAAAAAAAATATAAATTTTGAAGTTCGGGGCATTTTGCAACGTACCATACTATTTTTTTTTTGTTTCCCTTTTATACTCCAATGAACCACATATTAAACTAGAGTAACAAGTTCCAATTGAAATAAGAATTAGTGTCTAATTCTATCTTGTATTATCCTTGTTGAAAATGGGACTTTTAATGTAAAATGGACCTGTATTTCATTTTATTGTTTCTCAATGGTTTCTAATGTGATTTTAATTAAGAAAATTATTGGGAATTCATGTTCATCATATAATCAAAAAAATATATACATATGAATTAGCATCTAACTGAGTCAATGATGAGCAAGACTGGTCACAACAACATATTAAAACTATTTAGCCACACACATATCAATGGAAAAAGGTAGAATAAGAAACGATCAATTTTATTGATATTTATTGAAATGATTAAATAATGTGCATTTTTGTTTTTTGTTGATTAAATAGAAGAATTACTCGTTAATAATTTATAGTGCATTTGGATAAGTATTAGACTATAGTTAGTTAGAGTGTTTGAGAAGCTTGGTTAAGAGTTTGTTAGAGTTAGTTACACAACTAAATTCTATATATAGGAACAATCATGTATCATTTCAATCATCTTTTATACAATTGTTTCTTTGTAATGACTCCTAGAGAGAATTACACAATCTATCTTTCCATTGCATTTGACCGAGAGCCATGGAATCCTTTGATTCATAAATATATAGGAATACTCATGTATCATTTCAATCATCTTTTATATATTTGTTTCGTAGTAATAACTCCTAGAGAGAATTACGCAATCTATTTTTCCATTGCATTTGACCTAGAGCCATGGAATCCTTTGATTCATAACATGGTATCAGAGCGCTATGGAGATAGCGATTTTGATCCAGTTTCTGACGAAGAAGATGGTGATGAAGAAGAAGATCTTGAAGCTTCCGCATCAGCAACCTTGTGTTCTTCAGCTTCGCAAGTTTAAGTTGTTTTCGGTAGTTTTGGCGATTCAGTTCCTACTCCTCCTCCTTCATTGTGGATTGCTCCAACCATTGATGGATTCACCATCAAGATCGGTGCAGTTCTGAAATTCCGGCAGGCTAGCTTTCATATGTTTTAAACGATGCTTCAACATCAGATACGAATAGAATGTCGAGTAAGATGTTTTAACATCGAGCTAACAGAAAACAGACAAATCAAGGCAAATATAACATATGTTAAATTTTTAGCGCGTTAGTTAGAAATTGTTCTATGTGATGTTTCAATTCCAGATGCACAGAAAGCAGATGTTCTGTTTAATGTTCTGACATCGTACTAGCAGTAAACATAAACAAAACAGCAAAATAAAAGACAAGAAAGTAAAAGGCACAGAGAGTCTGTTAACCCAGTTCGGCACAACTCACCTACATATGGGGGCTACCAAGCCAGGAAGAAAATCCACTAGTGTAGTCCTTATTCTATAGCTCTCAGCAAACTCCTCGTTTACACTAAAGACCTAGGACCTACTCGTATTGATTTCAACCTAAGAACTCCTAGATCTAAGATCCCATCTCACTATCCTAACGATCAGTCACAACCCCTGTGACCTATCAGACCTAAACACAAACACAAACAGTGAAGTTACCTTTAAACAAACAACTAGCACCTTGTTTCACAACTTTGGTGTAGTACACAATCTACCTAGCTCCTTGCTTCACAGCTTCGGAGTAGTACATGAGCTTACAACTCAATAAACAGTCCTAGACCAAGGAATCCTAAAATATTGTTTATATTTTAGAAACAAATCTTCCAGCTGATTCTGGGCAAAAACGTGTTGCTTGGTGAACAAGAAATAGAGCGTGGTTTCCTTAATAAGATAAAGATTACGTAAACCAAGCCACATAAACAGGGCACACTGAACCGTGCCAAGAAGTTGGAACATTGTATCCAACATCATACATGAGTATTTGTTTTAGCAACAAATGAAGCCAATACTCAAATACCCAGCAAGTTCATTCTTCTCTCGTTGATTCACGTTGCAGCAATCGCAACTCTGCTGTACTTGCAAAAAGCACAATAAGGGATAATAGGGTTAAGTATCGTATTCTAGGGTTTAGATTGATTATTGGATGCCTTGAGAATGCTCTAAAGGGTGGTATTTATAGCCTGCTATGGGCTTGGGTTTCGGTTGATTGGTTCCTAAGCAATAGGGGTATTTGTGTATTTTAGGCGGTTTCTAGAGGTTTCTAGAAGCTAAGAAAGGCGGCACCCTAAGGAGGGCGCGCCTAGGCCTTAGGAGCCCTTCCGGAGGACGTCTGAGCCATTCTAGAGGGATTTTAAGCCTTTAGGAATATTATGACGGTTCATCTGCTATTGATGCTTCGGAAGAAAACCAGAAAACACATATTCTTGATTCAAAGTTGATCGTTTATGCCAAATCCACGAATTCAAACAACTGCGACTCTGAGTTCACAACTTAATCATGTTTCAGGATAAGCTGTCTTTGTTAATCATGTTTGGGATAACCTGTTTTGCAAAAGCACTTATTGAATGGCTGCTTGAAGAAGTTAGGGAACAGGAAGGAGAAGCAAACGAAGCTGATTCAGACTTCTCACAAGAATTCTCAGAGGTCTTGGTTTTCTCTCTGATGGGCTTGGTCTTGGGCTTCAAGAAGCTTGGGCATTCTCACTGCTTGGGTTTGGATCTCCTACAGATTGGTCTTGTGTTACAACATAGTCTCTTGCTTAGTTTACCCCCATTTTCATAGTTCCATCATTATAGTTAATTAAAGTGTTTGAGTATTGTTTGGTTTACCACTTTTTTTTTACATTTCATTTAACTTTTACTTTCATTTCATTGTATTTCAAACTCAAATTGGTAAATTTCCCACTTTGAGTTTGAGGGGGACTATTAGACTAGAGTTAGTTAGAGTGTTTGAGAAGCTTGGTTAAGAGTTTGTTAGAGTTAGTTACACAACTAAACTCTATATATAGGAACAGTTACGTATCATTTCAATCATCTTTTATACAATTGTTTCTTAGTAATGACGTCTAGAGAGAATTACACAATCTATCTTTCCATTGCATTTGAGCTAGAACCATGGAATCCTTTGATTCATAACAATAAGCCTTTACATGATCGGACTCACTTTTTACGACATTGTGTGAGAAGGACAAAGCTTAGGTGCATTTCCTTAAATGTTTTTCCGCATGATTCTTAACTAATTTTTTTTTTGTTATAACAAACTTTGAAAAAAATCATAGATTTAAGGAAATCATGGGTAGTTTAATTAAAAATCATATAAAAAACACCTAAGAAAATGCATCTAACTTTTTTCCTTACGAGAAGCATGAATTTACTTTGACTTCAACGTGTGTGAGTCCTTTTCAACGTGAAAAAACTAGTAGTATTATTTTCCATGTTTCCAATTCTTTCAAATACACTAGCTAATATTATCCAAACATGATATAGAGTCCAACATGCCTTTAAATCAACTTTACTTACTACATAAAACTATACAAGTTCTTCCATATATAAAATGCCTCACTTATGCAGTTTCATTTGCATACAAGCATATACTCTCTCCATCCAAAAATATAAGTCAATTAGCACATGACACACAAATTAATAGGGGTGTTCGTGGGTGGGTTTGGGTTGAGTTTGACCAAACCCAAAATCAAATCAAATAGGATATCCCAGTTTGGGTGAGGTAAAATAACCACCCGTTATACTATTGGGTGGGTTTGGGCAAACCCACTAATTTTTGGGTTGGGTTGGATTGGTAATAGGTTACCAAACTTATTTTTCTATTTTTTTATATTAAATGACTAAATGACAAGTCCTCATAATTTTGTTTTAAAATAGTACTTTACTTTTTAATTTTCTTAAAAGAAATGTTTAACTTATTTTATTATATTTTTATGCATCATAGAATATCAAATAATAAACTCCATCATAAAATACTTGCAACAAACTAAAGTTGCAAGACATAAAATTGCATTAGTATCAAAATAACCAAAAAGTGCAACATATTAATTTGTAACTCTAGTATGTTTTGATTTTTAATATATAGGGTACAATGTGTATGTTTTGGAAATATAACCTTCTATCCTATGAAAATAAAGATAAAAAATATTACTCCCTCCGTCCCGCAATAGATGACCTATTTGAAAATGTGCAATTTTGACCTAACTTACTTTGACCGTATTTTTCTATTAATATACAAAGATAAATAATATCATATAAGATATCGTTAGATTCATCTCGATGAGTATTTTCAAAATATCAAATTTTTATAATTTTTTCTAATATATTATTCAAGATATTTAAGCTCAAAGTTATGCATTGACATGCGTAATAAGGCCAACTGTGTCAAGTATTATGGGACGGAGGGAGTAACATTATTGGGTAAATGAGTTTCTTGGGTTTCAGTCCGGTTTTGCCTGAGACCCATTTATTTTTATGGGTTTTTCATTTGTAGAAACCATACCCACCAAATTACCCAACCCAACCCATTTTTTAGGATTTTTTGGGTGGGTTTGACCGAGTTTTCTGGGTCCCATGAACACCTCTACAAATTAAGCAATACAATTATTTTTGTAAAGTAAAGAGAAGTTATGGACTACTTTATAAGTTAATTTTAGCACATGACACACATTCCACTGTTTTATAGCTAACGATTTGTCTAAACACACATAATACAACTTATTTAATTCTAGGAACTATTTTAAAATTAAATACTGAGGACACACGTTCAGTCTTCTACTTACAATATATAATAGCAAATTACTACCAAAAATATTTAACTAACCATGCCCAAATTTTCACCATTTTATTTTCTTCACAACTCAAAGGTTATAATGGACTTTTGTGCTGATAAAAACCACTTTTTACCTCAATGATGTCATCAGACCTGTTATACATTGGGTAACACGCTACACCCTATTATACAATTTTTTATTCAACTATCATTTCACTTTCTCTACAACTTTTCACCATTTGAAATTTGAAATTCAAATTCACTCATTCAAAATTCTCACTCTTCTCTTTCATTGTATTTATCTTTCTATCTCATTTTATCTTTTGTTCTTTACTTATTTCTCTTGCTTCTCATCTTTGCTCTTTCTCATATATGTCCATTAAAATAAATTAAATTTAAAATAATGTCCGTTAAAAAAATGTATAAAATAACTACTATTTTCCACTAAAAAAAAACATATATCTAAGTATATATATTTTTCTCAAAAATAAAATATCTACGTATATATTATTTTTTACGGGAATATGTCAGTACATTCTTTTGTGAACAATGTATGTATATCTTTATTTATGAAATTTAATGTGAACTATATATTATTAAAATATATTTGAGTATACGTTTTTTTTACGATAATATGTTTGTGTACGTATATTTATAAAATTTAATATGACACACACACACACACACACATATATATATATATATATATATATATATATATATATATATAATTAAAAAATATATAGTTTTTAACAAAAAAATGTATATGTGTGTGTACGAACTATATAGTAATAAAAATATATTTAAGTATATATATTTTTCTCAAAAAGAAAAAATCTAAGTATATACTATTTTTTACGTGAATATGTCAGTATATTTTTTTTTTGTAAACAATGTAGGTATATCTTTATTTATGAATTTTAATGTGAACTATATATTATTAAAATATATTTGAGTATATATATTTTTCACAAAAATAAAAAATCTAAGTATATATTATTTTTCTCTCTCAATCTCACTCTCCTCTCTTATATTTTTTTTACCAACTTTCTTCATTTTCATTTTCTCTCATCATTTTCAACTTCATTTTCTTTACTAATTTTTGATTCGGTTTTACTAACAAGTTTTGTTTTTTTTAGAGGAAATTAACAAGTGTTGTTGTTATAGCAGAATATGATTTTGTATTTTACAATAACACTATTATATAATACATTAATTATGATTTTTCACAGGACGCATATTAATATTTTTCATACTCAACCATATTAGTAAATAAAATTTATGATTATTTATTTTTTTGACAAATATTATTTTTATTTATTAGTTTTTTTAATATCGTCAATACTAAAACAAGAACAATATTATAATATATTATGATTAATCATACTTCAATTTTTTCCGTTGTTTTTTATTTTATTTAAATTGTATCATTGAAAAACCCGTAGGAGTGTACAATTGTAACACGAGATCTATTTTAGTAACTACAACGAGTGATCAGTTTTAATTGGTGATTTTTTAATATCTATATTTAAACACCACGACTGCTTAGATTTTATTAATATTAAAACAAGAACAATATCATAATATACTATGATTAATCATACTTCAATTTTTTCCGATGTTTTTTTTTTTGAAAATGTATCACTAAAAAACCCGTTGGAGTGTACAATTGTAACACGGGACCCATTTTATTAACTACAACGAGTGATCAGTTTTAATTAGTATTTTTTTTTAATATCTCTATTTAAACACCGCGACTGCCTAAATTTTATTAATATATTAATTAAATATATGTGGGTGTATGGACTATATATTAATAAAAATATATATGAGTATATGTTTGTTTTACGAGAATATATTAGTATATTCTTATTTCTGAAATCTAATGGAAACTATATATTGATAAAATATATATGAGTGGATGGACTATATATTAACAAAAATATATCTCACTGTATTTTTTTTACGGGAATATGTTAGTATATGTTTATTTATGAAATATATTTTACGATAACTATATTATATAATACAATAATTATGCTTTTTCATGGGATTCATATTAGTATTTTTCATACTAAAACATATTAGTAAATAAAAATCTATGATTATTTTTATTTATTAGATTTTTTAATATCGTCGATACTAAAATTTAATATATATTTGTTCATATTAAAATTTAATTATTTTGCCATTTTTTATTACTACCGATCAATATATACATTATTATACTTTAAATACTTTACATATTTTCATTATGGACAAAAATAAAATCACTATGCCAAGCGTAGCAAAGACGCAACAAGCGGCGAAGCCGCGCTACCCGAGCTGTAGCAAGGGTATCTCAACTAGTTACTAAGGAAGATAGAACAAGTGCACAAGGAACCTTAGGCACATAATTATGTTTTCCAATCTCCTTTTGGACACAACATGATGTGTATCTTGAAAGCAATGATTGACAACCTATATAAGAGTTGTTAATAGGAATATAATCACAGCTTTGTGACAAAAGCAAAAAATCCTTACTTAGGTCAAGGACACAAAGGATGGAATGTAGACATTGTGAGTCGGTAGAGCTTACCTAGCTTGCTTCTAATATCAAGGATGAAGAACCCTTCACATTAAAGACACGATTTCAGATCATAAGGAGCATTAATCATAAGAAAATTGCTCTTCTCACAAACAAATATGCTCATTCTCATACAAACTGACCAAAATACCTCCACGTGACTTAAGTCATGTTTACCTATATCAACGTGAGTTAAGACACGTTGCGATGTTGTACTGTTTTGGGACAATGTTACGAAGCAAGTTTCTATACTCATCAAATGTCAAAAATCAGGTAATGTATCATCTAACCTCTTTTGATTTGCTGATTTTTGAGCTTAGTTCGTTAGTTTGGGAAGCATGTCTGGGCATGAGTTTAGTCATGTTGGAGCTCAACGTGAGTTACCTCATGTAGGTGCAAGGGCAACGTGACTTAAGTCATGTAGGTCCCCAGGATTGAATTTTTCCACCATTTTTTTCTTAGCTTGTTGCATAAGTTATTTATATTTTTTCCTTGTTATTTTTTTATTCAATAGACATAGTGATGGTTGAAAATGTGGTGGATGATGGTGTTGAGCCGAAATATGTCATAATTGAAGTTGAAGCTTCCGTTGATGTTAAATCTACTGTTGAAGTGAAGATTAATGTAAAAATTCCCTTTCAATCTCACATTGAAGAAAAACCTAAACTTGCTTGTGTTTCCAAACTTCGCGATTATGAAGTAAACACCGACTCATTTTTTTGAACAAATGATAGATGGCGAGAGCGAGATGATTTGCTTGGTTGTGTTCGTCGACAAGAGGCAAGGGCGTGGTTTACTTTATCTATAGGTAAATCTAGTAAAAAGAATTCCACTGGTGACGTTGCAATGTGAAAGGAGTGGTGTATACAAACTAAAGAAGAGGAGGAAGAAATTGAATCTTGAAGGTACAAACTCAAGGAAATGTGATTGTCAGTTTAGGTTACATGGTTACTTTGAGAAGAATACAAATTTTTGGTGGTTGACCATGCTTAGTGGAATTCACAACCATGAGTTGGAGCCAAAGTTAGGAAATCACCTTCTTGCAGGTAGAATAAAAGAGGAGGAGAAGAAAAGAGTTGTCGACATGAAAATGAGCTTGGCGTTTCAAAGGAATATTCTCACGGGTTTGAAGGAAAAAAACAAAGAAAATGGGACGAAAATAAAACAAGTGTACAATGCACGAACCAAATGGCGAAAGTCTATAAGAGATGACAAGACGATGATGCAATATTTGATTGAGAAGTTGGAAGAGCATAAATACGTCTATTTTACAAGAAAAAATGATGAGTAAACCACTCTTGAAGACATATTTTTTGCTCATACAGAGTCAATTAATATGCTTAACACTTTTCCGACTGTTTTGGTACAAAAATGTACAGAATGCCATTATTTGAGATTGTTTGTGTCACCTTTACCAGCATGACATATTTTTTTGGTTTTATCTTTCTTGTCTCTGAAAAAGAGGATAAATTTACTTGGGGACATGAGATGTTGGTTAGTCTTTAGTCCTCAAAACTCAACATGCCTAAGGTGGTTGTCATTGAAAGGGACAATGCTCTGGTGAATGTCGTTGCCAAAGTTCTCCCTGATTCTTCTACTTTACTTTATTACCTTATTATTTTCATATTGGGAAGAATGTATGAGCTAAGTGCATCACAAACTGCTGAGTCAAAGCGGAGCCGAAGGATATAAAATTTGATGGGAAAGAAGTGAAGGAAGTGAATGAGGAGAAGGTAAGTGATGTTGTTGACAAAATCATGAGTGCTTGGAAAGATTTAGATGACTCTCTTACAGATGATTCATATGCAAGTGTGGTAAAGTGATTCAAAGATGTATGCAAAACATTTCCAAAGTTCCTTGAATATGTTGAAACCACAAGATTGAACACCATTAAGGAAAAATTTGTGAAGGCATGGACATATAAAGTCTTGCATCTAGGGTGAAGAACCGCCAACATTGTTGAATCAGCTCATGGAAAGTTACAAAAATATTTGAGGAATAGTGTGGGAGATTGGGCATCATGTTGGGATGAAATAAACAAAATGTTGGCTATCCAACTTGGTGTGATACAAGCAAGTTTTGAGAGGAGTTGTACCGTCTTAAAACACAGATGCAAATGAAAATTTTTGTACACTAAGTTGGAGGGTTGTGTATCTAGAACCGCATTGTGTTTTATCTTTGAGGAAGCAAAATACTCCAAGACATTCGGCTTTGCTAAGACAGATTGTGATTGTGTGTATAAGAGATCGTACATGTTGCCTTCTACTTGTATTCTTTCCATGAAGATCAAACAAAAATTGCCTATTTGATTGGATGACATATTTCCTCATTGACAAAGGTTACGTGCATTTGGAGAAGAGGTTGATGATGATTTTTCTGTGTTGAAGGAGTGGAATGACATTCAAGAACGTCTCAAAAGAGTCTCTTACAAAATGAGACTCCACATCAAATAAGTGATGTGTCAACTAACGTTTCCATAAGACACAATGTTGCCTCCACCTCCATTATAACTTGGAATGTTTCTTTCCCATGATTTTTACTACAAAATGGTTCTTTCTTACTGATGACTATTTGAATATTTGTGTACCTTCTTCCCTAAATTATAAATCTGAAAATCCTATAATATTTATCAAGCTTAAAATTGCAAAGATGGAGGTGACGGGTGGGGTCTTCTCTGTTTTTCAACCTCCGTGGTCAATAAAGGCGAAATCAGGCATTAATATGCTAAAGTACTATTATCGTAAGAATACAAAATGTAAAATATAAAGATAACATAAAAGCAAAATCATGATTAATAAAAACGATCTTTCTTTTTAATCTTTTTGTCTCAGCCCTCATTCTTCCCACCATCATCCACTTAGTTTTTTTTATTTAAGGAATATGTAATAGTTAACAAGTATTGTTTTTCACTTAGACTCCATCCGACACTATTATGTTTTTTGTTCATGACAAGTAAGTGGATGATGAGCAGAAGGAGGGGAATACAAAAAAGATTACGAAGAAAGTTCATAATAATAATAATAATAATAATAATAATAATTCTTGTAATATAATCTAATTTAATTTTTTAGAACCTCCTCCAATCATTCAAACTACCACTTGCGGAACCTGTGTCTTTTTCTTTCCAACACAATTTCAAATAACTTTTAGTACTTATAACTTGCTTTCAAATCCATATTTACTTCTTCTTTTTACTATCATCAAATAGTCATATTCGGTCAACTATTGTTTCTTAGGATTAGACTCATATTTCAAAGGAATGCTCTTTTATGAGCTTAAAATTCAATAGCTTTTATACCTCACACAATCATATTTATGATTTGTCTCTAATAGTTTTGTGAATATGTAACTCTAAATTTAGGTCTCAAAATATGATGGTTGGTTATAAATTAAATGATCCACATATATAAATAGATAAAAGATGAAAGGTTGACATTGAGCCGAAACCGGTAGAACTAACTAACACATTCTAAGATAAAATATACTCAATTTATTCATGTTAAAATCATCATACAAGAAAGTTGAAATTTCGTCAAAGTGTCTATTTGGTTTAGCTTTTTCCACTACTAAATCTACGTCTTCCCTCCTTCAATTTGGTTTCTTCACTTTGTTTGCATATCTTTTCAAAAATCAATTCAAACTTCAACTATACAATAAGCTACAAAAACCTAGTTTATGCGATGAGGCTCAAATCAATTTTGATTTGTTGACTCATTTTATTTTGTGTTTGCCCTCATTTCCATCCTTTTATATTTTCCTCAATTTTGTATCGTTCCTAGCTTTTCTTCCTCTTGTACAACTTGTTTCAATCTCTCTTCTCTTGGTGCATTTTCTCTCATTTTCAGTAGTTACTTTTAACTCATAAGTTGTTTTTCAGAAATTTTATTTTTTGGCGTCAAGCTTGCAACAAGTTTCTTTTTGTGTCACAAAAATGAAAATAAAAACACACATATTAAAATCATTTTGTTAATTATACATTCAAAATCAATTTTGACTCAAAGTATCCAAACAATTTAAATTAACAAGAATCACTTTTGACTTACTGTATCCAAACATAAATCAATTTAGTTCAACTCACTTTTCATAAAAAACTATTCTATCAAAATAAATTCAATCATAATCAATTCTTGTCACCACATTATCAAACACATATTCAAATAAAAACAAGTTACGACCGAAGTAGAGAGATCAAAATTGGATTATTTATTGGTATAATTGTTAACTTTTCTGCAAATGTAAAATAATTCAAACAACTTAGAAGAATTGTTTAAGGGATATTAATCAATGATGTGATATTATGAGGCCATTTTGAAGTGGTTATGCAACTCAAATTGAGTTGTTATTGTTTGTGTTGCTGCTGCTGTTGTTGTTGTTGTTATTATTATTATTATTATTATTATTTCATTGAAAATACCTCTCACTAATAATTTTGTAAGATAAATTAAAAGTAATCTAAAAGCATGACATTTTTTTAATAGTATACGTAAATAATTAGATATATACTGATTTTCATTTTTGTCCTATCAAAATACTTGTGAATTTGCCCAAGTATCTTTTATTTTTATGCATTTGTTCAAAAGATGAAAGAAAGGAAAAGAGAAAAATCCAAAGGAATATATGAAATAAGAGATGAAAGACATTAGTAATGTTTAGGATGTTTCTTATATAAGTTTAAAGTATGTTGGAATTTCTAATTTCTTCAAAAAGTAATTGAAGGTTACAAATTTTATTTAATTATTAAAACAAAAAGTTATTTAATAAACAATAGATACATAATAAATAAATGTAATAGAGGTTCAACTCTACAATTATTTTCTATTTCTAGTATATATAATATCTATTATCACATGGATGCATGATTCCAAGAGTTACTTATTACAAGAAGAATCAGAGACAATTGATTCTTTTAAAAATATATTGGTGATGTTATGAATTTAGTTGGTTGGTGGTGTTTGTGTGATTGATATGCATGACTTCAAAATTCATATCTAATAAATGAGAATGATGAAAATACAAATATGTATGATTCATTAATATTTAAAAAAATTAGTTTAAAATTCACAATGTATTAGCAGTGTCATTGTTATTCATGTAGTTGGTTTTTGATTTACTGATATGCATGACTCCAAGAGACATATTTAATACATGAAAATAAGAAAAAACAATTGTGATTATTACAAAATATTCAAAATTTAAATAGATGGATAATTTAGAAAAGATTTTGCATGCTACCCAAATCGTTGCCGACAATAGTTTGCATTTAATACTACTGTGAAACAAATAAAATTGCTTGCGTGAAGATGATGCAATTGTGTTTGGTCTAGTTTGTTGTGACTGTGTGATATACAGTCAAGAGTCAAATGGTTTTTGTTCATGTTGAAATTGTTGTATTTTGATGTCGGCAACAACCAATGGATCTACGAACAGTCACCACAGAGAGTATACCTGCAATACAGAAAACTGTTGCATATGGTGATTGAAGGCTATTGTGTTGGAGTTATCTGATATAGTGCTAGTGCATGTATCACATATATATTACGGTGGTTTGTCAAAAACACAAATTTTAACAAAATGCAAAGAGACTATTGACCTTTTACGAAGAGTTTAAAGGGTCATGCACAATAATAGCATGTCTTATGTTCATTAATGTTGTGTTTACAAGGAATGATTTTACCATCCAAAAAGATCTTGCATGTAACTTGTTGTCCGCTTATCTTCTATTTATGTGTAACTGTAAATCATTATCTCATATGTTATTTTTAATCCGTCTCTAATTTGTTTGGTGAGCAGGGGCGAACTTACTGTATGGCTGAGTGTGGCTATAGCTGCACCAGATTATTACCCAATTTTTTCTCTTCATATACTAGATTTAAACAATGAATTATATACAATATATGTTGTATGTTTTTCATGTATTCTTACTCAGCCTAGTGGTAGAAGGTCCTTTAACTATCAGCGTGTCTTGGATTCAACATATGTGGCACATTGGTAAAAAGGACATGTCTTAGCCATTTTTGTTGTTGTGCTTAATGTGTTATAAGTTTACTTTGTTAATATATATAGTTTCTTTAATATTTTAGTCACACCAATAATAAAAGTTTATGTCTACCTCTGTTGGTGAGCCAACTAGATTTATTCCATATCATCGTCAAGTGATATCAAACATGTATATAGCTTATCTTAGGCGTGGTTGTGCATATAACTGATGTTGCACTATTATTGGAATTTTCAAAGTACAATTTATTTTTTTAAAGATTCAAAGTACAACTTGTGCTTTGAAGTTTTCCGTATATTATATATTAAGATAAACTTGCTTCTTAAAATTGTAGTTAACAAATAAGAACGTAGTCCAAATCAAAAGAAACATGTTAGAGATCAACCATTTTTCTGCGTATAAAGAAAAGGGACCAACAATATATATTTTTTTTTATTAAGTAGTTTAGTGGTTATAAATTCACTATTTTTCAGGTAAACAAGTGAGGTGTTTAAGATTCGAACTCCGACCCATATTATGCAATATCTATATCAAATGAAGTAAGTTAACGGAGACGGACCAACACTTTCTTTATAAGTTTTTTTTTTTGACACAAGTTTCTTTATAAGGTTTGAAATGGAAAATCAATTATATGTCATCGGAGTCAAATACATATTTTTAAAGTTAGATTAGATTTTGGTCTTATGAATATAGTGAAATTTATTTTTTGTACTCATAAAATTAGTGGCATACTTGTGTCCTTATAAAAATCTTGCAACATGTAATTTCAGACTTGCTAAATTCAAATTTGTTAACTATCATTAAACTTTTAAATTTTTGAATGATTTGTTGCAAACATGTATTTTTTTTATCTATCAGACATGTATTGTTTAAAATATTATAAAAAGTTTCTCTGCATAAAATGATATCAAAATTTGATTTATATGTACAAATTTTCATTACTTTAATCATGAACTTTTTGCGTTAAAAAAATAACATTTGATTCATTCCATTAAAAAGCTCTAATTTTTTTGTAAATAAACTTTTTATAATCTTCAAAAAATGCATGAAAATATCATTTAAAAATTAAAAGATAATTTTAAAAAAAATTACCTGACATTAAAGGACACGAACATGCCATTTTTTAGGAAAAAAAAGGAATTTGTTATATTTATAAATTGTGTAAATCAGATATGCTTGCATAGAATTGTGTGGGCTATGTTCGCCACAATGAGCGGACAATTGCATTCTTAATGTTGATTTTTTTTATTTTTAAAAATCAAAATGATATATTGAAACTGAGCCAACTTTCAGGTACAAGGTGTACCTCAGAAAGTGCTCACAAAATACAGTCAGAGTACAACAATAGTGAAAAAATTAGCCAATTGCTGCACATAACAAAGGATTTTGGCATTAGTTCTAAAAACTATAATGAAAAGATTCTTAATGTTGAATTTGAATTCATAATCTCTTGTTAAATTAGAAATGTAAAATACATATCTTTTGACATAGATTTTATCCTCTAGACGTAATCATATTCAAAACATTGAAATGTGCAAAGTTTCTCTCAATCAAAATTTGAATCAATGGAAGATCGGTCTCTTGCTCGATACTCGACTTTGGTAGTGTGTGAGATACATTTAATTATGATAAATTTTAAACATAGTTTAATAATTTTTTGGCTACAAAATACATTTTATTAATCCTTATGAATATCTTTAAAAAAAAATAATCCTTATAATTATGTTTAACATTACCAACAATTATTTGGTTCAAATGATTAAAGATATTGAACTTTTAACTATGTGGTTGAGAGTTTGATTCCTGAGCTTTATTTGAGATAAAAGAACTCATCTTATATGTCCGATAAGTTTTTCGACAGGATACCTGTTAAGCTTATACAATAGAATTGACTTTAATTATTTAAATTTTAAAAATTGGAAGAAGTAATTATAGAAAACAAAACGTGGGTAAAGCATATGATGCCAACGAAAGTATATGAGTTTGCCAGTTTCCTATGTTTGGCTGGATCTTAGCAGAAGCCAAAGTCGGTTTCCTAATATTAAGGTTTGTTTCAGAATCTCAAGCTGACACACTTCACTCTATCATTCTCACACATATATACCACCCATCTTTTCACTCTTTCTTCATATCCATCAAATTCCCTTCTTTTTTGTTTTGTTCTTTCAATAGATCAACAATTTCTCTCTTCTCAAATTCCTCTAGAGAATAATGGGCCACTCACGTTTTTTGGTGCTTCTTCTTGTTTCATCCATCCTTTTTCTCTCCTTTGGTTATGGTAAGTATAATGCCTTTCATGATTTAATTTGTGATTGTGTGTGCACTTGTGATTACGCTGCGAACCTTTATATTGTAAAAAATTGTGATTGATACAATTGAGATTACTGTTGAAAAGCCGTTATGAAAATAAATTCCAAAATCTTTCGTATTGTCGTCATAATTGTGATTGCAGACCGCAATTTAAAACCATGAGTAGCTCACTTCATATCTTTATATTAATTGTTTTGTTTTGTATTATTCTAACCTTTGTAGTAATTTGTTGTTTATGATTGGTGGGATAATCCTATTTGTTGTTTATGATCTATCTAAGATGATTTTTTTCTAGATCCCTTTGAGTACATTTTGTACTCTTGTTAATAAAAAATTTGTTTAACAAAAAAAATTTGGTTTGATTTTGATTTTGTTCCTTAATTTTAAGGATTTGGGAGAGTGGCAATGATGGAGACAATTGAAGATGGAGATGATTCTATTAAAGGACTCATGGTAAGTTAATTAGTTATTTCACTTTTCACCCACGAAGTACTTTTTTTGGTTTTCATTTCCTAGTTTTTTTTTAGACTTCATTTTCTATAGTTGATCGAATATTTGCGTCAGAAAGCTTTCTTTGCTTCTCGTCGGAATTTCAGATTATCATGTTCTTTTTTTCAATATTTGTGTCGGAAAGCTTTCTTTGCATCCCGACCGAATTTCAGATTATCATTATTTTTTCCTAGTGTAGTTTGTTTTGGGTTTGATAATGAAAATTAACAAAACATTTGTGTATTTTTAGGAACATGATAGGAAAATGCGGGAAGTGTATGAAATTATGGATTATTCACTGCCAGAGCCAAATACCAATCCAAAGAGTGGCTATACTTTATCCCCTCCTACACCAAGTGTAACTTCTCCACCACCAAGGGCTTAAATGTAACAACAAAATAAAATTAGAATTCAAAATAAGTGTGGTACTTATTGGGAAGTCTAGTGAGTAACAACAAATTAATGATCATATTTCTATGATACTTTGACAACATGTCTTAGCCTAAAGTTTTAAGATTTTAGGTGTTTGGGATATTTGGATAATTTAGTTGGGTGCCTAGTCACATTCAGGTTGACTCAAGATCCATAGAATTAGGATCATATTAATTTATTGCTGCTAGTTTATTTATTTCAGTTTGTCTTATGCTTTCAAAAATGTAATGATAAATCAATAACAATAAATGTGTTGTTTGTTCTTTTTGCACATACAATACTTTACATCACTGGCGTATGCACAGACACGGATATCGGATACGAAATGATGTAATTACTACATATAATTCAAAGATGATTACAAATGAAAGTGATCAGATGTAATTACAAGTTGCTTGTGTTAGTGTTCGATACTGATATGTGTTGAATATCAAAGATGTCTTTATTTGAAGTATTGATGCTACAAAAATTTGTGGCTTCAATTCACAAAATTAAATTTTAATTTTAGTATTATTTAGATGCATTGTAGTACATCCAAACACAGCCTGTTTTCAGTACAGGGTTACTAATAAGGCAACACAGAATATTTGAAGGTTTAATTTAAGTTAAAATTGAGTTTGAAGTAGTAATTAAATTGATCTATAACTAGGTCAACTGATTTATAGGAGTACACATAACTTAATTTATTCTAATTGAAGACTTTTTTCCACATTTATTTGAATTAAAATGATCATCAATCAAATATCTGGATTTTATTAAAATCGACCATATTTAGTTGTGTCTAACGAGGAAGGTTCTGAATGCAGCTTCCTTAATCCTTAATGTGCATATACAATATTAACTATTAAGGGCACATGCATGCATCCCTTTCTTCCACGAATTATCTGAATACTACTATAGATTTACATAAATTAATAGTTGACTTACAAGATAGATTGCCTCTATCTATGCATGATTTGCCAAGTTTTAAGTCTACAAAAGGGTTGACAAGATTGTCTCACGTGCAATATGGGGTATGAGAATTTGTGGTTCAGTTTAGGTTGACTTCAATGTAAAAAATTTGTTTTTTCTATGTTTACGTGTTTGTTTGTTTGCGAATCAGAGTTCGATAGAAATCACGACAAAAACCACTTTGGCGAAGAAGCTAATATTAAAGCTTATGAAAATCACGGCAAAAACACATCAGAAAGCGTACAATGTGCTTTTCTATGTTGTAAATGGAAAATCAAACACACTTTTAGTTATATGGGAAAAGTTTCAATCGATGGAAATCTCAAATGATTTTGAATGGAAAAATTTCTTCAATAATTTAAGCATGGTTGATTATCGAACTATTAGATGTCTACGAGATTGGGCCAAAAGCTATATAGGTCCAACAATTGAACTTGATCTAAGTTGATTTAAGAATTAGAAGAGTTTCATTTTGAGTTTTATTTTTTGAGTATTTCTTTCTTCACCCTCCTGTTTGGATTCTAGCTTTGACATTTTTGGATTATAAAATCTGAAATCATTTAGAAATAAATGGTAATAAATCATAATCTAGTTTTGCAACAACAACACAAATTCAACACTATAATTGCAACATCATAATTAAACATAAACAAGATCATGGATGAACCAAACTAATTTTTTCACTAGATTCATCCATGCACGCTCTAGTTTCTTCGCATGTCTTGGGTCGAATCAAAATTTACAGAATAACACTAAAATATCTCACAAAGGTCGTGTCTACCTTGAGGGGTCCATTTGAAATATACCACCCAAATACAAAGAACTTGATTCTTACGTCGTTGTCATTCTAAAGTTTCATTTGGATGAATCGAACGATTCAATCTCAGTCAATCCATGAACGAAGATCCATAAACGGGACACTTCATCTAGGAGTATATATTAAGGCACTAGTTCAAATCACAGTGTCACTTCTCTATAATTAATGTGTGTAGTGTAAGTTTTATCACTAAACTCATTAATAAAAACTACATGTAAATGTTCCATAAGTCCTAGCTTAACTGACAAAAATGCCAAAATTGTTAGGCCGGACATCATAACCAGGGTTTAAACCCCGGTACCTCCACTTTCTGTGTGTGAGTTTATGGTGGCTTTGCCATCTCGTCTATCTACCAAAAAAAAACACTACATGTAAATATATGTTTTTTTTTAAAAAAAAATTGAAGAAGAAATTACTTTTAATAACATCAACGCTATGATCATTTTATAATAATCTCCGAGTATTTGAACCTTTGAAGTTATAAAGTCAAGTTTTTGTCTTTAGGCGGACTTCCTATAAATAAATTATATATGTGAAAATATAAAAATAAAAAAAAAAGATTATATTATACTAAGAGACAAATGTAGTACAAATGTTTTGAGAAAATTATATTATATTAAGTTGCAAGTGGAAATATGACTTAGACATATTGTAGGCACAACTTCTAGGAAACTACTGAAAAATTGGTGTGACCATTAATTTTCTTAGGAAAAAGCCTTAGACATTAAAAAAACATGTTTAAGACAAAATCAAAGCAGAAACAGACAAGAAAAAAGCAGGCCTACATGACCTTTACCATAGCACAACTAAACAAACACTCCATATATGCTGGGAATTTAGAAAACAAGATATTTTTTTTAACCATAGTACTTTTAATATATATAATGTGCCACCTTTTTCTTTTTTTTAAGGAAAAAAATAATATTTCGATCTTCATATATGCCACTTTTTTCTTGACAATATTCACAATAAAAAAAAAAAATTCTATCTTCATACACTAAAATAACATCCTAACAAAATTTGAACCTTGCACAAGGGTGATAGAATTCTAAATATCCATCTATTTTTTGAATTTTGAGTATACTTGTAAACATTGTTTTTCGCCAACTTGTTTATCTTATTGATGCAATGGAGTTGCAACGAGTTATGTGTATTTTGGGATTGAAGGAAGGTTTAGAAGTTGATAGTTATCAAGAATTTTGATGAAAATCATGATGAAAGAATTGACTTCATCGAATTTGTAAAGATTATGGAAAACATATAGTGCTTATATTTTAGGAAAAGATTGAACATCAACAAAATATTCCTCGAAAAGGAAACAAAGTTTTATTTTATGAATTAAGATTATACTAATGATCATTTTACAACCGTTTCACGAAAATTTAATCTTTGTACCGTGATTAGAAACTACACTCTTATCATTGGAGGATAAAATGTTGTCCCCTCACTATCGTAACCGGTAACTTTGATAGGGAAGAAGAAATGCAAAACTAAATGAAATAAAGAACTTGGTTACATGAAGGATGGAAGTAGAACAAAGGTGTTACAATGTATTTATGGAGACAATCAGAATAAAGAGTTTCACAAACAATGCATAACCAATGCACTCAATAATTTTCAAATTTGCAAGTTGGTCCCCATATTTTTCAAAATTTCAAATTGTCTGCTTTAAAATTTTAAAAAACTAGAAATTGAATATTGACCCCTCAAAATTTACAAATTAGCCCCTCAAAATTTTCAAAAAAATCAAAAAGGTCCCAATTTTTCTATTTACAAATTTGACCAAAAAAATTTAAATTTTTAAAAGTAGCCAAAAAAATGTTAACAATAATTTTTTTATTACTCTATCAAAACAAAACTATTTATAATTTATAATGAAGACAATATAAATAAATTATTTGATTTGTCTAGAATTCTAAATTGAGAAAAATTACTTTTGTCTTTTAAAAAATAAATTGACACAATTTACAATAAATAAATTTTTATTTTTTTGTATACTATCGTATACACCCTTAGGACACATTATCATTTCTATTTTTTTTTTCTAGGTCCAAAGATCGCAATTCATTCATTCAACAAAAACAGAATGACACTACCAAAAAAAAAACAGAATGCCACATATAATACAAAAAAGTGTAGATAACTACCTACTACGGGGGAAAATACAACTATAATCTCCTGAATTGATTCTGGCTTATATATAATTCTACCAAAA
>Ga0228711_1003123_pt1 | contig 25768 bp, 9 predicted proteins | sample MedpolnodulmetaG_2_FD_177996 | JGI IMG/M metagenome (GOLD analysis project Ga0228711, IMG submission 177996) | Root nodule microbial communities from Medicago polymorpha collected in Santa Monica, California, United States - brown nodules | ecosystem: Host-associated > Plants > Roots > Nodule... | reverse complement strand
CACCCTTGGCTTTTCGCACTTCCAGGTTTGTGTTTCCCTTTTTACTCTCCGCCATTAGAACTGAGTTGCAAAGCTTAAGGACTTTATTTCTGTGTCAACTACGTTTCGATTCTTATTATTATAACCAAACTTTGATTTGTTCCATAGTTGATTTTACTATTATCTACCACGCTTTTCTTTCTGAGTTTCATACCCTAGTTTGTGACTAGAAAAATTAGTATCATTCAAGTATCTGTCTCCATTCATAAAGTTTAGGAATTTGGGTTTTAGTTTTTATTAATATGGAAAATGTTGAACGTGGAAACATTGTCTGCTTAGGGTTTAGGGTTTAAGGGTGGTGATTATGTGCTTGATGTTGAACACTATGAGTCTGTTTGGGTTGACTTATTTTTGAGCTTATTCAAAACAGCTTATGCATATAAATAAGCTTTTTATGTATTATTGATAAGCTTATCAAGTTTTTATGAATTATCATAAAAGCTTATTTATTTGCATAAATTATTTTTCATAAACTCAAAAATAAGCCAATCCAAACAGCCCTATATTTCATAAAACATTAATTCATTTTTTTTTTAAACACTGATTCATTTACTTACTTTTGCATAATTGCAGCAGGGAAAACATCTTAGGTACGAGCCCTGAAGTTTAGTGGAGAAGTTGGAATAGATAGGATAAAAATGGAGTTTCCACCTTCTTCCTCCACTACAATGCGATCAAACGACACCGTTTTCTATGCTATATACCCCGATTCCCTCACCACCACTACAGCCACCACCCTCCAATCCCTCCACCTCCAAATCCTACAAACCATTTCACCCTTCACCACTGACTACATCTGGCAACACCAACCCTTCGCCCTTTCTCTCTCCATTCCACCAAACCCTACCTCCTCCAACCTCCCTCACCTCCACGGCCACCTCCGCTACGGCGACAACCTCGATGACGAATGGTTCACCGTCTTCCTTCTCTTCCATATCTCCCGCCACTTCCCTTCCCTTTCCATCCGCGTTTGGGACTCTGATGGTGAGTTTCTCCTTATTGAAGCCGCCTTTCATCTTCCTCGTTGGCTTGACCCTGAAAACTCCGACAACCGTATCTTCATCCGTAACGGTCATATCCACATCATCCCCCGTAACCGTCTCCCTACCCCCTCCCTAATGGATTCACTTAAGTTCCTAATAACCTCTGAGTCCGAATCGAGAGCCGCTGAACAGGTTCAGACTGCTGTTATGAACCGGATTAAGGATTACCCAGACCGGGCTAAGAAGAATATGCATACGGTTAGGGTTAGGGTTCCGGTGTCGGTTGCAATGGTTCTTAAACACGAGCCATGCTTGATTTCATTGGCAGTGGAAGGTTTCTACGACAGGGATATTGATTCCATGAAATTTGCGGCGAAGATGGACAAATTTTTGGAGAAAGGGAGGGAGGAGGAGTTGGTTTGTGTTTGTGTGAAGATGTCAAGGGCTATGTATGCACAGCTTGTTCAGCAAACATTTCGGGCTCCAAAGGTTTATCCGGAGCTCCCGAGTAGAGACCATAGGGAGGAGTATGCAGAGGCGGAGCTGGGGTTGAAGATTGCTTGTGGGATGGAAATGATGTATCAGCAGCGGAAGCGCGATGGGGTTGAAGGGAAGGGTTCTACTTGGGAAGTGTTTATGCAGAGCTTGGAGAAAAGTGGTTACTTTCAAGGGCTGCTTCAGGGTTCTAGTGAGTATCAGAGGTTGATGCAGAATGCTCAAGAGTATTATAGAAACACTAATATGCACTCCAAAGCCAGGTTAGTGAACTGCTCTTTGGCTCTTTCTTCACTCACATGCATGATTTACCTTTATGTGGACTCATTTTATTTGATAGAATAGAATATAAATTATAAGAACAGGTAGATACTAGCAAATCTCCTTGGATTTACTATAACTCTTAATATTGAACACCCATTGCGTTTCAAATCAAGTCTTGTTTTTAAGTTGGATTAGTTTGTGACATTATTTGTTCTTAGCTCACGAGTTTAATTGGTTTTTGTTATTTTATCATTGCTAAGCTAAGGCTGGAAATACTAGTTGGTTAAAATGACTTGGTCAGAGATCCAGTTGAATGGATAGGATACGTTTTCTTTGCATTTGTTATAAATGTTATTTTGCATGAATGGATAGAAATCTGAATTCTTACTTGATCAAATTTAGGATTTAGTCCCACAAGAAAGTCACAGAACCTATCTTGTTCAATAAATTCCTTTAGGGACTGTCGAGTCTGCTGCCCAACGAATCTTTATCACCAATGATCCAATTCCATCCATCCAGAGATTTCAACTGAGAAGAATTGCCTGCTTGCTTTCATCTCTAAAACAGAAGTTTGGATCGATTTCAATAGCTCCTTCATATAGCCTTAATTTAACTCTAGAAATTTATTTTCACAAATTGATTACATAATCACATTGACCAGAGCTCTAGTTCCAAGTGGAGTTAGTTGTCTACGGAAGTAGAGTCCCCTAGATCAGGAGCTTGTGAAACCATGTGATAATAGAAAGTTTTCTGAATGTGCTTGAGTTTTTTTGCACTCAGCAGCATGCTTAGTTTATAAACATGTGGTAATTACAATGATAATAAACGAACAAATGCAAATTTAGAAGGGAGCAGTTATGCTAGCACTCTTTGCTAAAATACTTTGATCTTAGCCTATCTGCTATACAATTAATCTAAGCTACTTGGATAGTGGAGTATTGATATTTTTTAATTTCCAACAGTAGACTTCTGTTCTTTTATCATTGCTATTTGCCAAGTTGAAAATTTGTTGCAGTGACATGATGAGTGCTCCTGTTAGACACATCGATGAAATTCTTGCTTTGCCTTATTCGGTGGACGAATTTAAAGGTCAGGAGGTTCCTCCATCTGATGATGATTCTTGGCTTTACAACGGAGAGGAAGAGTTAAATTCTGCTCTTATGGAAAGACAAAAGGAGATGGAACTTTATGACTTAAAACACAAAAGCAAAGGGAAAGAGAAAAAGGGTCAAGATACTGGTTCAAATGCTGACGAGTTTGATCCTAGTGATGTAGCAAAAAGCATGCGGGCATTTGTTGACATGGTGTCAAGTTTTGAGGGTGCTGAAGCTCCTGAAGACAGGTCAGTTTCACTGCATACATATTCATTTAAGTATTACATGTTTGTTATGCATGCTTCCATGTTCCAACGGTTATTGTATATGAATATTTTCTTTGAGAGAATTTGGGTCATGAAAGGGTTTATTTTTCCATGATGTTTGGCCATTAGTGTAGATTAAGTTCCACATATTTATAAAATCCAAGTCGAACACTCCAACCTTTTGATTAAGACTGAAATTCAGACAAGTCAATGTGTCCTGTTTGAATGAGATTAAATTTCAGATTACATATGCTTATCTACTGCAGCAAGTACTAATGAGGTATTGTGCCAAGTAAATTACATGAAGTATCCTGCACAAATGAGCTTATTAATGAAGTTTTTATGTATTCCAAAAACACTGTGCTGTGCTTATTTTAATAACCTAAAAATTAGAACTTTAAAAACACATTTATGTGAAAGCTAAAAACAGTTTAGGTGGTATCTATTTTTATAATAATTTCTGACCAATTTAACCTTGTTGAAATTTTATTCTTCAATAAGCATTTCTCAAAGTGCCTATTCAAATGTTATGTAGCTTACTTTAGATCGCACTTACATAACATTGCAGCGTATTTGACAAGTTCTACTATAATACTATAATTAGTACAGTTTTTCGTTTTTAAGCAGAAACTGACTTGGGTAAAGTAGGTGTTGATATCTTGTTTTAAACAACTAGTTCCATTTGATATATGATAATGATTGTTGCAAACAAAATAAAGAAAGAAATGATAAGAACCTACAAGCACAAGTGTAAGGAAATGGATGATACGCTATGCAGAGACAAAGTGTGTCAAAGTAGTTTAAATGAAGTGTTTCTTGACATCAATTTATTATCTAGTGAAAGAAGTGAGAGTGATCTTGATGATGATATTGAAAACATAATCTCAGAACATAAATACTAAAGCCAAAAGCCTAGAAAGACATGACTTCACTGGTCTAGAATGCTTATTATAGTCAAACATCGTTTGGATCCTCGCAAGAGTTAACAAGCTGCATCATAATTCATAAGCATGTATAAAAGAAAGAAGTAAAATATACCTCCATGGGAAATCACTTTCACAAAATCGAGATATTCCATTCATGGCAGAAAATGTATCAATGTGAACCAATTGTTCATTCGTATCACTGTGAAAACCTGCCACAAAATAAATAAAAACACATGGCAAAAATTAATTAAAGGGTTAGTATTAATAAGCTGAACAGCGGTTTTTCCCGCTACTAATTAATGTATGCCATCGTATTCACAATATATACACATTTGGGTGAGATTTAATTTGTTTTCTGTTATACCATCAATTACCCGAGTATACATAGGATGAAGAGGCATGCTAGCAAGGATGAGAGTGGGAACAATGATTAGAAAGACTAGGATTACTGTTAATTTGATATAGCAGCATGTTTGAGTGATTAGGAATAGGGATTATTGTAATAATAGAATGTGTGAATGGAGAGACGATAACGGAGTCTACGGGTGAGTTGGTTTAAAATACAAGGGAAAACTAGGGAAGTCTAAGGGGAAGGGGGTATTAAGGGTTCTTTTGCTGCCCTTGGAAGTGTTGCTTATTAAGTTTTTTAAAAAAAATAAAAAATATTTCTTGTCTATTATGTTTGTCATTTTGTTGTACTGAGCCACTGGATTTCGTCTTCCTTTGTTCACCCAACAACAGTGGGAATAATTCTATTTCATTTTTATATTGAAAATTCAATCAAATCTTAATTTTCTATACAAACCAAATTACCGGTTTTATAATGTTACCTTTGTGGTTTTGCTATATTACTTCATTACGATGATATCTATTTATATTGGGACTTGTGAAGGAATAAGGAAGTGAACTTTGATGTGGATCAATTTCTCAAAGAGATGGAATCAGTAATGAAGCGTCCAGGTGAAGCTGACAACAGTAATATTGAAGAAGGATCATCATCTGACCTGGACTTCGGTAAGATTTTTATGTCTATGTTTATTTTGTAAACTTCGATAGTTTTAGTGCTTTTTTTTATCCAATTATGAAATTTTACTTAAATAGATCCTCTCTTGCTTTATGTTGAACTCATCTTTATTTTTGCTAATGAATTATTTGTGGAAGAGCTATACATGCACGCACACTTTGGTTCAGATCTCTCAGGTTTGACCACCCATTTGGTTTGATGTTGGGCATTGATTATGTCTTCACGTTTGTTGTTGAATAATGTAACATAGACTAATACATTTTCTTAATTGTTTGTGATGCTGTAAGCTGTATGAAATATGCTAACCATAGGTAACTGGTACCTGAGTTTTAGTATGCACAGAACTGTAGGACTAGAGAATTAATTGATTACTGGAATTCAACCAAACAGACAATCACTTCATTAGTCAATTATTGTGTGTTTCTTCCACCTTAGCATCTCTTGTGGGTTCTGATATTTTTATTGATGATTATATAGATGATGATTCTGACGAGAGTGATGGGGTTGAATCTGCTGAGGATAATGATGATGAAGAGGATACCTTCGTGCAGTCTTATTCTGATGCTATGAATGAACAACTAAAGGCAACAACCCTTCAAAAAAGTTTTGTTCGTGCTAATGAACAAATTCCAAAGAAGGATGAGGTATTTTGTTTGGGTTTGCATGAGTAAATAATGTTTTAATTCCAAATATTAATGTTTATTTATGGATGTATAAATGTGACCAAACCACACAAAGTCCATTGAAAGGGAAAAAAAATGAAAAATAAGTAGTTTGTCTCATAAAGATGCAAAGATATTTCATTTTGGCCATCGGTCTTAACACGGGTTCTATTTATAAGTAGTTTGACTAATATGATTGATTCTTTTTAATTTTTTTTCTTTCAGGGGACATCACATGCAGCAGAAGATATGGATGAGGACTTCTCTCCTGTAGATGTGGATGTAAATTTAGTAAAAAGCTTGCTTGATTCCTTTTCTTCCCAACAAGGGCTTCCTGGTCCTGCATCCAATTTGCTTGGGCTCATGGGGGTGCAGTTCCCACAAGATGCTAAGAAGAGCAAGTGATGTCATGTTATGTTGTTGCTAGAGTTTTTGCCGAGGTTTATAAAGTTGATGGGTTCTCAAACAGGGTAGTCTCCAGGTGAAGAAATGTTGCATAACATGTTAACCAGGATCTTTTTCCCGGAAGGTAGTCACATAGTCGGCTGATAGCATATTGGGAATGCCTACGCTCAAGGTGGGATTGTACCAGGTGTTGGCGCTAGATGTTAAGAACAGTGTTATTTCCTTGCCTTGTTTGAGGGAAAAGCAAGAGAACCTATATATAGATATAGCAAGTTATTTGGCCTTGGTAAATTTGAAAGTAGGATAACCTTATTTTCAAATATATGTAAATCAGAAAAAGGGTCAATATGTTGAATTATCACACACAATTTGGATTGTGTATGGTAGTTTTGGAATGAGTTAAACCCTACAGAAGGGATATCTGTCAGGTATTGCTGGTGTTTACTTGCAAGATCATTTATTTATGTAATTTTTTTGCTATCCGCTGTTACCAGTTTGACGATTACCTTTTTTTAATTTAATTTTGGGATTAGTAACTACTGTTTCCCTGTTGAGGTTGGATTGCTAGCCATGAAATCGTTAGTTACCGGTTATCCGATTCCTGGTTCATGTTGTCAGCCATGCTTTGTTACATAAGCTTCATATTAAAAAGATAATAAGAAAGCATACTGATAAGAACAGAGTCTCTTCCAATAGTTCAAGGCTCCTTAGGGGTTCAATTCCCAGTCCAGCCAGTCAACCTATATGCCATTATGCCTAACAAAACAGCCTCTTATTGGCTCATTCACTATTGCACAGGCATACTAACCAATCTGGGAGCTTAGAGGTTAGTTTTTCTCTTACTACCAATTTTCCTCTTCCTAGAATAACTAACCAAGTCCTGGAATTCTTGGGTTTGAGTCCAGTATCTGGTTCTTCCATTGCCACCTCGACTCTGTTACAACAGTACTGGAGGCATTTAAATGCTCATGGATTTTTTCAGAGTTTTGAAAATCTTTCAAGGTTAAATTTTTATATTATTTTTTAGTTTTAGATTTCAACAAGTTTTACAAATAATGTTAAATTGACTGTAAATAACCATGCAAACTACAGTGCAGTTGTTTAAGATAAGTGAATTTTAGTTTTGGTCTTTGTAAAAAAAATCTTTTCCATCCCTCTGAAATATGAAAGTATTGTTTTTTGGTTCTTGTTAATTGTTATGTGATGTCGGTTAACTATGTTTTATGAAATGTCACGTGGTCATGTCAAATAACATCTAATCAATAACGTATGTTAGCATGTACTATCCAAAAAAAATTCATCCCCTAAAATGAAACTACAGATCACAAAAAAAGAGATATCAAGTTGGAAAGTGATCCTCTCAAAATAAAAGAGATTTTATAGGGATCAAAGCCAACATTAATTCATTTCATAGGGACCACAAACATATTTAGCTTTATTATATACTAGAATAGTAGAATTTGGTTGTTCAAAAAAAATAAAGAATAGTAGAATTTGGATATATGCAAGTGTGCATGTGCAGTGTGATTTTGTCATAGAATTTTGTTGCTTTTACTTTCACCAAGGACATCATAATCTTACTTCACGATAAAAGATTTCATTCACAGGCAGTTTGGTATTAAAGAAAACAATAGACAGAAAACGGGATCATTGATATATGTTGAAAAGGATAGCTCAAAACACAAGTAAACCAAACACTACATTTTTCCATACTTCCTGCTTATGGACAAGTAATAAAAATGAAAAAACTGAATCTCTTCCTTAGGGTCAAAAAACACTCTCAATCCACTACCTAATGAAACTATAAAATGAATTTTCAAAAAGAGATGAATGATCAAAGAAACAGAATATGAAACTAGGAGAATATTTTACAGACGACTCTGATCCCTGGCAGAGGCAGAGTTGAACTTCCTATGCATTCGAGGGGTCATGTAGGAGAATATGGATTGTTTCTTTGGTTTCACACCAAAGATAAATGTCCTAAGAGGAACCCTGGCTCGAGTTTCTGACTCTCTTAGTTGTCCACTTTCTTGTCGCTTTGAAGTTGAAAACCCAAACTGCTCATTCAACTTTATAAGTGCCTTTTCAATTTCTAGTTGAAGAGATCTTGCAATATCTAGACCTGCTTGAAGTTCATCAGCAACTTTATTGTTTTCCTGTTTCATGTTCAAAACCTCACCTTGGAACTTGGCTGATTGATAGCTCGTGAACCTAAAGTCATCATCTTCAGCACTGGCTTTCAATGCATTTGTTATCTCCTCTTGGATGACACACAAAGATGACAATCTACGTTGCACTTCTTCTTTCATCAAGGCGCTTTTCTCCACCCAGACTGTTATTTCAGATTGAATCTCTGTCAGGTGTTTGTATATCGGCCTTGCATCTGATTTTAAAGAATGCTCTATGCCTGCACTACCTTCAGAAGACTTTCCGTTTTCCTCGAGTTTTGATACCTCGGTTTGCAAATCCTTGATAGTGGTTTCAAATCTCTGTATCTCAGCATAAGCTGTACTAAACTTTAACCAGAAAGTCAAGTTCTCCTCTAGAATTTCATCCATACTGGACCGGAACTTCTCTTCAATAGCTGTTGGAGATGCAGGTTGATCAATTTTTAGTAGTTTCTGAATGCCATGTTCTTCTTGCGGTAGAACTGAAGTTGAGTCAGCCAAGTCCTCTTTTCCTTCCATGGTTGTCTGCAAAAGACTAAGTTTCTGATGTAAAATTCTTATCTCTTGATCTTTCAAGGAATTAGATGTCTTCAGTTCATTCAACTGCAATTGAAAACAAGAATCCAAGTGTTTGTCTTGATTTTTGTCCTCTATTTCGGCGAGCCTCTTCTTAACATCTTTGTAATTCCGAAGAGTATTAGTGTACTCGGTTAGAAGTGCTTTTTCTCTATCCTGCATTCCGTCCAGAAACATTTTCCGCCAATCAGGTTCATCATCTGGTGTTATTTCCTGCTCTTTCTGATCAACTCCAAGATTATTCTCCGTCTTAGATGGACTTTGTTTGGCATCATTTTCTTGCAGTTTCTCAAAACTCTCCGAAGAACTATGATCTGCCTTGTTGCTTGTTGGGTGCTGACCGACTTCCTGATTTTCGGTAATTGTACTCATAGCAACTGTCTCTTTTCCATCACTTTTACCAAGGTTAAGAGTCTTCTCTTGATCTTCTAACTCGTTTAGAGGTTTGTTTTCCACTGCAGTCGCTCCTTCCATTTCTAAGGTACTAGCAACCTTAAGATTATTTTCTGTGTGTAGACCATTTTGTGAGATAAGGCTTGGTTGTTGCTGTACACCATTTTGTGGTGAATCAGTTACCTTGAACTTGGTATCTGATGTTACCTTATCTTCTACGTTATTGGCAATCTTAAGATCCTCACCTGAATTTACTGCCTCTTCTAACAAACCATTTTGTTCCTTTTCTGACTTCCTTACATCATTCAGTAAGACATTGTCTTGATTCACAGGAACTTCCCCTTCAGGTTCATGTTTTGATTCAGCCTGGCCTGATGAATTCTTTTGTATATCCGATGAATCTGCAACCTTAACATCTACATTTGGCTGCTCTTTATCTGAATTTACTGCATCTTCTAACAAACCAGTATGTTCCTCTTCTGACTTCTTTACATCATTAATCAAGACATTGTCTTGATTCAATGGAACTTTCCCTTCAGCTTCGTGTTTTGAATCAGCCTCGCCTGATGAATTCTTTTGTATCTGTGATGAATCTGGAACCTTCACCTCTTCACTTGGCTGCACACTTTGGACTTCCACCGAGAGGCGATTAATATTGCAACGTGCTTCGGTGAAATGAGTTTGGAGGTTGCTATTCCGATCTTCAACAGTTTGGTTTAAATCTTGTACTGCAAGCATCCTTTGTTCCATTTCTCTCAGTTGATCGTTCAATTTATTTTCATCTTTTATCAGGCTTTCTTTATCACCTTCTAAAGTTTGAATATGGCCTTGAAGTTCATCAGTTTCTGTTCTCAAACTATATACTAGAGCAGTCTGAGATGAAACTGCAGTTTCCAAGCCGATCACTTTGTTCACAAGCTCATCAATCTTCTCGGCCATTTCTGTCGCAGCAAGAGAGGAATTGGAGCTAGCCTCAAAGCGCACTTTTACGGTCTCCTGTAACAACTGCAAGTCCTGTATCTGTTGAGTCAATCGACCATCATCTTCTTTCAGGTCCTTTCTCTCTTCTAAACTTTTCACATCTCTTTTGACCCTTGGCTCTTTGGATTTGCTCTGATCATATTGAAACTCATTCATGAGAGAGCCTAATTTGGCTTTAACATCTTTTATCCTTTTGGATTCAATTTTGGTTTCATCAACCGACCTTTCCTGTTTCTCTTGCAATTGATCTAATGTCTCTTGGCATGATTTAAGAGCAGCTTCTGCCATCAAACGGCGTGCTTCATCATCTTCGATAACGATACCTTCTCCGAGTTCATCTTGCAGAACGGAAACTCTCTCTTGTAATTCCTTGATCTTATCCTCAGTTTCCCAGTACCTAGCAATGGAATTATCATATGAGCTTTTCACGAACTCCTTCACTGTTTGTAGAGATAAAATCTGTTTCTGTAGCTTGCCAACCTCTTCAAGTGCTTCCTTTCTGCTCAATCCAGATTTAGGAACTTCAGAAGTAGCTGCCGCTGTGGCGAACTTTTTGGTGTTGAATTTCTTTGTGGCTGCTGTTACTACGTTTTTTAAGTCTTTAAGTGGAGGATTTGGGATGTTTGTTTTGAACCCTTCTGGTATTTTTCTTGGAGTCCTCGGCGATCCATCATCATCTTCTTCATCCATAAATGGGACTCGATCCGGAAAGGCAGAAGCAATGGTGGTGTTGGCATTCTGCAACTCTTTTGATATGTGATCATATCGTTCGGCTAAAGCTCGGTAAGCCTTGAATGTTTCTTCGACAAAGTTTATTAGCTCTGGTCTCTTTTTGTAATACATTTCTGCTCTCTTTGCAAATGAGTCTCCATCTTCCTCTATGAGTTTTATAGCACTCTGCACCTTTTCCTCCATATCTGCAGTTTTGCATATACATTTCAGTTTGTCATATACCAAAGGCTTATATATAAAAGTACACTGTGTTAATCATACATCACATTGGCATCTAGCTATAGCTCAAGCAAATTTTGATTAATATTCTAGTTACAATAAGAAAATCAGTGTCCATAGTTACATACACACATAGGATTGAGGTAAGCATATTGAAATCATAGAAAAGACTTTAAATTAGTACAATTCATTTTGAAATTAAGATGTACAACAAGATCAAAGTTTATAGTTTGTGAAAAGCATCATAATAATTGGAGTTGTTGAATGAAAAACATTGAATGCTTTTGATTAGTTGAGGTCAAATTTTGGAAATTGGAGTAAGCAGAGAAGCATAGTAAGAATCATATACAACTATTAAACCCATTGAGTATATTAGACACTGTTCCTTAAAACAATCAAACAATTAAACCACAAAACATCTTCCTTAAACCTCTTCACTCATGCAGAAAGAGAATACAAATATATTGTACATAAGATACTGTTTTGTCATGTAAACCTTAATAACATATATTGAAATTGATGATCAAAAACATATACTATATGTTTATACATTTAACGTTAAAACCAAAGCATGAACTTGTGATTTTATAATATGAAAAAGAGAATGATTATAAGCTAATAATGAACCTTGAAGGTTTTGCTCCATCCATTTTGATTGCTTTGTTCTGATGTGACTAGCCCACCACCATGAATATGCATTGCTAGCTGCTCTCTGCAACATTTTTTCTTCTTCTTAATTTCTTTGTTGTGTTTGTTTGGTTTTCCCTTTGGTCCTTGATGATATTATAACGTGTGAGAGTCAAAAACATGCAAACCGTGTTTGTTCTTCTTTTACTCTATGTATGAAAAGATAGGGAAGAGAAGACATGGAATCCATGATGGAATGGACCAAGAGAAGAAAATATGAAAAGAAGTAACTATGAAGAAAAGAAAAGAAAAGAAAAAGATTTTCTATGAAAGATAGAGAAAGACATTGAAAAAGTGAGACAGAGAAAACGTGTAAGATGTTATTTTGCTAATTATGAGATGATGGAGGGGAGCAAACTTCGCACGAATTTAATGTCAAAATATATTTCCTTTACAATAAAGTGTGACAATATAAAGAAAAATTTATTTCTGTTATATAAAAATTTAAATATATATCAAACAAACTAAAATTTATGAAAATAAAAGCAAAATAAGTATTTAGTCTAATAATTATGTATAAATTTTTCGATTGGTTCGTATATACAAATTAAATTTTAAAAAGAAAAGATAACATTTCAAAAAAAGAAAAGAAAATAAAGAATAACAAAATAAATAAATAATGTTTGCATGACATGAGCGATGACCCACGTACTGGTGGCAATGTTCCAGCTTTGCCAGTTCAAACCACCCACACAACCATGAGCACCTCCCCTTTTGCTTTTTTACATCCACCTTTTATTTTTCTTTTCTTAGCATCTTTTTTAAGATCTCAACATGCTTGCTTCAAAAACAAAAGAGTAAATTACACTCTTCTCCCCTCAAAGATGCATTACATTCCCCTCCCCTCTTATGTTAAAATATACACTTCACTCCCGTGAAAAATAAAAGTTATACTCCCCACCTCTATAAGATGTTTGAATTACAGGCTCTCCTTTAATAATTAAATATGCACTAATCTATTTTAACATAATAATTTTTTTAATGATATATACTAATTTTGAACCACCATTTAAGAAAAATAATTTCATTTCTTTATAGTTTAAATGTCAATGATAATTAAAGTTAAATATTTTGCTATTAATTTTATAATTTAGAGTATAAAATTAACTTTTAAATAACCATATTTTTTTGTCTTTAGTAATTTTTCACATATTTAAATTTTATTTTGAGTTGTTTCATATTTTATAATAGGCTTTAAAATTATATGTTAATCAAATTGTGAAAAAAATAGCCAAAAAATATGTATTCAAATTTTGGTTATATTAAAATAGATCCGCAATACTATTTATTTTCGAAGTGTGTTACATTATTATTTTTTTGCTATATTATTAGAAAAAAAGTCATTGAGGGAGTAAAGTGTAGATTTTAACATAAGAGGGGAGAGAAATGTAATTCATGCTTCTCTTAAGGGAGGGGATTGAAATATTTTCTAATATGTTTTGAATAAGAGGGGAGGGGAGTGTATATTTTAACATAAGAGGGAAGGAGAGTGTAATTCAAACATCTTTAAGAAGAGGGGAGTGTAATTTACTCAAAACAAAAAGATCTCACTATCTTTGGAGTTAATTAGGGTGTTTATTAAGGAAATCAATGTTTTTAAAGAGGATCAAAGTTCAAAATTTCGAAAGATGGTTGTTACAAAATTTGAATGCTAGTTGCAATCATTTCTTTTATTTTTAATAAATGCCGTAACTAACCCACTTGGGTTGGTCTGGTGGTATTGACTTGAGATCTGCGAGTTTGCTCCTCTTCAAGGTCTCAGATTCGATTCTCTCTGGTGTCAATTTGAGTGGGCTAATTTAGCTTCTTCAGAAGAAAAAAAAATGTCGTAACTAGTCATATATTTATTTATTTTTGACAAAATTATTCATGTATTTAATGAATTAGTTTTTTTTTTCAGAAAAAAATGTTTAATGAAAGATAATAATTTAAATTAAAAAAATGTATTATTACTGTACCTTTTTTTGGTCCCTAGAAAAAGTGACAAATTCTGTCTGAAACTGACACAAATGCGAAGTTTTAGGTCTAAATTCAAATAAAAAATTTCAATTTAATTATATCGACATTGTCATCTGAGATAAGTCTTACAAGTTGTTTGACAAAGACTATATTCATTTATTTGAAATTACACTAGTTTTAGTCTATTGCTTTAACTAATGGTTACGTATACTGTGATATACTTTTGGTGAATCTCCATGTAATTTGTTTAACGAGTTTTCAACGAATGATGATCTTAAATTTTTGTTTTTTATTTTAAAATTTTTGAATAAAATTGTAGAAACTACTGCCACTTTTTTAGAAGATCTATAAACGTTATCAAGAGTTATCTCTTTTAAAGGTGAACCCAAACCTCTAAATTCTAATAATATGTTTAAGAAATTGAAGTTGCTTAACACTCAAACTACATTATGTTTTTTATCTTTTGTTTATTTTTTACTGTTATTTTTCCCCCGTAAAATATATTAGTTAATTTTTTTGTTTAATATGTATTATTTAAACATCAAAATATTATCAATTATATTTGACATCGATTGCGTTTATATTAGCCTCTTATGGTCTAAACTTTGCACATATCTCAAACATATGCATAAAAAACAAAGAACACCATAATTGACATTAATGTTTTGATCTCTAACTTTATATGTGTCTTCTTTAAGAATCTATTCCTAAACTTCATCGCACAAAAAGTCGTCTAGTAAAGCTTCTAGTAATGTGATGGGAAGTTGGCCGGCTTTTGTCATGAAAAGTTTAAAATTTAAAATAAAAATAAAAATATTGCGTGTAAAATGTTTCTTTTAATTATTTATTTTTCTTCAATTATTGTTTCCTCTCAACAGTTTACCTTTGCATGGTGATTACTAGTAATTGCAAACTATTGGATGCTCTAATGTCAATTTCTAGTTTCTTATTTTCTTTCCTTTTGTTCTCTCATTTCTTATGAAATATTTGGCCAGTTAAACTATATCCCCTGACTGAAACACATAATACAATCCTCAATAATGCAACATTTATTCTCAGGTAAGGGGTTTCGATGTTGCAAAAGAAGAGGTCAAAAGGTAATACAGTTCTCCAATCACAGCCCTAGATTAATGTGATCAGAGATCTATTTTGAGAGAGCCCAAACTCTTTCAAAACATAGACATCTCTCACACCCCCTCTATGTCCATGCTTGCTCAACTTTTTTGAATATTTAACGCAAAAACTAACACCAATGACTGATTAGGATTTTAGAGTCAGAGATTTCTTTGTATTCTCCCCTTAGTGGAGAACTAGCCTGACAGTAAGATGCACATTCAAGGACCAAAATGATTATTTGCTAATGGAAAATGCTAACAAGTGACTGAAGACATTGTTTAAGCATATAAGTAGTAATTATACATTGTAAATTGTATATATGTGACATTCATAAGTGTTTGACTTGTATTTTTAAGATAAAATTTCTTTTTGTGGTTCCTTAAACAATGATTTTGGAGCACTTGTTAACAAATCCCTTTATTCAAAGGTTAAAATCATAAAGTTGACAAAAACCGTACTTGGAAATTTGCTCAAAGATATTAAAAAAATACTTTTTAATAAAACTATCATATTTATTACATTTCTTAATTATTGTGTCAAGCTATTTATTTAATAGAGTGGGGCATGTTTTTTTGTCAAACTATTTATTAAATTGAGATATTATAATCAAAAGTTGTTAAAATAAGATACTACCCCGGTCTTATTTATAAAAGAAAAATTATTTTTTACCTTAATTTCATCAATGATGTATCTAATCTATATCCAAAACTAGATTCAAAATTTATTAAATGAATCTAAAAAGTGAAATTTCTCTTATAAATAAGCTGAAGAGAGCAAATAATTAGGAAGCTGAAGAGAGTAAATAATTAGGAACGTCAACAAAAAAAACGACTAATTCAAATACTTTACAAATTCCTCGAAAGAAAATACTTTATAAAAAAATTACTTTATAAATTTTGTTCAGTTTATTAAAATATAAATTGTGTTCAGTTGTCCAAAGTAGAATATTGAAGTTGAGTAAAAAACAATAATCTCAACTTAATATCCATATAGTATTGCATTTTTATTGTAGTAGTGATTTGGCCATATAGTATGTTCTAGCTCCAAATTTTGCATTGCAAATTGAGCTTTTACAATAAGAAGAGAAATGGATTCTATGTACAAAAAATTACATTAGATTACATTAGATACATAATGGATTATTTTTGCTTCCTCTACTTCTAAAAGGTAGTCAGAAAGGTCCTTAATCATAAAAGATGAAGCTGTGTGTGCTTGGAAACGTGTTAGAAATCCTTCCACCGTGCATGGCCATTGATCGAGGCGCAGTGGAGATCAAAGTTTACAAACACACTGGAAGTAGTTTTCTAAGCTTCAAAATTCTGAAGTGAAGCTAACCATTGTTCCATGTAATTGTTGCCAGCTGCAAATTCAATCAGTAATCCAAAACACAATAAGCATGGATACAGATAGAGATGAATGTATCAACAGATCAAAAGAAAAATGAGTACAGTGAATGAATAGAGTAGAGTTTCCATCATTAATTACTATACAACTTTCCCTAATTTTGATTTGTACCAAGTACAAACACCTCAATTAAAACAGCAATGCTATATGTAGAGATTTTTTTTCGAGAAATCTCTCGGGCGTGTGTGTTTTGAGTTAAAAAGGAAACTGTAAATCACGTGAATTGGTGGAAATCATCGCAGTAACGGTGATAAGTAGCCAATCGCATTTAATCATGAATGCTTCGCGATAACTCTCTTAGCTTGATTAGCATATTCCCAATTAAAATGGCAGGTTGTTTTTTAAAACACAATTACCCATCTTGCAGTTTGGAGTAAGCAATTGTTACATATTAAGTTCAATCATCTTGATCCGTGTGTAATACTTCTATTATCATATAAGATGATTTAAGCATGAACGTACATTCAAATTCAATCATAAAGATATAAAAAACAATTCATTTTCCATAAACAAGAAAAAAACAGTTCTAAGATTAGATAAGATAGAAGGTTCTGTAACTGTTTAACATGTCAAATTAACGTAGTATGATATAGTAAATGCTTATCTTCTATTTCAATTTGTTATTTTAAAAGATCTATAAATCTTACTCAAAGACCAAAGATATTCTGTTCAACGTAATCACTACTTACACACAAAAACCATAAAACCAGAGAGAAAAAATGAGACATGAAAGCACTCAGAAAATAAAGAGGGTCCATAAAAACTTACAAGGCTAGAAAAGCATGCCTCTACAGTATCCACAGTTTCATACATAGTTACACACACACCAAACATTAAAATATAAAAACCATAAAACAATAACCTCGTAGATTGATGCATTTGAAGACAATTCCAAGAATAAAAAAAACAGAATTGTTTGTCATGTATTATGCTTTTGGATTTAGCTAACTAAAAGGCCTAATCATCATTGCACACTTACAGTTGAATTATTACCAAACTACGAATATAGCAAAATCACAAACACAATAACCATGATGATAATGACACACACATTCCTTCATCAAGATCAAAATCATCAACAAGGCCAAACAAACCAATTTTGTTAAAGATTATTCAGGCATCTAAGCAAAAAGTAAATCAGCTCAGAAAAATTACAAATTTCAATAGCAAGTTCCAAATCTTACCAGAAGAAAATTCATTTGGTAGATTCTTGATAGCACTCAAAAGATGATTATTTGAGCCTTCAACTTCCTTGCAACCTGGTCTATAACAAGGAACCAAAACAGCAAAACTACTATCAGATTCAGACTCATCATCATCACTCTGAAAATCAGAACCATGAGGCTCTAACCACCCAATAGACCAATCTGAGTCATCAGATTCAGAGCCTGACAAACAACCACCACCACCATCAGATGATACTAAAACAACATCATACTCTCTATCAACTCTCCTTTCTTCCCTACTCTGCCACTTCTTCCTAACCTTCCTTTGATTATTTGTTCCCTTCATCAAAGGAAACTTCAAAGACTCTCTTTCTTTCAATGAAAAACTCCATTCAGAAGATGGATTTCCATTAACAATAGCCTCTTTCTCCTTACTACCTCCCCATAACCAACAAGACAAACGTGTCAAAGACACAGCCATAGTTACAATTTTTTTCTTCTAATTCTAATAGCAAACTTGCAAAGCTAAAGGGTTACACAACTATGTGAAGCCAAGGAATTTTTTGGTGTGAACCGGGCATACTCTCCGGAGACTAATCCCTCGGACCGAACTCAAGGAATTTGTGAAAGAATTGAAAGCCAACAAAAATTTGAGACATAGAATGGCCAATATATTAGAAAAAATTATGATCCATTCATGAACCCAAAAAATGGTATCAATACCAATTCATAAAAGCCAAAAATGAAATTTTTTCTATTATAATCATAAATTAAAAAACAAAAGCAATTATGAAACTGATGCAATAAATTGATCAGAGGACAAGGTTTCCTTAAATATCAAACCCAATTAAGCAAATTGAAGAAATTAATTTGACTGGATTTTACTGACCCATTTCCCAAAATTGAATGTCACCAAAAATTCTCAAACACACAACACAATCCTCCAAGAAATTATCCCCAAAATAATAAAAATTATCCAATCCAACTAGAAAAAATGATTTTTTTTTTTAATTTTATTCATCAAAAATAGAAACCCAATATCTCATATCTCATATTCTGATTCAAGATGAAACAGTCAAAGAAATCCAGTGAACAAGAAGAAACCCAGTAAACACTTTTGAGTAAAGATCTTAGCTTTAGGGTCAAAATTGGAAATTTCCACACACACTCAAGGAATCATCGGAAAAAATCCCAAATTTCTCGCCGGAAAATCCGATCATTTACGCTACCGGAATTAAAATTAAGGAAGATCGGAGCGAGAATTTCTCCGGCGAAAATGAATAAACCGGTAACACAATGTGTAGAAGAGACTCAGTGAGTCGAATTTGAAACCCTAACTCGCGAATTACACGGAAGAAAATCCCCCAGTTACTATGAAACTCGTCTTCTTCTGGATTTATAGAGTGGTTGCTTTTTCAATGTTGTTGTAATCAACGGTTCTGATTGAATTGGATGTTTGATGAACGGTTGGATTTGGAGTTTTATGATATTATCATGCACTCTGAATCATGGAATCATGGTGTCGTGGTTTATATTTAAATGAATAAATATGTTTTTTAATTAATGAGAAAATGTTGGACGTTGATTCCTTGTGATGAAAGGCATTGGAACCGTCCAAATTTGCTGACGTGGTTGACCATCAACATGTGCATGTACGGTTCATTTGGTTGACACGTGTCTATAATGTCATATTAAAATGGATATTTATTTTTTATTTTTTGAAGAGTAAACCCTCATTTGGGTCCCTGAAAGTGTACATCGCTATCAGACACGTCCTTGAATCAAGAAAACGAACCAAAAACTCCCTTAATGTCTGTTCCGTTAGTCATACATGTCCAAAACGTTAAACTTATGTTAAATCTAATGATGTGTCATTTAGTTTGGCCATGTCAGATGCTTAATGGGATGTCCATGTTAGTGAGGGACGAAACTGATTACAAAACCCATTTGAACTTCTGGAAAAGGAAGAAGAAACTCACATCTTCATCTTCTTCTTCCATTCCAAGATTAAAATCACCCGGGTTTTTTCTCAAATCTCACATATCAAAAACCAATATTTTTCTTTTTTCTTAGATTTCATCCAACAAACTAAAGATTGGTGTAGAAATCTTCGAAAATGTTTTCTTTCTCTGGAATTTACAACAGAAAAGGAAATCAATAAACACCAAAAACACAAACACCACAATCACATACACCACGAAGAACCCTACGTATGAGAGTTGATGTTGTTGGTTTTCAGAAAAGAAGATAATGGTGTTGTTGTTGATGTTTAGTTTTGAGAAAGATGGTGACAGTTCGATTTCTTGATCCAGGGACATGTTTGATAGCGAGGTACATTTTCAGGGACCTAAATGAGGGTTTACTCTTTTGTTTATGGTACCAAAATTGGAGCTTGTGGGGGTTTGAAAATGAGGGTTTTGTGGATTTGAGCTAACTGAAGGAACTACCGTCCCCCATTCACTCACCCATATTCATTTCTAAATTGAATTTCGGATTGGAGGTTTACTTGCTGTCTGTTTTAGAAGCTTTTTGTTTTTTTTTTTCTTTCTCATTTCAGCTTCAGATTTGCGTTTTCTTTTTGAACAAATTTGTCTCCTTTATGTTGTTACAACAATAGTCATCATGCAATTCAGGCATGGGTTGAGATTTTTGCTTATTTCAAGCGTGGTTGAAGTGAATTCCGGCATGGGTTATTATGTTATTTCTTATCTAGTTTAAGTTGTATGAGAAATAATGAGCTTCCAATTAGTGCCCTTTGATGTTGTAATGCTGCGGTGTGTTAAAATTGAAATTTTGTTTCTATTTTTTATTCTTCTTTTCACAATTGATTTCAATTGTTTCTTTTGATGTTAATTTTTTGGGGTTTTTAAAATCTTTCTTCTATTTGGTTAGAGTTTTGAGAAAATTTAGAATTTTTTATGTTGATGATGATCTTGAGTTGTTGGGTTGTGGATTTTGAGTTGGAGATGAAGATGAAAATAAGGAGGAAGAATCAATTCCGATTTTGATTTTTTGGGTTATTTGTATGAATATGAAAAAATCTGTGCAGAGATGTTGGACAGAATGAGTTTATGAGTTGTGTTGGAGAAGAAGAAAGAATTGGAGGTGTTGGAGAAGATGAAGACATGAACATAATTCTGGTCATTTTGGTCCCTCGTCTACGTGGAAAGCCAATACAACAGCTGAAGTGGCATGTGTAACGGACACATCAGCACCGTTAACATCAAGTTAACGTTTTGGATGCATTTGACTAACGGAACAGACATTGAGGGAGTTTTTGGTTCGTTTTCTTGATTCAGGGACGTAGCTGATAACGAGATATACTTTCAGGGACCCAAATGAGGGTTTACTCTTTTTTGAAGGAAGATTAAAATGGATATGTTGTTTTCTTCTTTTCTTTGGTAAATTCATCTTAAGATGAATTAGTGAAGAATTTAAGGTTTCAATCTTATGTATTGCAATGTTCATGTCAAAGTGAATTATGTTTAAAGAGAATGAATATGTTGTCTTCTATTAGGTGAAAATGATGTAGAAGATCAAAATGATGGATTATGGGATTATGATTAAGTTAAATTAATTTGTCGGAAAAAAATAAATTTGATTTAGTTAAATTAAATGAGTGTTCGATCAATGAGAATTGAGTTTAGTAGAATGAGTTAAACTCTCTCAGTATGATGAAGTATTGATTTTTGATTGAAAGGTGTATTTTAGTGTCTGACAAACATTAGAGTAAAGGGAACATATATATGATATCAGAAAATTTGAAGGAGAGATCTCTCCACTTTAAAACAAGAGTAGTTTTAATGGAGCTCATAATTTTAGGTGATTAGGTATATGTTTGTTTTAGCAGTGAAATAATATTAAACGTGAGTCCAGCCTAACGCTTCAGTTAGTAACTTCTCAATTCTCACGGTTAAATGGATTTAAACGCACGGTGGTGGTGAACTAACGCTATCCTAAACAGGTGCAAGTAAATTTTGTATGTACATATCACTACTTTATTAATTGTTTAATGTTAATATTTTTAGTAGGCACTCGATCTCTCCAAAACATAAAACTTCAATAAGTCTTAGCTCAGATGTTGGCTTGGTCGTTACGTATCGGGAACTTTCTTTGATAGGCCCTTTTCCCTTTTCTTTTGTTTGATTAGCTTTGTAAAAAAAAATAAAAAAAATCAACAGTCATACTTGCTAGGTAATTAACGACATCATTATCACCATGCATTTTAAGTATCTTTTTGAAAGAAAAAAAAAGTATCATTTCTTACACTAATAAGTGCTATTAAATTGGAAAATGATATGGTAAAAATGTTTTTTTTTTTTATCGTAGTTGAAGTGACACATGAAACTCGCACACATAACTGTGATTTTTTGAGTTTGAAATCGAATGAAGATGTTCAACATAACAAAATTGATATTGTGAGTTGAATTATGTCTTATAGACGCACTATAAATTAACTTAATTAAATATATAAACATGATAACTTCGAGTGATGTTTGACTTTAGACGAATATAATTAATTTAGAAAAGTTTATAATTTTAATTAACAACAATAAACTCCCCTCCTATAAAAAAAAACAATGAATTGCACTGTTAGTTTGTATGATGTGCTGCTTGTGCAGGAGTATTCCTTATATAAAGTTATATTGGAGAAATCATTTTCAATTTTAAGAAGCTAAGACACACCTTGGTGGGAATTGATCACCAAATTTCTACGAAAATGATTTGAAGTCAGTTATCAATTTTTCTACGGGAAAAAACTGGAGGTGGGTGTCCGTGGAGTAATCAGTACTCAAAGAATATATATAGAATATTGCAACAAAGTTATAATCTTTAAAAATAGCCTATAGCCAAATAATAACGTATCCAAAACAATGACAACTTTGTTGTACCAAAAAAGAAAAAGGAAAAAAAAAGCCAGGAGTAGAGATTATCTTTTTCTTGAAGGAATCACAGATTATCATATTAGCACATTTTACACTTAGGATAAATTTTAAATGAAAATAAGAGAATAATAATTTTAATAAGTTAATTTTGCTAATTATATATATATGTGTATATTATATTGATTATGCAGAGTTAAAAATAAAAAACTATTACAAGTTATATTACTTAGAGCAACTTAAAATAATGTCTCATATCACAGATTATATCATAATAGCTCATTTTACACTTAAAATCATTTTGCGAGATTAATTTATTAAAACTATTATTCTCATATTAGCTCATTTTTCACATAGATTATCGTATTAGCTCAATTTGAGATCAAAACGATGAATACAGTCAGATACGTTATAACAATACATATATTTAGTCCAGGAAGCAAATGGACGATAACACTCCAAAAAAAAAATTCTAACAGCCAATCTAACATCTTCCACTTTTGGTTAAAGATCACCAAACTTGTGAGATCCACAATCTTTGAGGTTATCCAACTCCATGAACAAAATTGTGTTGTTCACTCATCGATTATAATCTGTCTTTCGGATAACCAATACAACCATATGTTGAAAAGTCGTGTGTGAGGCTGAGAGGTTTAGGGAGTGGGCGCACAGCAGGCGAAGAAATTGAGACCTACCCTGTCATAGAACTAATAATGGGAGGTAGAAGGAGCAGAGACCTTCCGGTAGAAGGAAGATCTCGCTTGGCAATGCCACAAGACCATGAGTTTGATGGTATTAATTTGAGATCATGGTATATTCGTGTTGGCAGTAACGGAGGGATTAGGGTTAAATATGTTTTTAGTCTATAGAAAATCATAAGTCCTAGCCCCACTGACAAAAATTATCAAATTATTAGATCAGACATCATGACCGAGGTTTGAACTCCGACACCTTCACTTGTGTGTGAGAGAGAGAGTTGGTTTATAATGACTTTGTCATTTCATTTATCTATAAAAAAATATCGTTATAAATTTCTTTAACAAAAAAAAATAAATTAGTTTAGGGCTTCGTATATACATTTTGTATTTAAACAATTATTATTTAATTGACTTGGGACCCTAGAGTGTTCTCCTCCCCAAGGTCTCAGGTTCGATTCTCACCGGTGTTAATTTCGGTGGGGCAATTTAGCTTCTTAAAAACAAAAAAAAAATCAAATTATGCTCCTTATACTTAGCCCCCAAGCTTTAAATTCATGGTTTCATCCCTACTTGTTGGTGTGACTTTAGGGGACTGGTTCCAACAGAAACGATGAACTTAAATGAGAGAAGGGTAAAGGGTCGTGGTGGTTGTCTACGGAAAATTAAAGAGGGGCTTTGGCCATGGGGTGGATGGTGGTTGACGAGAGGTAAAGCAACAACATGGGTGACGACACTTTGGGAAGGATCAATTAACGAGATCCGTGCTTCAAGCTTCCTTTGAAACAAGCACAAATCGACACAGGGGGAGGAAACAACATGACTTTAACGGTACAAAAGTCGTGTTGATTGAGGAAACAAGATAGCAAACATACAAAAGTTTTTCAATTTTAGATTGCCTTCTTCCCGGTGGGCAATATTGTGAGATAATTGTTTTAGGGGTGGAATATAATTGTTACGCATCAATGATAATATTTTTGATTTTTTTTTATCAAGTCAAAATGAAATTATAAACACAACGAAAGGTTCTCTCTAGTATAAGATGTTTTCGGGAAGAACTGAGAGAACAAAATGTTTCTTACAAAATCACCGAAAAAACAATAACATGAAAAAAATGAGCACCTACACTACCCCATGTACACTAAAGGAGTAACCCAACATTGATTAATATAAAACAAATACACTCGTGTTTTGGGACCAGGATATGCTGTTGTAATAAACCACACAGTTTCATACAGTTTTGATTTATGGCCATTGGATCTTTATTGGCATATTGTAATTTTATGAAACCATTCAATGGCTGAAATGAAAACCGTGTTGTATTTTACAGCACCAAATCCATATCTCGTGTTTTGCTGCTTTCAACTACAAAAAAGATAGTAACTTAACTCAAGCAAACAATTGAGCGATTGTCTCTTCTTTTTGTCGCAAACTACATAAATTCCTTTCCATTCAACTAACCCAAACAACGGCTAACCAAACATGATCAGAAAAATGAAGAGAGTCCGCTAAAATAAGCTCCATTCATTGCCTGATTTGAAACCAAATGTTGTCAAAATTTATACACCCTAAGAACATTTTTTTAATGATAAATATTAATATGTTAACTATTATGTTAGTTTCCTTCAAAACAAATTGTTATGTTAGTTTCTTCTCCTTCACAAAACTTGAACCTTCAACTCTTTAACGTTTAACTCAAATCAGTTGATCTACCCAACTCATTCCACACCTTAAAAACAAATAATCTACATTTTCCTCGTTAGCGCAGCGGTTAGCACAAACATTAGATTTGGTTGAATATTTATGAAGAAGTTATTGAGAAATTCCTTGACTAAGTGCACCAAGAATATAGTCTTACTTTTAGAGGGCTAGAGGCCATGTCCCCCACATAAACATATTCGAAAAATGATTGAAGACTGACATGCGGTGAAAAATAGAGAATATTGTTGTTATTATAATTAAGCATCTAAGATTAAGGGATGATTGATATTGGGTAATAGTGTGATTGGAAAAAGAGAAAATATATTTATTAGGAAAAGAAAAAGTTAATGATGAACTTAATCATGTCAATTACTTTTGGGAAAAGTAGAATCAAACTTTTTTTAATACAGATTAAAAAGGTTTGAATTCTTGTGTTAGTGTAATAAAAATAAAAATTGTTTTCTCACTTCTCATAATTTTAACCTAACCCTAATGGTTAATTTTACTTAAATACCCCTGTTTAATTATTAACCCTATTTTTTCCTTCTCAACAAAATCACACCCCATCTCCTATTTTTTTGAACAAAACAAATCTGCCTTATCTCTTATTTATTAAAGTTATCCCGGAAGCAAATGTTTACCCTAATTTTAACCTAACCCTAATGGTTAATTTTACTCTAATACCCCTGTTTAATTATTAACCCTATCTTTTCCTTCTCAACAAAATCACACCTAATCTCCTTTTTTTTTTGAACAAAACAAATCTGCCTTATCTCTTATTTATTAAAGTTAACCCGGAAACAAATGTTTGCCCTAATTTTAACGTAACCCTAATGGTTAATTTTACTCTAATACCCCTATTTAATTATTAACCCTATTTTTTCCTTCTCAACAAAATCACACCTAATCTCCTATTTTTTTGAACAAACC
>Ga0228711_1003122_pt1 | contig 25768 bp, 19 predicted proteins | sample MedpolnodulmetaG_2_FD_177996 | JGI IMG/M metagenome (GOLD analysis project Ga0228711, IMG submission 177996) | Root nodule microbial communities from Medicago polymorpha collected in Santa Monica, California, United States - brown nodules | ecosystem: Host-associated > Plants > Roots > Nodule... | reverse complement strand
CTTTGTATTAGCTCTTTGTGTGTGTCATTGCTTGAAGACACTTAGATCTAAGATTACCACTATCTTTTGCTCCACACATCTTTGTTTATTTCATTGGTGTGATTCGATTAAGGTTGATTTCACAACATAACAGTTATAATATTTCTAATTGTTTCAACACACAATTACCTAAGGAGGGTGTATTGGATTAATGGACGATTTTTGTTTAAAAAAGTCATGTGGATTTTAAAAAACTTTGCAAGATTTTAATGACTTTGAAGTTTTAATGATTTTGAATACCACAAGACTTTTTTTAATTGAATAAGAATCTTGATTGAATATCACAATACTTTTTTTTAATTATAAAGAGTCTTAATTGAATACCACATGACTATTTCCAAATTAAAAAGTCTTTTAAAATCCTTTAGAATTCTAATCGAATACATCCCCCTAATTTTCTCTATATGAAATAAATATAGAAAATATATTTTTACTCTTTGTCGAATTTAACTAATTTAAACAACATTGAAATTGAGAGGGGTACCCAAGATTGAAATGGTAGCCAGATAAGTCAGCAACTTTGTTAAGAGCTATCTTCCATTTCAGCAACCGCTCCATGTTTTTTTCGTTATTTTGGAACCTCTCTTCATACTTAGCAAGTGCTTCACCATAACTATCATTCTGATGTCGCACATGAGAAGGTTCTACATCATAGAAAACTGGCAGAACAAGGCGACTCTTTTCCTCGAAGTAGTGAATTATATGGACAAGTTCGTCTAAACAAAATGAAGATGAAGCGTATTCCTTAGAAAAGACGATGATGGCAATCCTCGATTCTTCAATGCTCTTGAGGAGTGAAGGTGTGATTTCATCGCCTTTCTGAAGGTCCTTATCATCGATGAAGGTTCGGATTCCCTTGTCAGAGAGAGCTTTATATAGATTACCAGTGAAACCGAATCGAGTGTCGGCACCCCTGAAACTAATGAACACATCAAAGTTAAAACTGTAAGTGACGGAAGAAAAGGAGGAAGAAGGTGATTGCATAGCCATGAGAATAAATGGTAGTGAGAGTAATTTGATTTGGAGTATTGTGTTACTATCAGGTTATGTTAAGCAAAACAGGAACATAAATTGGGATAACATGAATTTCAGTTAAGAGTTATTTATACAAATGTCCTTGAGAATAAATAAAAGCAAGAAGTGTGAAACTTCCTTAGCATTTCTTATTATATCCGTGTGAACCAATAACACAATAAAATAATTTTACCAACTCTTTCTTTTTTCTCTAATCTATTTCCGCGTGGGTTGTTGTCCCAAAAAGACCACCTTTTCAATTTAAAATTCAACCCTTTAGGTGTTAGTGTTCTTCTTTCTCCTTAACTTTAAAATTAACAATTCCTTTGCTTCTCTTGCACATCTTTTTGGATATTATTTTTTTGTTATATTGCAATGACCTTCTCCATAATTTTTTCCATTTATCTAAAGAGACATTATGGCTTCACTGTTATTGAAAAAATAATGAGATGATTATTTTGGACTAAAATGACATATTGTATGGCTCTCTGCTTTTATTTGGTTAAAGACTATCACCAAGTGGGTAACTTGCTTCCTATTACTTATCTTATCTTCAGTAAAGTAAGTAAGCATCACTTTTCTTACATCATTCTTCCATGTCATTTCTTAATTCCTCAGCAAGAATAGTTTTGATGTGATCTTATGATAAGCAAATTTATTTTAAATAGATAACTCTGAATCCAAATACTCATTAAATCATGGTTTCTAGTTCAAATTTGGTGATTGGTCTCTAGTTTTAAATTTAGAAGCCCCTCTAGATGTGAGGAAATTTATAATTTATTTGGGTGTATGTTAAGGTATTTTTTTTACAAACTATAAAAAAGCTTGTAAAAAAAAGTACTTTACCTTCATAATTGTGTTCAGTGTGGGGATTATGATGAAAATGCTTGACATATTTTTGTTACTTGTCTAATTGCTATAGAGACTTGGAGAGGTCTGGGTGTATGGATTTAATTGAACCATATATTATGACAGTTGATGGCATTGTTGATTTATTTTTTACCGTTGCAAACAAACTGCATATGGTAAAGCCTATAGTATGTGGTGTCAACAATTTGATTATTTTTCAAAAAATATAATGTTGAGGGATGAGAATAGGTTAGGCCGTCCTACAAGGGTCTACGGCCTGGCCTACAACAAGACAGGTCAGACCAGACTTTTTTCTTAAATAGAAAAGACTACCCTTTTTTCAAGCCTATTTAGCTTCAAAGGCCAGACCACATGCCTCTCAAAAAGCCTCTTAAGCCTATTAGGCTGGCCTATTTAAATAATATGAATAATATTATTTATTATTATATTATGTTTTGTACTTTGAATTAAAATATAAATTTTTAAACTTTTTCAATAATTTAAGCTTTATTAGTTTACATTAATTTTTTGCATATATAAATGTATTATTATAAAATAGAATAGAAATATGATACAATATATATAGTCGAATTCCCTAAAACCTTTTTTAATTATCAAAAGAGAGTTTAATGTAATTGAACTATTAGTTCGTCAGTCCATTTAAACTTAGATCACATTGCTTATTTAAATATGTTCATAAGATATAAACTTTTAAACAGACTAATAGGACGTATCAGGATTTCAGAAGGCCAGGCTTCGGCCTTGCAAAGCCTAACTCAGCCTAGCCTATTCTCATCCCTAAATATTCTTGTGTTTGAGTCTCCAGAATACGGGGTCAAAATCGCATAATTGTCAAATTTAAGAGGTCAAGAGTACAATTAAACCTAAATCATATTGCTCAGTCTTTTGGGTGTGTTTGTTTCAAATTATATTCGTAGATTCCTGAGAATAGAAGGATATAAATATGCATGCCTATGTTTGCTACAAGTTTACTAAATTTTATTTCTGGGTATAAAACATTTATGGGAATAGGAAAATTTTCCCAAAGAAAATGGTGGGAATAAAGTTCCCATGAAGATGAGAATAAATTCATATGTAATTACCTATTATAATCTCTATTTTTATGGTTCCTGGGAATATTATAATATTAAACAAACATCTTTTTTCTAAATACCTTGGAATAAAATTCCCATCTTTATCTTCCAAGAAATGTTTTTTCTAAAAATAAATTTGGTAAACTTCCATTATTTTTGTTGTGTTGGAAAAAGAAAGGTTGACTTGAAGTCAACATCAGAATGAAGTCGTGGTTTCATGTTGCTTTCCTTTCAATTTTACGTTATTCATGTGGAGCCAATCACTCAATAATATCACTGAACACCCCTTCAATGTAACTTCTTGGTAATATCTTGTCTTGACAAAAAAACAAATGATGTAATCTTTTAAGCATTGCAACCATTACTTTTTATCAAAAGGGGTTTTGCGCGCAAGTTTTAATTTTTCAACATTCACTCATGTTCAGATGTCTATATACTTTCACTCTGTTGCTCCCTTTTTTATCTTATTTTTTATTTGTTTATGTTTATTATACGTATATAAATGTTGGTTAGTATGCTATCCGTCTCAAACTAAAAGCCATTTTACAATTTCACAAAAACAAATGAATGTAGTTATTTTGACTTACTTTACAAAATTATTCTTCATTAACTATAATAAAAGAGACATTAAGACTTCAGCGATATTTCCCTAAAAAAAAAAAAAAGACTTCACTGATATTGTAAAAGAAAATATAAAATTAGACAATTATTTTGGACTAGAATGACATATATTGTGTGGCCCTCTAATTTTATTTGGTTAGAGACTATCACCAAGTGGGTCACTTCCCTCCCATTCATATCATTAGTGAAGTAAATAACCATCACTTTTCCTGCATCCGCCTACAATGTAATTTCCATAAAGCAATGTAAATGTCTTAAAGAAAAAGAAAGGAAAAAAGGTAAAAGTTTGAGGGAAACATCAATATGAAAGGACCTAAAAAATCATAAAGATTAAAAATAGCAACTAAAGGGATCAAACGTCTTGATTCTTAATCCCATTGTAAACTAGTTTGTCAACAAGAATAACACAATCCTATAAGCATGGTAGTAAATTTTATTTTTTTCTGGAGCATTTAAGCAATTAAAAACAGAGAATTCCAAAAATATTTTAAAATGTATTGAACATAGACGAAAATACAGAAAATACACAACATTCTATAGATGCCTTGCAGCACAAGAAAGCCACTTAAGAGGGCATTTTAGTCTTTTTCAGTTATTCTTCTTTGTAACTGTTTTTAGTTACAGTAGAAACTCTTTAAATTAATACTCGGTAAATTAATAAACTCTCTAAAATAATAAATTTGTCCGGTCCCGACTTGGGCCAATGTAAAAAATTGAAAAACTCGATAAAATAATAAGATAATAATTTTTCGGGAGATCCCTTTATAATTTTCGGTCCCAAGAAAATCATAAATTAATAATTCATAGAAACTGAAAAAAAAAATATTACACTCTATTGAAATATGATTCAATAGTTGTTTGTTTTCCTTTAAAGTTCAAGTCTTTTGGAGCTCATCTCTAACTTTTCTTATTGCATCAAATAGCTTAGGTGTTGTATTTTTGTATTGCATTTTTCCAATACATATGAACACAGTAGTTATTAATTTACGTTGAGTCCCAAGGTTCGCTGCAACGTAATTCTAAGAGGCATAGACTAATTTGCCTTTTTGTTTGGTATCTACTGTATAATTACTTAAAAACTCTTTAAATTAATAATTATTAATTTATCGATAAATTAATAACTCTCTAAATTAATAAATTTCTCCGGTCCTGACATTATTAATTTATAGAGTTTCTACTGTAGTTGCTTCATCTTTGTAACTAAGATATATAGTTACTTGTAAGAACCTTTCAATCTAATGAGAATATTCACTTTTTGTGCATTTGATAATATGGTATCAGATTTACTCTCTCTCTTCTTGAGAGGAGTTTGTTACGATTCAGTTACAAGCTTCCGCCATTGATGCTCAAACTCAAGCTTTTTCACCTTCTTCGTTTTTGGTGATTTTTTGCAGAATCGCATCGATTCTTCTTCGTTTCTTCTCGTTTCAATCTCAATTTTGTTTTGAGATTCTTCGTTCTTCTTCTTTCTCATTTTCACGCACTGTGATTGCGTTCTTCATTCATACTATGTTTTTCGCCATTGTTACTATTCTTGCTTCATCTTCATCATGCCGCCTCGTCAAGCACCCGTTGCTCATCAACCGGACACTACTTCTCCATATTACGTTCATCCGAACGAAGGCCCTAACTCCATTCTGGTTACTCCTTTCCTTGATGGTTCTAACTACCTCACATGGCATCGTTCTATGAAACGTGCATTAGGTGTGAAGAACAAGCTCGCGTTTCTTGATGGATCCATTCCAATCCCTCCTACTGATGATTTGAATCGTAGTGCTTGGGAACGATGCAACTACATAGTTCACTCTTGGATCCTCAATTCTGTTTCTCCTCAAATTGCTCAAACTATCATATTCCATGAATACGCCATTGATGTTTGGATTGAGCTTCAAGAACGTTTCTCCAAGGTTGATGGAATCAAAATTGTTGCTTTACGTTCATCTATCAACAACTTGAAGCAAGGGACAAGGTTTGTGCTTGAATACTTCACTGAGATGATCTCTTTGGGAAGAACTCAATTCCCATCGTCCAATGTCTGTGTGTACCTGTCCTCATTCTTGTCGATGTGAATCCATGAGAGCAGCTCCAGAATTTCGCTCAGAGGATCAAGTTATTCAATTCCTCACTGGTTTGAATGATAATTTTGGAGTAGTAAAAACTCAGGTTTTACTTCTTGATCCTCTTCCCTCAATTAACAGAGTTTACTCTCTTGTTGTTCAAGAAGAAAGCAATAATATTGGTGTTCATGCTTCTTCTTTCATTGAGGACTCTAACATTTTGGTGAATGCTTCTGACGCAAGAAAACCCAATTATGGGCATGGTAAACCTAATAATGGTTCTTTTCCTCCAAAGAACAATTCAAAATACTGCACTTTTTGCCACAAAACTAATCACACTGTGGAGTTTTGTTATCAAAAGCATGGTTTCCCTAATGCTAACAAGGGAACTCCTTCAACCAATGCTGTGACTTCAGATGGAGTTTCTGATTCTCCAGGTGTTGCTGCAGGTTCTTAAGCTATTTCTCAAACTGGTTTGACTCAATATCCGTATACTCATCTTGTATCCTTGCTCCAACAATCATCTTTAATTCCCTCAGCATCCTCCAACCTCTCAGCAACCACCAATCATGTCATATCCACACCATCCTCCATGACTGCTTCTGCAGGTATAAACGCTATTCTCACTTGTTCCTTGCAACTAAGTCACCACATTGGATTATTGATTCAGGTGCTAATGAACATATTTGTTCATCTATGCATTTTCTTCATTCATTTTACAAAATTAAGCCTACTCCTGTTAATTTACCTAATGGCACATCAGTCTTAGTTCATTGTGCTGGCACTGTTAGTTTTTCACCCAATTTTCATATCACTAATGTCCTATATTCACCACATTTTCAAGTTAATCTCATTTCTGTCTCTAAACTTTGCAAGCTCATGACTTATAAGTTCTATTTTGTGAATGACATATGTACCATACAGGATGTGAAATCACAGAAGATGATTGGTTTGGGTGATCTTTATGATGGTCTTTATAGATTGAGACATCCTACTCCTTCAAGTTTTAGTCAACCTTCAGTTTCTATTGCAAATCTTCCTTGTAATAAGATTTCATCTCATTCATGTAATTCAGTTTCATGTAATCAAAATTTTCATATACCTTCAAATGCTCTTTGGCACTTTAGGTTGGGACACTTGTCTAATCAAAGAATGTCTCAGATGCATCATTTGTATCCTGCTATTTCTGTTGATAATAAATCCATATGTGATATCTGTCATTTTGCCAAACATAGAAAATTACCTTATTCTTCCAGTACCTCTATTGCATCTTCCAATTTCGAATTACTTCATTTTGATATTTGGGGTCCTATTGCTAAAGTTTCTATCCATGGTCATAGATATTTTCTCACTATTGTTGATGACCATAGCAGATTTTTATGGACCATTTTACTCAAAAACAAATCTGAGGTTCCATCTCATATCAAAAATTTCATTCACCTCATTCAAACTCAACACAATGTTAATCGTATCTAACACTAGATCACATTATATCTAACAAATAGTAGTTCATTAAGTCGGATTCGAGAGAACAAAGGACATGACTCTTGTAGAAGGATTTCATAAATTTCGGTTCTTAGATTTAGTTCTTTATCACACATTACTTCTTCTAGTTCAAAGAGATATTTTCATATAAGCTAAGTTGCTTTCATATAAGCTAAGTTGCATTCAAATAAGCTATAAGTCGATTTAAAACAATCTCACAAGTGCTTCTATCAGTTTCTAAGCTCAAATAAGTCAATCGAAACAAACCGTAAATAGTTAATTAAGATTCAAAATTCCATTAAATGCATGATTAGGCCTAACATCAACAAATTGACTACAGAAACAGCAATAATTAAAATCATACCCAAAACCATCAAGTTAAATTCAAATTTTAATTGCTCTATCCAATATACCTCATAACCAGCCAAAGCTTTAACACGCGATTTTCTTGAATCCAATTCTCTCATCACTCCGATCACGCTTCCGCTTCTTCTTCTTTCTTGTCTTCCTCTCCTCTTTCTCCATTCCATTGGAGGTAAGAGATTTTCATCGCTGTCGTGTTACTGAGCCATAGAGGAACGGAAGATAAGAGTTTGTGATCATAGGGAAGAGTGAAGATTTTGGTTCATCGGATGACGGTTACACCGTTGTTTGTTCCACCGGATGAGTAATTGATCATTTTATATGTAATATCCCACTAAATTCTAAATAAACTGTCGTGTCAGTTGAACATGTCAGAACATAAGTAATTTTTGAAGGGTTAATTATTTATTGAGAAACGCGACGATATTCTGTAAATATCTAACACATTATTTCAATGAACTTGAGGAATTACATGGTTATGAGTTGATAAATGGTAATTGTGTCTTTTCCCTTGAAGGGCATTTTGGTCATTTAGGACTTAAGATTTTTTTGAGAAAGTTGGACCCATTTTCCCCACTCATTTTCTTCCAACTTCTTCTCTCAAAATCTAGAATCCTCTTTCCCCTTCTCTTACCAAATACGGCCCTCACCATGAGCCACCCTATCATCAATTTTTCATCAATTCTTCATGGAAATCATGTTGTAAATAGTTCAAGTGACATGAGTATGTGTATGAAGAATTATGATTATGATTATGATTATGAGTATGTGTATGAAGAAGAATATGACATTATGATAGAATCATGATAGTATTCTAGGTAACGATCCTAGTTATTCCCGATCACTTAGTTATGTATGATAAAGACTGTATAAACCCGAAATGGGTTGAGTTTAGAAAAGATGGCGATCCTAGGTTCCTTGAGATTGCCTACAACCTAGGATAGGTGGAACTCACTGAGACATCATGTCTCACCCCAATCCCTTTTATTTATTTCAGATATTCAGGTTACTAGATGACATAATGGTTCGTGATGAAGAAGCAGAAGTCGCTGGACCATACAAAGTTCACATCATAGGTATATGACGAGAATTTTCTATATCTTATTCAGAGGAAATTTTTATTATTGTAATTTTAATGTATCCAATGCCAAGTTTAACACACATTCTAGATGTCCTCAGTAATTTCTAGTAGGGGTGTTTCATTATATTCACAATATCTTATAACTTCAAACAATACAGTTGAAAAAACATCACTGGATGACTATTTGCAATCTTTTTATCATACTGATGGATTCTGGTTGTCACATGTTCCTGCATTACTAAATTTTCAATAGTAGCTTTTCTCTTCAGTTTTGTTTCGCATATAGTGCTTAAATTTCCTTTTCACTTGTCGTTACTTTATGAACAAAAAACTTATTGCAAGGAATTGTTTTTCATATAGATCAAACCATCAAGTATCCAGAATATACAACATCTCATTGTTAAAAAATTTGATTAAAATTTACTTATATACATATCCAAACTTAAATGCATCGATAGTGACTGTGCCTGCATATTTCTCAAAATAACAAACCTTTTGTACTTCAGAGGAAATTTAGTACACAGTCCATAGCTAAAACCATAAATGATTCAATGAGAAGCTAAACATATTACGAAGGCACAACTTTATATTAAATTTTTTGAAATAGCCCTCGCTTTCTTTACGATAGAACAAATAGTTAGGCATGGACACTAAGATTTTACAAACAAAAAAAGAAGGAATAATATAGATTAAACATAAGGTCTATTGTAACATTTGTGAATAAAGTGCACAGGCTGAAAATATTATTCTGTAGTTTAGGTTGAAAAAAATAAGGAAACCTCAAAATGAATATAGAGATTTAGGTAAAATATACAGATTGTGAATGAAGCAAACCCATTGATCATGGAAATCACAGTTATCCATTGACTAAAAGTGCATGCCTTTGAGCCATTATTGCCACATAAAAATAGTCATATATGGACATTATGGACAAAAATATGAATGTTATAAGTGAAGAGATTACAGTATGAACTATCAATTGCTTCTACTGATGAAGGCAAAAAATAAACCTGGGATCTATAACTGATTGAAGTTCTAAAAAATATTAAAGGAAACTCATACATTAGGATTACCTCCTAAGTAAACTTAAAGGACTGTTTCTTCTTTGTTCAGCTCAGGGACGAGTTTCTTCTTTATGTTATAGCATTTAATCCTTTCTTCCAATCTCAGATGTCACATCAAAAAGATATGTTTGATTCGATGGCATCTAGACTACTTTTTCATAGCCATTGCGAGACAAATTTACTACTTTTTCAGTTATACAAGGGATTTCTTTACAACACCACAGAGAGTGTGTCCTGTGATTTGGTGCTCGAACCAATCTGGAATCCCCTCGGTTTTGGTTGGCAATCAAATATTCATATATGAAATATTACACTATGAATTAGGGGATAAGTTGTATAAGGCTTTTAAATATCAAATATGCACATGGTACTATAAATAGCACAACTAGGCATGTCACAAGTTTTGGAATCTTTTCCCTACTGTCTCTATTCTCTATGCTTCCGTGCATTTGCAATAGCCAAATCTTAATTTACACAATCAGGCAATAAAGCTTGTAATGATATCAAAAGCTAATGATTTATTAAAGATTTTTAGAACATCTTGTATATAATCAGAAAACTAACAATCATTGAACAAAAAAAGTTAGCAACATCAATGTTCCTGATATTTGCTTTTTTTCAGTGCATATTTACAAGCACGTAAAATGTTCAAATACATTATCCAAGGTTGGCCTACAGAATTTACATGTACTTCTACAATGGTATTGATTCTACAAGCTACTCCATGCTTGTAAACTTATAGTAATGAAAGCATCAAATTGAAACAATATCTGCAGCACAAACATCCTCCACAAAACCTTATATCAGCTCTCACCATATCAATACCAGAGCATTGCAGTTGGATTCTTAAGAACAAAAGTCGCGACTCTTGCAAAGGGATCTGATAGATGTCGGTTCTTAGATTCAGTTCTTTATCCTACATGACTTGCTGTAGATCAAAAGTCTCATTTCCAGTAAGGACAATTCAGTTTGAGACTCCATCCAACCATAGTTGTTTCAACCTGGTATGCACATTTACATCAATCAAATAATAAAAATTACTCACATTATAGCAGCAAAAAAGTAGACATGTTTCATTTAGTGTAGAAAAACTCATCACATTCAGCAAAAAACACATACGATTCTCCCTTATAACTTAGAAACGGTGGAGAGATATCTCTACAGTCCTTTCTAGTTCTACCAAATATCTGTCAGAAGTCAGAACACCTAGTAAACAGTAATTGATTTTCCACATTTTTGGCGAGAGGGAATTTTTTTTTTAGCATTAGAGAAGTAATTTAAAACACAAATACTCACCAGGGGCAGGAATGAAGATACGTTGAGATGCAGAAGGATCATGTGCAATGTTTCATTCATACCCAATGTACAACTGAGCTGTAAAGCATATCATTAATCAATACCCTTTCGAACAAGCCACAGATTTTGTGGTGTGAACCATCTCTAAACATCTCGTATGACAACACAAAAAGCCAGACAACTACAGATGGTTTCCTGACAATGTACAGTCAAAAAAGAATGAATACTTAGTTTATATATAATTAGAGAAAAGTTGCATAAATTACCGACAAGGCATTCTGAAAAGAAAATATGTCATAGAAACATGATAATTGGTGAACCAATTTGTCACTCATTACATTTAAAACGGTTAAGGAGCAGCAGATACAAGTAAATCAATATTTTGGAAAAAGGAATTTCTTTCTATTAAGTTATAGCATGTCATTTTTCTTCTTGATGTACAGTGAAAATTTTAATCTTCTCATGCACTCATTAAAACATCAATGTAATCCTTGAAAGTACAAAACTAAAACTTTTGAGTTATAAAGTTCATAAAACAATATTTTGATTTTAATCTTCCATTTGCTAGATCAAAAATAAAGTTTAATGTGGTTTTCTTATACTATAAAGTTCATAGACATAAATGTTAACACCACAGTTGCCATGTTTTTTCAACTTTTAACTTGATATAAACTTCATCTTATATCCATATAAGATGAAGTTTAACTTGACCTGTTGGAAAAGAGCTACATATATACATTAACAGTATTTATACTCCCTAAGAAATTGAAAGTTATGCATATTCAGAAATATATTACTTTGGGGAAATAACCAATTTCTTTTTCAAAAGATCTTTCACAAAGATTATTGATTAAAATTTAAAAGCATTTATGGTTTCAAAGTATAAGGATCTTACTTGTAATAACATTCATTTAGGATACGCCACAATTTATTAGATGTTGCGTGAAAGTTGCCAAACTGCACTACACTTTATAAAAGTTCTGGTCCAAGCATCCTTATGTGATAGCTACAGATTCTCCTTTCTGCATGTCACAAACAAGCATTCAAATAGATGTGATAAGTAACACAATATACAGTTATGCTACAATAGAAAAGACTCACATTGATTACCCGACAAAATGCCTCTATATGACCTGTGAAAACCCAAGCATTTAGCTCAATGTAAACCTCATGTGTGCTTATAATCATGATATACTTCATATCAAAGTTAAAAATGCATGTGTTGTAAGTTTTTCCATAACTGAAATCACAGACAAGACCTTGGGTGAGATGCATGACTTAGTACATTAAGACACATAAATGTTACTTCCTAGACGAAACCTGTGAAAAGGGTCTAAACAAATTCCCATCTGAATGTATAGAAATATTCAAAAACTTCTTCAAACCCATTAATACAATGTAATTCCTATCTTAATCTTTACAATAACTCCAAAAAAAAAAATCTGTAGGAAAGTGGCTAAAATTTACAATAAGACAGTCTAGTAATTGAACTAAAGCACTTGCAAACTCTGATAAAAAATACAGTGATTCAAAATTCGACATTTTGAACCAATGAACAGGGAGAAAATTTAAATAAAAAAAAGTTGGTAAGGTTTATGTGTAAAAATGTTTTATTTTTAATTTCCATCAATCAAGTATGAAAAATCATTTTGCTTATGAAGCATCGACACAGACACCGGACTTGACACTTACATTGATTTGTCGAAACCAATATTAATTTAAGAAAATAACATACTTAAATTTAATCTCATGTGTTGGTGTGTGTCAGTGTCGAACACAAACACATGTTGGGCACCAGACACACCATCAATAAGAAGTGTTTGTGCTACAAAACATCCTTCACATCACAATCAAACAATAATGTAAAATGTAAACAACAAACGACAAACTTACAATTAATCGAGAGAATCTAGCTCCGGTGCTCCTTTTATCTTTCTAATATAAGGATCAGTGAATACCACATTCTCCTCCTCCGTGTTGCTTTTCTCCTTTAACACGTGGATTCCCAATTGTGCACTCCTTAATCTTTTATTCTTCTTCAAAATCCAATCATCCAACTTAAACTCCACATGGATCCATTCATTTTTTAAAAGTCCTTTGTCCATGTTATACTCATATTGTCTTTTACATAGTTCATTCAATTTCGGGGTATGAAACAAAGTTGTATGGTTCCAGAACACATACCGGTGACAATAATCTATCTCAATTTCATATCCATTCACATAAAAATGGACTCTTGAGTCAACCCCATTATTGCCTTTCGGAAGAATAAAAATACAAGTTACAGAAGGGATTTCTTTACGAAACCAAAGAGAAATTGTGGGTCCCCTGCTTTGGTGCTCAAACCAATCTGGAATCCTCTCTGTTCTGGTTGGGAAATAAAAATGAGTGCGTCCAGCCTCATGTAGTTCCTGTTAGTTTATATGAAATACAAATATATATATGAAATACTATAAGAGATGTCAAATACTATAGTACAATAACAACAACCAACCTGACTCATAAACATTCTTCTACACGAGGAACTCAATGATTTACATTGATATGCGGAGAGCTCTTCAAGATTTGGTGGAATCCCTCTAATTTCCTCAAGAGAATAGCAGTAATGCAAACCAAGATACTTAAGATGGTGACATTCACTAAGGCATTTAGGAAGAAATTTGAAATTGTTCTTCGATAAGTGTAGATATGTCACATTAACACACCACTTGAGAAGTATTGGGAGACATTCATTTGAGAGGTTGCAATCTTCAAGAATAAGCTTTGTCACATTTGAAAACACTATAGAATACATTTTATCATTATCTTGTGGGAACCTCAGCATTCCACAATCCCATATTGTTAAGTGATGAAGTTCACTGAGATTTTGAAATGAAGATGGCAATTCTCCTATGGAAGTATGAGATATATCAATCTCTTTTATATGTGTCGTCTTGCATAATAATTCTGGAAAACTCTTGAGACTCGTGCAACAAGAGAGATTGAATTCTTTAAGAGATACCAACCCTAAAGGTGGAAAACGTTTGAGCTTGGTGCAACCATATGCACTTAAGATTTCAAGTTTATTAAGGTGTCCAACCGAATTGTGAATTGTGATTAGATTATTACAATTTTCAAACGATAACTTTTCTAAATTTGAAAGACCTGAGACATCATGTATATGGGATAAATATGCACAATGGTCCAATGTCAAGACTTTCATATTCTGGAACTTCTGCATAAACACAATGAAGAAACAAATAAATAAGTTAAAAAGCAAACATTATTCTTTCATAGTGATTTCTTATTTGTTGGCGAAAAAGAAATCATTGTAAATTTATCAATATATACAAGAAAATGAAGTTATTTCACTTGCCTTGCTTAAAATATTAGACGATAGAGACTTCGATAAACATCCTTCCCATTTCAATGCTATCAAACTGCTTGGAAGATACTTGTGAGCTTTAGAAAAATGGCCATTTTCAATTATGAGTGTTTTGAGTTTTGTCATCTTCTTGAAGGCCTTTCCATTCTGGTCTATTATTGATTCCATGGAGTGGAAATTCATACATATCATTTCAGTTTTACTAGTTCCCTTTTAACAAAAATAAAATAAAAAATGCATCAACCACAACGAAAATCTGATACAGTGAAATTTACATGTAATTAAGTGGAAAAAAAATACTAGTATGAGATGGTCAGATTTAGTTCAAAAAGAGCAAGGTTGTATTAAAACTAAATAACAAATTGAACATAGATATCAATCTTACTCACAGTGTTTTCTGTTAGAACATGAACTATATCATCTTCACACCATAACCTACTTCTTCCTCCTGGCTCTTTAGGTGATTCTTGTCGGACGACTTCTTTACCCATGTCGCCCATCAAGCCATGTAATGTCACTTTATTCATACCACTGAAATAGCACCAACTAATCTTTATTAGAGACTTATCAACCAACACTCCAACGTGGCTTTTTATGCAATGACCATAATGACCATGAAGTATCTCATAGACTTTTTCCAATCTACACCCTTTGAAGCAACAAGAAATATCCAAAAAGACACTTTGTTGTTCTTCGTCCAAAGTATCAAAACTTATTTTAAGCATCTTTTGGATATCTTCATGTGGAAACCTTTCATACTTATCCAATGTAGATTTCCATTCTCCTATACACTTTCTAAACAAATTGGAACCCACTACTTCTATAGCTAATGGAAGGCCAGAAGCATATGCAACTGCACGGTTTAAAATCTCTTCATAACTTGAAGGAATTTTGTTATTCTTAAAAGCCATCCACCTCAACAATTCATGAGCTTCTGTCGCACATAACCCTTCTACTTCATAAGTTTTTTCTATATCATGAGTAGTCAGTAAATGTTTGTCTCGAGTGGTAATGATAACCCTGCTTCCACGGCCAAACCAATCAGGTCCTCCAGCCAAAGCATGTAGTTGCTTCATATTGTCAACATCATCGAGAATCAAAAGAATCTTCTTTCTACATAGCCTTTCCTTTATTTTAGGAATTCCTTCACTAACACCTCCTAACTTAGTTTTCAGTTGAAGTGTTTTTAAAAGGAGCTCCTCCTGGAGATTTTTCAAGTTATTTGATGTTGAACTCTCTTTCACATTTTCAAGAAAACATGAGCATTCAAATTGATCAGCAATAAAATTATAAATTGCTTTTGCAAGTGTTGATTTACCCAAGCCACCAGAACCATAAAGTCCTACCATGCGGACTCCATCATCAGGTCCTTCATCAAGAAGCAATTTCACCTTTTGTACTCGAGACTGCAATCCAACAGGGTAATTGGCAACATGTAAGGGCTTATGACTGATCTTGTTGGAGATGTATTTGACTATCTCTCCAATAAACCTGTATTCATATCTATTCATGTCCAATAAGATAAGTTAGTATGTAACAACATCACAATCACATCCATGTACTCATAATATATTATACATTTCTAACTATTTTGACATAAAAGTAACTAATGCTTGTTTAAAAACGTAAATAAAAAAGGTATTTGATCCCATTCAACCTTGAAGATGAGATTATTGGGCAATTGAAATTAAATAAAGAAAAATACAAAAGGGAAAAATAGGATGCAAGTAATGTTGGGTACCCAAGAGGACTATCATGGTAGCCGGACAAGTTAGCAGCCTGGCTCAGAACTACTTTCCATCGCTGCATCCTCTCCATGTTATCCTTATCATTTTGAAACCTTTTTTCATGCTCAGCCAATGCTTCACCATAACTACCTGTATGATTTCGCACGTTAGTAGGATCCACACCAAAGAAAACAGGAAAAACGAGACGACCCTTTGTCTTGTAGCAATGAATGATGTGAACAAGTTCATCCAAACAAAATGAAGAAGAGGCATAGTTGATAGAAAACACAGGAATAAAAATCCTAGATTCTTCAATGGCCTTGACGAGTGATGGTGTGATTTCATCTCCTCTTTGAAGATCATTGTCATCAATGAAGGTATGGATTCCCTTGTCCATAAGAGCCTTGTAGAGATTGCCTGTAAAACCGTGGCGAGTGTCAGTGCCCCTAAAACTAAGGAACACTTGGTAAGTGAATGCGTAGGATAATGAAGAGGACGAGGAAGGTGATTGCATAGCCATGAGAATTGAAAGAAATTAGATGAAAAAAGAGTTTGAGAATATGAATGAATAAGTTTTTGTGGTCTGTGATGTGAAGTCTTTGATAAGTAACTTTATAACAAGGAGAAAACATATGAGAAAAATGGTCTCTGAAATTTCCTGGCCACTTCCTACAATAGCCGTGTGGACCAATCATACAATAAATATCATTGTACTACAAGACTTTTAACATGTTTTAGTTTTCAACTGCTTTTATTCTTCTGCTGCATGTAATTTTTCACTTTGTTACTTAATTAATCAGTGTTAAATAACATGAAATTAAAATAAATGCAAGCTATGTCATTTAAAAATATAATTAAAGACAGTTAGTAATGCATATCTTACTTCCTCTTTCCTATCTTCTGTAAAGTGGGAAACTTCCTTCCTCTTTCCTATCTTCTGTAAAGTAACCATCACTTTTCCTACATCCTTCTTCCATGTAATTTCTTAAAAGCAATGTGAAGAAAAAAAAGAAAGAAAAAAAGGTAAAAATATTTATGTCTCCCCTTATATTGGGTAGAATGCTATAACCTATAAGCTGCCCACTAGTTGAATGCTAAAACTAAGGCATCATTTTTAACAGACTTTTTAACACATTTTTGTGTGTATTAGTAACATTTTAGTATTATATTTGGAGTTTGACGCGCCTCTTGTATATTCCTCATTAAGTTCTAATGATAAATAATTAGTGTTATAGAACCCAATTTAAAAAATGAAAAAAACTAAACAATTAAAAAAAAAAGTATATACTAACAAAGGTTCATCCACAAATCTCTACTTTTTTGAATTCTCAAGAAGCTGTTATCATTTCATTCATAAAAAACAAAAAAAAAAGATAAATAAAGGTTGACTAATATACAACTCATTAAGCTTGATCCCAAAAAAATACACATTTGTTTATGTCCTAATTTTGGCATATCTATTACGCCAAATCATCTTAATGGGGGACAGGTTTTTGTTTCATATGCATATCCTAACCGCGCCGGGTTTAACATAATCGACATGGTTAACTTAGTGATACTACTTTCTCAAGGTTTCCAACTATATTAAATTAACCTTGCTACAATATAAATGTCATTAGAACTTTCCCTTTCTTATTAAATCCTTTAGAGTTGGCTTCTAACCAGATGGGAATATTGGATGTTCCTTTCAAGACTGCCTGTTTGTTGACTGACATGTTTTAAGGCACCTTGTTCTTCGGAAACCAGGCCCTTAAACAATAGCGTTACTTCTGTGTCTTCCCATAAGGCTTTGGATCCATCTTTAGTTTCTAATTGGGCAGCTACTCCTGTATTGACACCAGTTTGTTTCCCTACTCCTATCACCTCCAATTTTGAGTTTTTGGGCATGGATAAGCGACCTCCCACAACCCCTTATGTCCAAATCTTTCATAGTGCAGCTGCCAACAAAAGTGTTCAGATTATGAAGTTTTTGGGGGATGAAGTGGATAAGGACAGCTCAGACTCAGACTTTCCCACTGCCAACACAGATGGAAGCAACAAATATTTCGAAGAAAACTTGGTTAAGGCCTGCTCCTCCAAAAGCTAGCAAGCAGCAAAAACCATCTTAATGCTTCTGTTGGAGGAAATTTTGTTGACAGTCTGTAGCTTAAAACTCAAACGATTCAAATAAATTTGCGTTTTGTATTTTGCCACATAGGTACGTCCTGATTTCTTGTTTTTGCATCCAAGCACATGTTGAATGCAGAACTTGATATTTAATTATTGGGAATAATATAGTGTGGACCTTAATATAAATAATATAGACATTAATCAAATTTTGTTGACAGTCTGTAGCTTAAAACCATCTTAAAGCAAGGAAGGACAAACAATACTCATGTGATCAACAAATAAGGACAAACAATACATTGTAATTGTCCCCAAACAGTACTCATGTGATCACCAAAAGAACAGTCTTCAATCATTTCCTACTCTTATTACCTATAAGCAATTGTCTCCATAGAAGACAGAGTGCCATGGATGTCACTCAAATACAACACGAGAGACAAGCAGCTGAAAACCCCAAAATTTCCTCTATGCATTGGTATCCACAGAGGAGAAAAATCAGCACTCATCACCGCTGGGATCAAAGATGATGATGCAGAAACCAGGAATATTGATGTTGAAGGTCGGGTGATGTGATGTTTCTGCCAATGCGTCATTGAGCGGAACTGCAAAAATTTGACCGAGATTGAAAGTTTGAGGGATCGTGTCAAGGAATGTCCATAGGGAATCCTCACAATCTAGCCGGTTAGGAAGTCTATTTTGTAAGAGTCTCAAACCAAACACAATTTTTTTTGGCACTGATGTGAGCCATAATCTCTGCACTGCCTTCAATAATTCATCGTTGAAATCATTGGGAAAATGCAAATATCACAGACCTTAATAACATCCTTTCACCGAGAATCTGTTGCACTCTCTGGCAACCATTTATCAACATCCAATACAGGTTTCTGCAGCTGTAAATATGCCACCATTCTGTGCTCATTCCCAATCAGATTTCGCCACCTGCACCAGCACCAAACCTGTGTTTCCTGTCTACATCCATTTCTGCGACATGGAATTGCATCTGTCCGCAGATAATATGTACAGATCAGGAAATAGAAACTGATTGGTTGGTTACCCTGCCGTAATTCATTCCAAAGTAATGCGCTTTCACCATTTTCTGCTAACTTGTAATAAGATTAGCTCATAAATAAGTTGCTGGTCTCACATTCTGTGTTGGTTTAGAGTTCCCTTCTCTTTGGATGTAGTCTTTGTAACCACTTTTGGTTGTTATTAGCTTATCTACTTCCCTGGAATTGGATTTTGACCTCTTAGGAGGATATAAGTTTTTTTCTCGTTTTAATGGGTTTTGGCTTAGTCCTCCATTCTTCATGAGCTAATACAAATGTTTTGTAGGATTGATGGTGTTTATGTCCAACTACTGTGTTACGTATCATTTTTTTAGGAGAATATTCAAAGTCTAGTTGTAATTAATAATAAAACACTTTATTTAAGAAATGGAAGTTCACATCATTGAATAGAGATTTGAGATTAACCATCTGTCAGAATCACACATACAATTGATGTTGTTGCTACACAAGTTCTGTCTCAAAAAAGTGATTTGGCAGAAAAGTGATTTTACACAGAATACCTTATTAATCACAAGAGCGATACAGTGTTGTTGCTGCTACACAAGTTCTGTCTCGGAAACTTCCATGTTCTGATCTTCATCTTCTTTACTCTTTCTATAAGGATTCCAATTTGTGTACTAAGATTGAAATTCTCATAAATCTGCAACCAGTATAACTGAGCTCAAAGCACAGCATTACTCACTGCCCTTTAGAACAACCAACGGATTCTGTGCTGTGAGCAATCTCTAGACATATCGCATGATAATGCACATAGACAGATGACTACAGATGGTTTCCTGACAATGTACAGACAAATCGTAGTTTTTGGTTAGAGAAAAGTTGCCTGAATTTGAAACATAACATTATGTTTATTTCAACAAGAGAGGATTCACTTTTGAAATTGTCATACAAACCACTATGCAGAAAACAAAAAATTCTAACACGTTTCGGTCAAAATGTGAAAATAAAATGAAATTCATTTTAAAATATTTTTAAGTCTTATGAATAAAGGAAATGTTTATTCACGAGATACATTAAAGAGAAACGGAGTACCAGATTGCATGACTTCACAAAGAAATGGAAGAAAAAATATAAGGAGTAGCAGATAAACTGACTTATGAAAAGAAATTCTCCACTTACATTTGCAAATTCGAAACAAAATTTGATAGGAAAAAGGCTTCTGTATACCATCAAGTTCATACATATAAACGTTTCCACGACAGCATGGACTATTTCACTGTGATATAAGGTGAAGTTTGTATCTAATTTGACCTGTTTGACAAAAGTTGCGCATTTTTATAACGGTCTTCATCCTCCCTATGAAATGACAAATCATCCATATTTATAAATATATTACTATGGGATATCAATCAATTTCTTTTTCAAAAAATCTTTCATAAAGATTATAATTCATAGCATTTTTGGTTTCAAAGCATAAGGATCTTACTTGTAACAACATCCACCTAGGATCCGCCACAATTTATTAGATGTTGTGTGAAATTTGCCAAGCTCAACTACACCTTTTAGAAGTTTTAGACTGAAGGGATGCTGCTGCTGGAGGCCCTGAGAGATGGATTCCCAAATTTTTATCAGACATGGTTGCTGCTATAGGATTTGGGAGAGATTCATGATTAAGTCCATTAACATATAATTATGTCACTTCCGAGCAGAAAACCATACTGAACAAATTCCAAAATATAATGGATTCCAAAATATTTAACTTTATCAACTAACTCTAGAGCAATATTCAAAAACTTCCTCGTTAACCATCGTGTTTAGCCTATTAACTATTTAACTCAAAAGATCCACTCAATTCCACTATACAAGATAAATAAATAGAATGAGAAAACAAGCCTAAATTTTCATAATATTTACAATACTCATGAAGATTTCAACATCAAAAGTCAAATTTATCAAGCTTAATGTGGCTAAAATTTTAAATAAGGCAGTCTACTCGTTGAATTTTAACCAGTTGCAAACTCTTTGAAAACCTTCAAGTCGACAATTTGAACCAATAGGACAGGGAGAAAAAATCAAAAATTGTTAAGCTCTATGTGTAATATGTTTTCATTTATAATTTCTAAAATTTCTATCAACCAAGAGCGACAAAACACCTCCCTATGAAGCACTGACACAAATACAAACACTGGATTCGACACAGGGAGTAATTTAGGGAAATAACATTTGAATGTAACCACATGTGTTGGTGTCGGACATGAACACATGTCGAAACGCCAGACATATCTTTGATCACAAATAATTTTGCTACAAAGCATCCTCCACAGAATCTTACATCATGTCTCATCATTTAAAAAACTTCTCCAACTAGAAACAACAACTTTGTAATTGAATATATACCGAAATTAATCAACGATTATTATAATGATGATGGAGAAAAGTTTAATTAGCAAAGCACAATCCTGCAATGTTGAGAATGAGAAAACAACAACAATATGGTTAGGTGAATATCACATCCCCCTCCGTGTTGATAAAATCACCATCCTCCTCTGTCTCTGAAACTCCAACTTCCACCAATCTTTGCTTTTTTAGAGGACGCACAAATTGTGATAACGAAGTATTGCTATAATTGAGAAGATATTCATCTAATTTTCTCTTTCTACTATCAGGATTAGTGAATCTCACATCCCCCTCCTTGTTGCTTTTCTCCAGGTCCCAAAAATTATCCTCTTTGTCCCAAACATCATACCCATACCATGACACGTGGATTCCCATTTTCGTTTGGGTGTATGTTGGATTACCAACAACATCCTGACTAAGCAACAAATCATCTTTTTCCCACTTAAGCTCCACATGGTTCCATTCATTATGTTTAACTGCTTCGTACAGTTCAGGCTTATTTGCAAAACTCTCGTAAATATTCGAATGCAAATTCAGATTGCATAAAACTGCATGTTCCAACAGCAAAACATCATCATAATGGAATAGACGCTTAGTAAGAGTAATTTCTTTGTCATTGAGAGACAAATTAAATTCTGGAAGCTCCTCATATCCAGGAATAAGAAAAATACATGTTATAGTAGGAATCTTTTTACGAAACCAGAAAGAAATTGTGTCTCCCCTACTTTGGTGCTCAAACCAATCTGGAATTCCCTCACTTCCGTTTGGGAAACTAATCTTGGTGCATCCAGCCTCATGTAGTTTCTGTTAGTTTAGAATAAAATACCTTAAATTATCTTTTTACTATGAAATATATACACGAAATACCATAAGTCAAGTACTATATATTGCAAGATAAAACAACATCAAACCTGATTAAATAGCCTTCTTCTACTTTCCAAACTCAATGATACACATCCAACTGCTGAAAACTTTGCTAGATTTGGTGGAAATCCTCTAATTTCGTCAAGATACTCACAGTCATCCAATACAAGCTTCCTAAGATGGTGACATTCACTAAGGCACTCGGAAAGAATTTTGAAATTGTAACTTGATATTGTTAAGCAACCAAGTTCACTGAGATTTCCAAATGAAAATGGCAATTCTTCTATGAAAGTTCTGTACAGCAAAATCCTTTTTATATTTGTCATCTTGCATAATAATTCTGGAAAACTCCTGAGTCTCCAACACTCAGAGAGTTCCAATTCCTTAAGAGAGGGCAATTGCAAGGGTGGAAAACTCTCGAGCATGCAGCAGTACTTTGCATTTAAGATTTCAAGTTTATTTAGCTTCCCAATTGAATTGTCAATTGTAATTAAATTACGACCATATTCAAATGAGAACCTTTCTAAATTTTGAAGACCTGAGACATCGGGTATATAGGTTAAATAATCACTATTGTCCAATGTCAAGATTTTCATATAGTTGAATTTCTGCGTACCAAAAAAAAAAAATCAAATAAATAAAAATTATAAACTATTGGTGAATTTATAAATATACACAATTGGAAAATGAACTTATTTCACTTGCCTGGCTAAAAATACTAGATGATAGAGACTGCAAAGGATAAATTTCTCGCTGGTGCAAAATTTCTGTCTCTGAAGCATTGTGATATTCATCAACTTTTCTCGTTCTACTGTCAGGATTGGTGAATCTCACATCCCCCTCTGTGTTGCTTTTCTCCTTCCACGACACGTGGATTCCCATTTCTGCACTAGTGCTTAATATTTTCATCTCTTTCTCTTCCGTGTCACTCAAATGATATATCTTCCAGTTAAGCTCCACATGGTTCCATTCATTATTTTTAAATGCTTCGTACAGTTCAGGCTTTCTTTCAAAACTCTTGTTAATTCGCTCATCCAATTCCAGATCAAACAAAAATGCATGTTCTGACCACAGTTGTTTATCATAAAAGAATAAACACTCAGAACTAATGCATTCATAGCCATTGACAAACAAACCGAACTTTGGAGCAATCACATATTCCGGAACAAGAAAAATACAAGTTATAGAAGGGATCTTTTTACGAAACCAGAAAGAAGTTGTGTCTCCCCTGCTTTGGTGCTCGAACCAATCTGGAATCCCCTCACTTCCGTTCGGAGAACAAATCTTGGTGCATCCAGCGTCATGTAGTTTCTGCAGTTTGTTTAAAATAGAAAGATATATGACTTAAATATGAAAAAATAATAAATCAAATAATAAATCAAGAAAGAACAACAAACCTGAGTCAATAACAGTCTTCTACTTGAAGAACTCAATGATTCACATTCCACTGCAGAAATCTCTTCAAGTTTTGGAGGAATCCTTCTAATTTCTTCAAGGGACTTGCACTTATCCAATACAAGCTTCCTAAGATTGTGACATTCACTAAGGCATTCGGGAAGAATTTTGAAATTGAAAATTGATATTGATAAGAGACGAAGTTCACTAAGATTTTTAAATGAAAATGGTAATTCTCCCATGGAAGTTTGATCCAACCAAATATTTTTTATATTTGTCATCTCACATAATAATTCTGGAAAATTTTCGAGACTCTGACAGTAAGAGAGTTCCAAATTCCTAAGAGAGGGAAGCCGTAAGGGAGGAAAACTCTCAAGCTTGCTGCAACACTTTGCATCTAAGATTTCGAATTTATTTAGCCATCCAATTGAATTGTGAATTGTAATTAAATTATGACAACTTTGAAATGAGAGCTTTTCTAAATTTGGAAGTCCTGAGACATCGGGTATGAGTTAAATAGTCACTAGTGTCTACTGTCAAGACTTTGATGTTGTTGAAGTTCTTCTACATAAACATAAAGAAGACACAAACAAATAAAAATCAGATACTATATATCCTCTTAATAGTGAATTTATAAATACACACAATTGGAAAATGAAATTATTTCACTTGCCTTGATCAAAAAACAAGATGATAAAGTCTCCAAAGTACATCCTTTCCATTTCAATAGTCTCAAACTACTCGGAAGATACATGGGACCTTTAGAAAAGTGACCATTTTGAATGATAAGTGACCATCTTGCTATTCAATTTCAAAATGTCATCAATCAACACAACAACAAAGCGATCCAAATAAGCATGAAAAATGCGATTCATGTACTCCATAAATACACTCGGCGCATTAGTAACACCGAAAGGCATCACTAAATATTCGTAATGTCTGTAACGTGTCCTAAAGCCCGTCTTCTGCATATCTTCATCTTTCACTTTAATCTGATGATAACCCAATCTCAAATCAATCTTGCTAAACACACGTGCACCCACCAACTGATCCATCAAATCATCAATTCTCGGAAATGGATACCTATTCTTTATCGACGCTTTATTCAACTGTCGATAATCAATACACAACCTCATGCTACCATCTTTCTTCATAACTAACAACACCTGCGCTCCCCAAGGTGAAACACTCGGTCTTACAAACTTCTTATCAAGCAAATCCTCTAACTGTTTCTTCAACTCAGCCAACTCAGAAGCCGACATACGGTAAGGCGCCATCGACACAGGCTTCGTACCCGGAACAAGATCAATTGAAAATTCAACCTCTCTCTCTCTCTGGCGGCACATCAGGAATCTCATCAGGAAAAACTTCTGGAAATTCGCACACAACTTGCAACTTATCAATTACCGCATGATTCTCAACAGACAAAGACGCCATCAAAGAAAACATCGGAATTCCATCACGCGCCAACTGTTTCAGCTGCTTAGTAGTCAAGAACTCAACTTCACTCTCTTCTTCAGCAGAAGAAAAATGCACTGTCTTACTAAAACAATTAATATGAACATGGTTATACTCCAACCAGTTCATACCAAGTATTACATCCATTCCACTCAAAGGTAAACAGACTAAATCAACTTCAAAGTCTCGACCAAACATCGACAGCGGACACTTCAAACACACTAGAGAAGTAGTCATCGAACCCTTAGCTGGAGTTTCGACAACCATTTCTCCATTCATACTCGACATGACCAGACCCAACTTGTAAGCACAATCAGCAGCAATAAAACAATGCGTAGCACCAGTATCAATAACAGCAATTAAAGGAGTACTATTAAAGAAACATGTACCTCTGATCAGCCGATCCTCATTCACTGTTTGCGTACCAGTCAAAGCAAACACTTTTCCACTAGCCTGAGCCTTCTTAGGCTTCTTGCACTGCGAACTA
>Ga0228711_1003121_pt1 | contig 25774 bp, 13 predicted proteins | sample MedpolnodulmetaG_2_FD_177996 | JGI IMG/M metagenome (GOLD analysis project Ga0228711, IMG submission 177996) | Root nodule microbial communities from Medicago polymorpha collected in Santa Monica, California, United States - brown nodules | ecosystem: Host-associated > Plants > Roots > Nodule... | reverse complement strand
ATGTAAGTCCAAGATGTTGCAAGCATTACTAGATGAATTACTATTGATCATTAATCAGTAATCAACAATTTAAAAATGAATCAAACATTAAAATTAAAATTAACTTTTTCAAAAAAGTCAGTTTTTTAACTGCACCATAGAAGCTCCGATTTATATATCTTAAATGACATATATTTTTATTTTTTACAGGAGCTACTAAAACACTTGTGCGTACATGCACACACCCAGGGTCGCATCGTTGTTGCTACTTCTTTGTTTTTTTTTTTAAGGCTTTTAAGGCTATTCCTTTTTTTGGGTTTTACTCACACCCAAAAACAAAAACATGAATGACTATGTTAAGTCTCCTGCTACTTGTGTTTTACTAAAAACTCCCTAGTATCTTGGATAAACACCATTGGATGGCCATTATTGTAATTTACTTTTTGTATTGTTTATTTTGTTGCTAACAATGTTTGTTTAGCGCTACTATTATACTCCTACTTGCTAACCACGACACTCTTTTTAGATTATTATTATGTTTTTATTTTTTGTGTTGTGTAATTTTCTAGAGACGAATAATCCAAAACATAGTAATCCAAAAAGTCATGATTGATTTGCCTTTACATGGCAGAGGCTTCACGTGGTATAAGGGGGATGAAAATTCCATGAGTTGGATAGACAAATTTTTGCATTTTGAGGAGTGGTGTGCAAAATGGCCTAATTGCTTGCAAGTTGCTTCTTTGTGAGGATGTTGAAATGTTGGGCTGATGTCCCGGGGTACCAACAGTATGTTCGATCAAAATTACAGTCTTACCAAGTGGATGGCTGGGGACGCTATATTCTGAAGGAAAAATTGAAACAGATCAAAGTTGACCTCAAAGAATGGCACTTAAATCATTCTCACAATTTACCTGGCAAAATTAATTCCTTAAAGAATCAGATAGATGTGTTGGATTTTAAGGGTGAGGTGGATGTGTTATCCGAGGAAAAAGTGAATGTTTTACATGAATTATCATCTGAGCTCCACTCTTTATCCAAGGCTAACGCTAGCATTTCTTGGAAACAATCGCTTTTACTATGGCTGCGAGAAGGGGATGCAAATTCCAAATATTTTCATGCTATTATGTCTAGTAGACGCCGACGTAATGCCATTTCATCTGTTGTAGTGGATGGTAACATTATAGAGGGAGTTGACAATGTCCAGGAAGCAGTGTTCGGTCATTTACAGACTCACTTTCAAGCGCAACAAATCAACAGGCCTAGGGTGGATGACTTACATTTTTGTAGGTTTTCTGCAATTGATGGTAATTTTTTGACTTGTCCGTTTCGTGAAGAGGTAAAGGCGGCTGTGTGGGATTGTGACAGTTTCAAGAGCCCTGGCCCGGATGGTATTCATCTCGGTTTTATCAAAGATTTTTGGTTAGATTTGAAGCTTGACATTATGAGGTTCATATCAGATTTTCACCGTAACGGACGTCTTTAGAAAGGTATTAACAACACTTTCATTGCCCTTATTCCCAAGATTGATAGTCCCCAACGCCTGAATGATTTTCGTCCCATTGCTTTAATTGGTTGTTTGTATAAAATTTTGGCGAAAGTATTGGTTAATCGCTTGAGGCAAGTGATGGGTAAGGTTGTTTCAGAAATCCAGTCAGCTATTGTTAAGGATAGGCAAATTCTTGATGGCATTCTTATTGCAAACGAAGCCGTTAATGAAGCTCGTAAGATGAAGAAAGAGATATTATTATTGAAGGTTGATTTTAAAAAAGCTTACGACTCAATTGATTGGGGATATTTGGACGGCGTTATGGGGAGAATGTCTTTTCCTACCTGGTGGTGGAAGTGGATGAAGGAATGTGTTTCTATAGCAACCACGTCGGTTTTGGTAAACGGAAGCCCAACAGATGAGTTCCAAATAAAAAGGGGTTTGCGTCAGGGTGATCCGCTATCTCCTTTTCTCTTCCTTCTTGCAGCAGAAGGTTTGAATGTTTTGATGACTGCGGCGGTGAATTTGAATCTTTTTACAGGATTCTCAGTTGGTGCGCATAACCCACTTGTGCTTTCTCACTTGTAATTCGCCGATGACACTATTCTGATAGGTGTTAAGAATTGGGCGAATGTACGAGCTTTGAGGGTTGTTATGGTTCTTTTTGAAAACATGTCAGGATTGAAGGTAAACTATCACAAGAGCATTTTGTTTGGCATTAACATTGAGAACTCATGGTTGTTAGAAACTGCTTCTATTTTGTCTTGCAAAGTGGGTTGCTTTCCTTTCATGTATCTTGGCCTCTAATTAGTTAATAATTAGTGTTTTTAATATATTATTTGAGTCACTTTTATTTAGATTTTATTTCCCTTTTAGAACTATTTTACTTCAATTGCAAGTTATTTGATTTCAGGAGCAAATATTTTAAAGATTGAGTCTTGGAGCAAAAGAAAGAAGAATTGAAGCTGATTTGTGCCAAAAATATGAAGATCTTGTGCAAAAATATCTTGTGCAAAAAGTTGGAAGATCATTCACCAAGATAGAAACTTGGCGCACCCTATATTACCTTTTTGCTACTTTTGCTTCTTCGACAAGCTGCCTATTTTAGCTTATTTCTAACCTAAAGTCCATGGTTTCTTGTGCAATACTTTAGTGATTTATTTCTTAGGGCTTAAGTCATTGTTAGGCTATAAATAGGCCAACAAACTTGTATAATCATCTTTTGTTCTTTGAAATAATAAGTGACAATTGTTTCTTTGAATAAAAGTTCACCTTTATTTTATTGTTATTTTAGGTTCTTCTTCTTCTTCTTCTCTTCTATGTCTACAACGAACATGAGTGAGTAGACTCTTCTTGTCTTGGGATTGTTGGATGAGTCTAATGACCTAATCCTAATCAAACCAAGCCTCGTACCCTAATTTTATGTAAATATATTTTCTAATCTAAATTCACCATTATTATAATGAATTAACAAGTATCAAACTCATAATGTGACAACGGAGGGTTAGTACTTGTTAATTCATCATCACAAATATCAAAGCGAAATATCGAAAGAAGAAGTTTTGATATTGGAAAAAGTGAAATTAGACAAGGATTGCGAAACATGAGAATAACCTAACAAACCTTGAGACAATAAAGTTTCGTTCTTCAAGGATTTCAATAGCAATCAACCATGAGAATAGGCGTGGTTGCTAGAGGAATACACTCACTGAAACCGAAAGGAGATGTGATAGGCTAAAGAGAAACTTGTGTTTAGAAAATAGGTCCAACTTAAAGTTCTAGGTTTAGGGTTTGGTTTGTAAAGGGTTTGTCATCATGATGAACCAATAATCCCAAGGCGCTTTTTATTATTACTTTTAAACCGTTAAAAATCCCAACTTTACAACTTAAACTCTCTTCTAATCATTCATAATAGTTAATTGAATTCAACAACTCCTTGTCGGAACGATACTCTTTAATTACTACATCGGTAAACCGTGCACTTGCGGATCTATTACATCAAGTTTTTAGCGCCGTTGCCGAGGAGTTTGGCAATTTGATTAACTTTTTAATAGTGGTTAGACGGAAGAAAATATATATATATATATATATATATATATATATAAATAAAAAAATATAATTTTCTTTTTCTTTTTCTTTTTGCCTTCAACTTTTGGAGGTTTTTTTAATTCTTGAATGCGAAAAACCATAAGTCTTGGAGAATTCGTTCCTGAGATTGAAAAGTTCTTCCGTGAAAGAAGATGAAACACACATAATAATAACGATATGACTGAGGAGCGCACTCTTAGAGATTATGCAATCCCATCTTCAGATGAGCCATACTCTGTTATTGTGTACCCAACGGTTGAGGACAATTTTGAAATAAAACCTGCACTTATTTACTTAGTGCAGCAAAATCAATTTTTCAGATCACCCACTGAGGATCCGAATCTTCATATTTCAACTTTTTTAAGACTTAGTGGAACCTTGAACGCAAACCAAGAGGCCGTAAGGCTGCACCTCTTTCCTTTTTCCTTAAGGGATAGACCTAGTGCTTGGTTTCATTCATTGGAAGTTGGTTCTATCACTTCATGGGACCAAATGAGGCAAGCATTCCTTGCCCGATTCTTTCCCCATTCTAAAACTGCTAAATTGAGGGATCATATCACACGGTTCACTCAAAAAGACGGGGAATCTCTTTACGATGTGTGAGAGCGTTTCAAAGAAATGCTTAGGCTTTGTCCCCCTCATGGTTTAGAGAAGTGACTTATTGTTCACACTTTTTATAATGGTATTTTGTATACCACAAAAATGAATGTTGATGCAGTTGTAGGTGGAGCTTTGATGAATAAAACTTACAGAACAACATATGCTTTGATCGAGGACATGTCACAAAACCACTATCAGTGGACCAATGAAAGGGACATCACTACTTTCGCTCCTTCACCCTCTAAAAAAGAGGCTAGTATGTACAAAAATTCTTCCCTTGATCATCTATCTACTAAGGTGGACGCACTCTTTAAAAAAAAAATTGAGTGTTAGCGCGGTCACACATGCTCCTGTTTCACCTCCATGTGAAGTCTGTGGTATATTTGGTCATACTAGCGTTGAATGCCAACTAGGTAGTGCTGTTGAAGGTATTGAGCAAATGAATTATGCCCAATATAACCAAGGGATGATGCCAAATCAAAACTTTTATAAAACTCCTCAAAAACCCTTTGAAAAAACAATACCAACCGGTTATTTAAACAACCAAGAAGTCCCTCAAAAATCCAGCTTGGAACTTTTAATGGAAAATTATGTTATAAATCAATCCAAGCAGCTCCAAGAGCTTAAGACTCAAACTGAATTTTTGAATGACTCTCTTGTCAAGCTTACATTAAAAGTGGACTCCAATGCTACGCACACTAGAATGCTAGAGACTCAAATCTCTCAAGCAGCCCAACAAGTAACTACTTCCTCTCAAACCCTTAGAGTCTTTCCGAGCCAAACTGAAGCCAACCTCAAAGGCCTTATAAATTCTATTAAACTTAAGGATGGTGAGAAGTTAGAGGACCCCGTTATGAAAACTAAGACAATTGAGGGTGAGATAGAGAGCGAAAAACCACAAGGTGAGAAAGACATAGGAGAAAGTGATAAGCCAATTGTTTCACCACCTCATAAACCCAAAATTCCTTTCCCACAAAGGCTTGCTAAGCCTAACCGCAGAGTGATTGGGAGTTTTTCTACCGCTTGTGTGATTGAGAGTGAAACCATTAAGAAAACCATGTGTGATCTAGGGGATAGTGTCAGTTTGATGCCATTGTCCCTTTGTGAAAGGTTGGGTATAGAGTAGAGAAACCTTCTAACCGTCAAGCTAATGACTTTAAACGATGCCATTATCAAAATTTACCTAATTCGTAGAATTAGGTTTTCACCGTATTGCTTAGATCAATTAGTTTCAATTCCTATCAAATTAATCAATTGCATATACAATGTGTTTTTGATTGATAACTTGTTATATTTTCTATTAGGTTAGGTATTGAAATTGTCTTGTTTTGCAAGTTGTTCAAGAATTATTAATATTTGATTGTAATAAAATTTATCTTATGAATCTCTCAATTCTAGTATAAATCTTATTTGCGGCCAACACAAGGGTGCTGATTTTGTCTGTGGATGAAGAAGGAAGCAGAATTAGGGGCTGATTCAATTTGGGGAGTAAAATCAATTTCGGGATTTTAAAATTAGGGTTCTTCAAATAGACATTTTAATTTATATATTTTTTTTAGATTCTAATTATTAATTTTTTATTTAATTTTAATATTAATGACATGGAAATGAAGTGTCTAGTCTAGTAATAGTACCATGTAAGCATTGTCACGTAGGATCTACGTCATACATCATTAATGAGCACCCCACATCATTCAAATAGAATGAGATCATAAATTTTCATTGACTTTCAAAATAGGGGGACTAAAAAGATTGTTTTAGAAAATGGGGTATCAAAAGTTAACAAGATTAAAAATAGGGGAATCAAAATTGCATTTAAGCCAAAAAATTATTTTCACATTTCATTTATAGGTAGGAAACTTAATTAAGAAGTAATTAACCATTTTTTATTCTGTTTATCTTTATTTATTTTACAATTTAATGTATTTACTATAACTATCGAATGAAGTAAAAGGATTTGATTTATTCTTTTCTTTTCTTTTTTGAGGGGAAAAAATATATCTATCTATGTTTTTATTTAAAAGAAACTATCATCAAGTTAATAAGATACAAAATACTTATAATAATTTTTTAAAATGGTTCGTTTTCTTATTATTGTTCTCCCACTATTCTCGGTTGATTTTTGGGATGAATTAGTTTTTTTTTCTTTTTTCTTTTTTTGACAAAAGAGGTGAAATACTTATTAGCTTGAAATAAGTAGTATTATTCAAAATATGAAATTGGCCCTATTGATTTTAGTATATGATTTTTTATTTTTTTGAAATTTCTATTTGTGCTTGTGTTGAAAGTATTGTATTGATGAGCTTCAGTCAGTTTCGAATGGTTAATGAGCTTCAGTCAGTTTCGAATGGTTAATGAGCTTTTGTTAGAGTCAAATTAACTTGCAGCATGCGATATCGATCTTTGAATAAACAATTTGTTGTTAAACTTTATTTATCTCCTGACACAATAGGTTATTAGGGGTAATTTCCCTAGGAATCAGACGGTTAAGATAGAAAGAAAAAAAAGTATTGCTCTAGAGGGAGAGACTTTTTGGTTTTATTAGTACGTTACTAGGGATCAAACACTAGTGACATTGAAGGAGTACCATTCAGCCCTTTTTAATGTCAACACACTCTTGGAGTTGAATCCATCCTCAGAAGGATGCATTATACTAGCTAGATTTGAAGGATCTAGGATCTAGGAACATTCATTAAGTGCAGCATGTTAGATTGTTAAAGTTCAAAAATAAACTAAAGTTATATGTTGTAGTTAAAAAGAGTTGTATTCAATGAATATAATTTGTAACCTTGTAAATTTAGTCTAGAATATTGTTCTTGCAATGAATATACTTTGTCAGCTGTGTTACTAAGAAATGATGCTATTTTTCATTGTTCAATGAAAGTCACTTGCTCCTATACCAGAGTCAGAAGAGGAGTTCGAGGAACATGAAGATGAGAAGGACAAGGCGATGCTAGAAAGAAGGAAGAAATGGGACTTAAACATGCAGCAGCTTCTAGTGTTAGGAAAGATCTAAAGGGTGGGCTTGACAAAGGCGCTATCAATTTTACGGGCATCCTTTAGGGGGGCGCAAATAGCTCTACAAAGCTGAACTTCCAAAATTTTAAAGCCTTAAATATTTATTTTAATATATATAATGCAAAGAAAAAATGATTAGATATAACTAACGAGCTAAAGTATCACATATTCAGAGATTCACTGTAAAAAGGCCAAATCCGATTCCACGAGTCTATGATTGTCTAGTAGTAGAGTTAGGCATTTGGATGGAATATAATTGTCTTGAGTTCATCTCCCAGCAGTCGGAATGTATATTTTTTTATTTAATTAATTTTTTCTTTAATTAATTTTATTTTAGCACGATAGGCGTAATTTGCGCCTAATTTATTATAGATTTTAGATTCATATGTCTTCAATAGTACTCTCTATTCTCCCTCCACTTTGGTCAAACTCTCTTCAACCTATTGAACTATATATCTTCAAATAAAAACACAATATAATTTTTTTCTTCTTATTTTTTTAGAGCATTTCTCGTAATTTTTAACCCAGACTAATAGTATAAAATAGCAAAGTTTTAACAACAAAAATTAATAAATTATTCTGTAAAAAAATAAAATAAATCAAACATTATCAACTTTTAGCCCTAAAATAGCATAATCAACTTCATTTCTGAGTGATCATAGTTTCACCTTTTTCGTGTTTACATGACGTTGAAGGATAATGATTTGGTTCTTAACAGTGGTTTGAGTTGCCACTTTTGTGCATATTAACCAGTTCAATCAACGATATGTAATTTTCTTTTCTCTCATTCTTCAGTTTCTGATTTCAATCTTCGTTTTCTCAGTTTAAATTTCTGTTTTGTTTTCCATTATGATCAATGTTATCTTTAATTTGTTAAAGCTCGCAGAAATAGGTTTGTTGAATTTATGTAACTTTTTTCAAATTCCTAGAGTAATCAATCAATGCCTTCAATCTTTTTGTTGATTATATTTTTGTTCTTTGATTTGATTTGCAGGAAGGTTAATTGGTTAAGGAAGTTGAATTGGAATATTCAACAATGAGGTTAATTAGTTAAGGAAGTTGAATTGGTATATTCAACAATGATGTTTCTGTAACTAAACATTTTTGTTATTTGGTCTTGGTACATGCAGATGCAGGTGACTATGTTAATGGTGAGCAAAATATCTTTCTGATATGTAACATTCTTGTGCACTTTCTAGTGAAATAATTTTTTAGACTAATTCAAAAGTTAATAGCATACAATTTCATTTGAAGGGACTCCATTGATTTAGAAACAATATGTAAGTTAAACGAACGTACACATTTGTTGTTGTTTTAAGCATAAGTTGCTACTTTTATTTGCATGGTGTGTACCTTTGTTTTCCTAGTGTAAGTTATTGCTTTTAGTTTCTGCCCTTTTGATATATAATTGTAACAATAATTAACTTAACGTTATTAACTTGTGGTTAGCTTCTAATAAATGAAATCATTTTGAGCATAGGGAGTCAACGATACTAGAATCTTTCAAGTTTCCTACGGAATTACCGGCAGAGTTTGGTAAATATTCTGCAGAAAATGAGTTTCCTGCGGATGTTGCCAAGGATTTTGGTTCCCAAGTAATTCCTTTGTGGGATCGTTTCCTTAGGCTTTATTTGGGAGTTTGGAGAGGAGGGGAAGGGATGGCTTTGGGGGGAGGAAAACATGTGGAAAAAATGGAGAAATCTTTCAAAAAATTTAAAATAGCAGTTTTTTAGAGAATGATAAATTAATGTTTATGATCACTATTTTTTATTTTTAGAATATTATAACAACATAGATTAAATTTAAAGAATTTATATAAGCCCTCCAAAACCTCCCAAAACCCTCCTTCAATACATTTTTTGAGTTCCCCCAGATGAAGAGAGTTTTGCATTATGAAGAAAAGTTAACCCCACAAAGCCCTCCCCTCCCATTTTTCTCTATTTCTTCCACTTGCTCATTCCTTTTTCCCCAAACCTTCCATTCACTTCTCCTCCAAACTCGCAAACAAAGTCTTAGGATTTGTAGGAAATGTACATCTTCAGGAAGGGTGAAAAAACCCGCAGGAAACATTCAGGTTTTGAAGAGTTCTCCTGCCGGTAAGCGCGTCGCAGCAAAAACCGCAGGAAACGAGAAATCCACCGGTAATTCCTCAGGAAATTGGTTTATTTATATAAAAAAAATAACGTACTTCAATGCATTTATGAACAATAAAAATATGAATTATAGAAAAAAAAATCACAGAATATTCTATAATAAACCACTCTTTCATATTCATACAAATTCAAGACTTATTCATTCCATCTAATTGATGTGATGATATAGTACGCTAATATTCTGAGCATCTAGCAATTCTGATCTAACCCTGTGAAATAGGCATAGCATATCATGACAGCACATCATATCACAGTGCACTTCTTCAAACAGAACCAAATTGACCACATCCAACTGTAATACAATGAGCCTGGTTCAATGAGAGGTAGAAACAAAATTTCAGATAGCAATTCAACATCCATAATAGCCTGATTTTATGAGGTGAAAACAAGTACTTTTCATACCAAGTTGAAGATTATATTGGTATGTATTATCAAGTCTATTAGGATCAATGTACCTTTAATTTCTCTTTAGAGTACTTGGTCATGTCCTCACCAAACTTGTCCTTTGGGAACTTGAAGCATCCACAGTAAGAAGCAAATACAAAATGATAAGGAATAAAAAGTAAAATTTCTCAATAAATTGATAAAAACCTAACATGAACCAAAACGCATCAAAATTGTTCAACTTCCGGTTAAAGTCAGAAATACCCAAACCCACATTCATTTCATCAAAATTAGTAGATAAAAAGAAAGCATACCTGCAGCAACAGTAACAGTTAATACATCCCCAATTTGAATGGCTTGGGAGCTGAATCTTCTGCCAAGAGCTGCAACATAATCCATGTAGTACAATTTAACAGCACCAAATTCTCAGACAGGATTTTAATGTCATGTTAAAGAAATTTTAGAACCATAATATTAATTTTGACACTATGTTCTCAAGTATAATTCTTTTTGCCTAGGATTTGAAGATTTTGAATCTAAACATGATTTACCTAAATATATCAAAACATATATCAGTCTACAATCAATTTAGTTTTAATCAAATTCAATCAGCTATTTGCTCGATCAGTGTACATTTTATTATTTAAGAGAATTTAGATAAAAAGAGATCGACTTGCCTGTAATGTATATCATATGGTTTTTTGATTGTTGGGAACGCCAACCCCAAATCCAGAAGGGACAACTTCATCTCCCCGCAGGTTGAAAAACCTTCATCAAAGTCAGGGCTCCTCAACGTTCTTTTAACGTAATTTCTGCTATTAACATCAAATATAGAGTCACACTTCAATAACTTGAACACATGCAAGTGCCTCAAAATTGAAATTTTAAAAATAAACCGAACAAGGTGTATAATATTAGTATAAAATTCATATATGTTATCAGAGTCCAAATTTTTCCAAATTGTAGACATATCTTTATATTTTTAAACAAAATTTCTGAAATGCAAACCTTCCATAGAGGAGATCTTCCAGCTACAGTCCAAGTTGGGTGGATATCAAATTGAATAAGAAGAAAAAGTCAGCATTTGTCACTAGGTAAATCAAAATTTCATATTAAACAAAAAATAGCACCTATTGGCTATGAATCTAATGATATAGGAACAAAAACTATATACTAAATTCAGTAATCAATCATAAAACGAAACTATATCCTGCCATTCAACAGAATCAATCAATCAAATTCACTATAAAACGAAACTATATACTAAATTCAGTAATCATCAACAAGTTAATAATATGTGAACCCAATTAAGAATATGCTTTACAAAATTAAAACGTACGAAGTGGAAATGAACACATATCAACTTGAAAAATCCGGCCAAACTCAAAGCAGATCCAAAATCAGTTATGATCCTAAAATTTAGAATAAAAAATGTACAAGAACAAAAATTCATGAATGAAAACTTCTAATGAGAAGAATCATAATCTTATAGAAAATATTAGGCTTCAGATTTTCATATTTCAATTTACAAGCAACAACAGAAGCAAGAATAATATCTAAAATTTAATATATGAAAATAAGCATTGTAGGGATTTTGTTGTTAATAGATGATAAGAAAATGTGTGCTAATGAGCTTTTCGATTAGTGTGTGTCTATATATATATATATGTTATAAAAGTGGTAAAAGATTTGATTAAATACATGGAAAAAAGCGTTTTTGAACTGGTTTTTCAAATAATAGTCAATGTTGAATCGATTGCAAATGAATTGGAGACAAAAAATCAACCTAGCTTTATGAAATTATTCAGAATGATAGTATTACTGATCACATTTGGGCTGCATAAATGCTACTCTTGCTAATTCTCATATGTTTTGTTTTGTTGTATTGTTAAACAGAGGGTACTTTACAAGGCTTGAAGAGAAGCGGTTTTCTCTTTGTAAGTAATGAATGAATTACCCTATTTCCTCGAATGAAAAACTCCTTGATAAAAAAAAACTATTATCAGAAATTAACGTATTAACATTTATCATTTAAAATAAAAAAATAAAACATTTTCACAATTTATAAAAAAGTTTAATTGCAATTCTCATAATATAATAGTACAATATATTATTAAATGTATGTGTAATTTTTTGTTTAAATCAACGATACATCAATTAAAATCCTAACTAATTTGTTTAACCTTTTCCAATTCACTTTTTTTCCTACCCAACTTACTGACAAAATGTTTTGGTTTCAAATCTTTACTTGATTGTTCCTTTTTAATTATTGTAAAGTGTCTAATTGTCCCATTTATAACATTTACAGAAACCTAATTGTTTATTTTTAAATGAAAAATAAAATTATTAAACCAACTTTACACACAACAATTATTTATGTGCCCTTCCATTGAAAGAAATATTATTGATACATGTTGTGTCCAAGTATTTCATAAATAATTTGACATTTCATCTACACAAGTTTTGATATGGACATAAATTTAAAATTGTAGTGTCCATATTCAATATCTAATACATTTATAAAAAAAAAAAATTAGAAACTAAAAAATTTACACATATTTTAATCCAAAAAAAATATAAAACAAATCCGCAGAAAAATCCGCAGGCAATACAATATGAAGATCCGTAGATAAAACCGGATATATTCCTGCGGACTTTCCGATAAGACGTATCGCGAGTAGAACGGCAGGAAAAGTACTTGTTTCCTCCTACGGTATAATTATCCACAGGAAATTTCGTCCTAGTAAAGAAAATGACAGCAAAATCCCCAGGTTTTCCTGCGGAATTATTTCCGTTAGAAAATCCCTAGGAAGAACGACAATTTTAGGGGTGCAAGAAATGTGATACAACTAGAGGGGATATGTGCGCTTTAGCATTGTCGAGCAAACCCTCTCTCTTGATACCTGTCGCAGACCCTACCTCCTTGCCAAAAAGAACCCCTTGATCTGTCTTGTCCTCGATCGCACGCTCAAATTACTTTCCGACGTCTTGAACTCACAACAGTCCATTCATCATCCTATCCCCCCCAATTTGTATCACCCTGACAGGATCCCCCTCCCCTCCCGTGGTACCTCACCTCCAACGGATGAAGCCATTGCAGTGGCCGTCAGTTAAACCTTGGGCTACCGTTTCTCTCTCTAGCACTCATCTCCTCTAGTTAACGAGGTCTAATTTTGATTTTGATTGAATAGTTAAAACATCTCTTTTTTTTTTTTGTTGAAGGAACATCTCTTTAGTTATATTGTTGAATGTTAGTTTTATCGAAAACAACAAGTATAGTTTGATACAATATTAAAGTGAAATATATGTATATGGGGGCTGCTAATTTACGTACCCACCTCAAAACATTAAGGTGCAAGTTAGCAACCTACACCCACTTGTTATTGACAAAAATATCCTTCATTTTTATTATTTAAAACTCATAGCTTGAGGGTTATTTTAACAATTTTCATTAAAACATGTTTGTTAACTTGCACCAATTTGCTAACTTAGACCCACTTTATTTTATTACAAATACCTTGAGTGTTACTTTAGTAATTTTCATGAAAACATATTTGTTAACTTGCATCAATTTGATAACTTAGACCCACTTTTATTTTATAACAAATAGCTTGAGAGATATTTACTAAACTATCTTTTACTTTAAATTATTTTACACCAGTGGATATTAGTTTTTTTGTCTAAACGAAAAGGTGCATTTTTGCTAACTTGGGACATTCATGTTTTTTTGGTCTAAGTTAGAAAATTCATATAAATATATATATATATATATAGAGAGAGAGAGAGAGAAGAGAGGTCCTCTAAGTGTAAGTGTAGCTACCAGGGATAATATTTACATGTCCGATGTTCAAACTCCAGATTTCTCACTTCTTCACACTTTAAAAAGTGTGTGATCTAACCACTAGACTATTGAACCAAAAAAAAAAACAGAGAGAGATGAGAGGACGAAATAATGACCTTTGCATTAAATTAAATGGTTGAGATTAAAAAACAACACATGTCCTCTCTTTATTCTATCATCTATCAACACTCCACTGTTCATCTTCCCAGTTCATCTTCTCAAGTGAAATTCAACGCAAATTCAACTCATGTTTCCTAATAACTTATAATCTCTCTCTTCGATTTGATTTTATTGTTTCCTTGGAACAACCGAAGTAGGAAACACCGGCGACCGCGGCGGAGATGAAGCAAGTCGAAAACACCGTCGACGGCGGAGACAGCGGTTGCCGTGCGCCTTACCGCCCCAACGTTTTTTCTTCCTGCCAAGAGGGTCGCCGGAACCACCCCATATGTCGCAGTCATGAAACCCGCAATCAGCAACCACCACCTCAATTGTATTTTACCTACAAAATAAGAGATTGAAATTGAAATGCAATAAAAGGAGAATTTCAGGTTATGAGCAGTTTTATAGGATCTGCAAAATTAGAAACGCAATAAAAGTTCATGCAAGATTAGATTTTTTGTTGATAATTAGCTCAATTTAGTGTGAGGTAAAGTAAAGGGAAGAACATGGACGGTTGCCGGAGAGAAAAGGAGGTTAGGAGTTGGGGGAGGAAGGAAGCTTGTAGGGAATAATCACCCGCTCTTTCTATACCCATGCACTTTCTAATCAGCATCGTACATTTTAATCCAATGGTCATCTTTTATTCCTCTCATCTCTCATTGTAAATAGTCCTCTCATTTTTTTTTTTAAGAGGCTAAAATGAATTATATTGCCACATCAAAAGATCCCCCTAGCATAAGGTGTACCAGGGTGGAAACAACAAAGTCAGAACAATATTTACAGTCACAAAACAGCAAAATCAAAGTCCTCTCACTTGATACACCCTTTATATATATATATACACTTTATTTCTCTTATCTCTCATTGTAAATAATCTTCTCACTTGATACACCCTTTATATATATACAATCTATAATTTTAATCAAAATCAAAGTTTTTAAAAATTATTGTTTGTAATTTATATGCATTAACGCAATAAAAAAAAGCAGAGAGATAGACAGAAGTGTCCATCAAAACACTAGCATATATTATAAAATGAATATACATGCAGTTAATTTTTGTGTTATACGAATACCAACATGGTTGGGATGTCTACCAAATAATTATATAATATTCTATATATCACACAAATAACATACAATGGTAACAACCATCATTTATTTATTAAAGATATATGATAATTATGGATACTCCGATAAAATATATTAGATCATAAAAATTTATCTAAAAGCTTTTCTACTATAAAGTTTTCAAACAAATTTGAATACTGTTTACCTTTTATTATGTTATTATATTTTAATATTTAACCACATCATAAAGACCGAAAAGTGTTATTATTAATATTGTTATCATCATTTTTTATTAAATGTGATGAAATTAAAAAATTGTAAACTATAATTATGGTTAACTTTAAATGATATTTAAGATTAAAAAAACCTTAAGGTGGGGATGACTTTATTACTATGAAGTTTTTTTTTTGGTTACATTATTACTATGAAGTTTAAAATAAGTATACTTGTTTGATATAAATAAATAATGTTGACCATGAAAAATAAATTGAAGGTTGTTTAATAAAAAAAAGTTCTATATAAATAAAACATATTCCATGTTTACCTTCACACAAATCACTACCAATATCACTTGAAGTGATACTTGAACATGAAGAAAATTGTATTAATAGTTATTTTCTTCACATTTTGGATATGTGCATATCAAACCATGTCGAGAACAGTGTTGGAATCATCTGTTGCTACAGAAACGAGATACGAGCAATGGATGAAAAAATTCGGACGCATTTATGCAGATGATGCTGAGAAGGAGAAACGATTCAAGATTTTCGTAGAGAATTTGGAATACATAGAGAATTTCAACCGTGCTGGGAAAGAGACTTACAAGTTGGGTCTGAATCAATTCTCTGATTTAACAAGTGAAGAGTTTGCTGCTATATATAATTGTGTTGATCTTAAAAGCAAACTAGAGTCATCTATGGTATCTACAGCAAGACCTATATTTAATATGAGTGAAATTTCACCTATGAATTCACCAAAAGGGAAAAGAAAACCAATTCCGGATAGCATAGATTGGAGAGAGAGTGGGGCTGTCACCAATGTCAAGAGGCAAGGTCTAATATGTGGTAATAATAACAGTCTCTTGCATTTTTTTTTAGAGTAGTGATACATGTACCACCTTAGTGGCATGTACCACTTACACCTTCACACAAAATTTTGACATGTGTCATGTGGGTTCCACTCAAATAAAAACTCAACTTTTTCGACTCTCACTCTCTCTTCCATCTCTTTCATCCACCTCCTCTCTTTCAACATACCTCACCACCATCACCGCCGTGTGTGTGGTTCAAGGTTGCTTGTTCTTCCTTTTTTCTTAATAATTTCATACTTCAGACTCTTTCTCTTAGCCACCTTTAATTAATCACAAATTTTGATCATTTCCTCACAAATCCTCCTATATCAAGTTTCAAACTTTGGTTTCTTCATACTCAGAAAATAAAAAAAAACTTCTTCACACTCTGCATATTTTTATTCAATTTTTAATCTAAAGCTTTGTTTTTTAGCTATAAATCTGCATAATTTGTTGAATTCTGATGTGGGTTTTTCCTTTTTCACACCTTTACTTAATAACTTTGAAGCTTTGATCTTTTATCTTATAAAAATTTCATCTTTTTGATTTTGAGCTATAATCATGGATGGTTGTTTGTGTAAAAAGGAATCAGAGTCAAATCATAGACATGTTGGTGTTTCTGGTATGCACAATCATAATGAAAATCACAAGAATCATGAACCTTATGTGAATCAATCAAAAACCCCTTTTCAACAACCTTACCAATCACCAAACAAACATACTCCAAGTCCAAAACTAATTGCTCAGAGATCAAATACAAACACAATTTTTGGTAAACAATTTGAAGATGTGAAACAAATTTACACACTTGGGAAAGAATTAGGAAGAGGACAATTTGGTGTGACTTAATGTGGTAAAGATAGAGAGAGGGTCGAGAGAGTAGAGAGAACGGGAGTTTGCAGAGAGAGAGAAGGGGACACTGTGTTGCAGAAGAGAGAGTGTGAAAGGATTGAAAAAAAAAAAAAGTTTATGAAATTACCAAAATGCCCTTCCAGTGGGGAGTGGGATGGAAAAGGGTGTCTATGGATCATTTTCCTAACGGAAATCATGGTAAGAGTAGTACTAGATGGTGATCAAAGTTTTCACACCTCGAGACTACCTCAACTCGTTTTATTTACGTAAACCTGAAGCATAAATTTAACATGTAAACTCGTATGAATTTACATAAAATTAAAATTATATAAAATTTATTATATACATGACATATGTAAGCTACATAATATTACAAATAGGTCAATAGTGAAAAATATGACTTTAATTATAAAGACAAAGTATACATAACCATCATAATAAATAAAGAGTTATGTTCAACTTAACATCAAAATACAAAATTAAAATTTTTTTAACTTATAAAATCATAAGATTCATAAGACTTTAATCAGCGTCAGAATCGCTAACGTCAGAATAGTTTGCCACCACCGCAACCTTAACTCAGAGAAGAGAAGAACGTTGCAGACTTTTAGAAGAAGTCGGGCTACATGTTATGTTAATTGTAAAGGCAACGTTTCAGTACCTTGGGCTTGAAAAAAGAATGAGATTTACTTTTTCCACCCTGTGACTTTCCTCGCACGCCCTATTTTTTTCAACAATGCCCTTGAAGTTTCCGGATATTATAATCCGGAATGGTGTTTTCCTTTGTTAAAGGGTGAAAAAATGAGTTACGGATATTTCTGGATTTTGTAATCTAGAAATCTCAAAAAATAGGGTGTGTTACATGATTTTTTCGGATTACATAATCCAACACCCCTTAAACACCCTTTTTTTCATGGTGCTGATGCAATCCGGATTATGTAATCCGGACAGCACCAGTACCAATTCTGAACATGTTTGTAACATGGATAGTCATTTTAAGGACAATATTAATCTTCCTAGCTTTCGTCCTTGTGTTTTTATAATCAAAACTCCCTTAGAAAGGACTTCTTACGAGACTCCGCTCTCAAAATCCAAAATTTCATCATTTAGACATTTTTTTCATGGTGCTAATGCAATCCGGATTACGTAATCCGGACAACACCAGCACCAATTATGAACATGTTTGTAACATTGATAGTCATTTTAAGGACAATATTAATCTTCCTAGCTTTCATCCTTGTGTTTTTATGATCAAGACTCTCTTAGAAGAGACTTCTTACGGGACTCCGCCCTCAAAATCCAAAATTCCATCATTTAAACCCTTTTTTTTCATGGTGCTAATGCAATCGGGATTACGTAATTCAGACTACAAAGGGGCGTTTTTGAAAATCTTATAGGACGCGCGAGAAGGCAACAGGGTGGGAAAAGTAATACTCAAAAGAAATGGGTTTTGAAAGAAAATGGGCCAAATAATGGGCCAAAAATAATGCTTTTTCAAACGTAAACTCAGCCGAGTTTACATGAGTTTAACACATGTTAACTTGGTCAAATTCGTCAAACATTCCAATTACACCAAAAACCGAGTTTACCTTTTAAGTTAACACGTTTTTGCCACCTAAAAACATAAACTCGGACGAATTTTGTCAATTTGTTTGTATTATTGTAGAACACTGAGGATGACATTCATGTGTTACATCTCTTTATTTTATTTTATTTTATTTTGAAGGAACGCCTCTTTTAAAAAAGCAACAAAAAGGATTGAGCCATAAATATCACAATAATACAAACAATAATTTAGTTTAGTATTCTCCGTGAGCTTAACTGTTTTAGTAGAGACATTACAAAAAAAAAATGGAGAAATCAGAGTTCGAACTCCGGACACCTTATCTATTCATCTTAAGAGGTGAATTTTTAACCAATGGTCAGCCGACCTAACAAAAAAGAATTCAGTTAAGTTTGCTCAAGGATTGATGCAATTGTCCATGGTATTTTTTGGGTTGCACATGCGTATCATTGACTTTTGGTGCCACCGGTGCCTTTAATTCATTTTAGATGAAATAGAATGATAAATTAATGATTAAAATAAATAATTTAGATGAGAGGAAATAGATGGTTAAATGCAACCCGTATTTTTTCTACGTTAACCTTCCATAGTCTTTTTTAAATAATTCTCCATGGTTAATAATAAATATATATTTCTACTAATATAAATATTTGCAAGACTCTTTAAAAGCGCTTAAAAGGACATGAGTTGTTTTTAGCCTTTTCAATTTTTTGTCAAATAGTTTAATGACTAAAATTTACTTATAAGATGAATAAATTGGATGTCCGAGATTTGTTACAATGTCACTGACAAGTGAGCTATGTATGCCCAAGACTGTCTGTAAAAAAAATTCCCTTTTACTGCATGTCGACAACCGCACATATTGATTTGATCCCATTTATACTCTACCATGTTGCTTGCTTCCTTTAACAAAAGCATTGATGTTTTTCTATCAAAAATAAAAAAGCATTGATCTTTATTTATTTTTGTACAAAATCTACTTTCAGTGACCTTTTCTACTCGGATCCATTGGATGTCGGGGAGGAAAAAGATATCGCATTGACTATCCTAACAAAAGATTCACATTTAAGATATCACTTTTTTTACTAAAAATATACTCCCTTCGTTTTTAAATATAAGCAAATTTTACTTTTTAAGTTTATTCAATTAATGATGTATGTGGTCCATAATCCATATTATAAACCACATGCATCATTAATTGAATGAGCCTAAAAAGTAAAATTTACTTATATTTAAAAACGGAGGGAGTACTACAACTATTTCACGCTGATTATAAAAAAAATGTAAATAAAAAGAATAATAATTTTTTTGGTGGTGACAGAATAATAATTTTATTCACAATATCAATATGTGTATTTTCGTTTTCCTAAAATTTAAATACGATTTCAATGATATAATTACAAGTTTGATATTTGCCAAGAAAAAAAAAACTACAAATTTGATATAGTGGTAAAAACAAAGGAATTCAACCTGAGAGGCATATGGTCGTCTCAATCAAAATAGAGGTTTATTCTAATGTTAAAAATTTATCCCTAATTTAAAAACATAAGTATTTTTTTATGGCATCCTCTATTTAAACAATAAATAACGTCAATAATATAAAAAATAGTCATATTTGTAATTTTTTAAAAAAATCACATTTCAATCAATAACGTCAAAATACAACTTCAACCTAATAATTATCAACTTTTTAGCTAATAAAAAAAGTCTCCCTTCTAACATTTTTTTAAAGTTATCATTTTTATTTGTGTGTTCTTTTTTTTGTTGCCGGTGGATGTGTGTGAGTTGAGATGGTCCCGTTATCCCGTCCATTAACTTTCCTGATAACTAGAGCTTTCAAAACAGGTTAACCTTTATGGGCCGGTCCGTCAAACCCGATTAATTGTAGGTTTGGACCTTAAATATTGAGTTCTAATTTTTATAGGGTTTTTTAGCTCGGCCCTAAAAAGTTCGGTATCCATTTGAGCTAGCCCGTATGGGCCACGAATAGGCCATTTAACCCGCATAACTAAAACTTCTAGATAATATATATTTTTAAAATGATTATTTACTTAGTTGATTATTAATTAAAGTGAAAAATAAAAGTGAAAATTCAAATGGTCAACCAGGGGCGGATCTAGACATTTGGTATATATGAGGTTAAAATTTCAAAGAAACAATAATGCAAACTATATTAAAAATAAAAAATAATATTGTGTTTTATTTATAAGGGGTAATAGCCATTTTCGTCTCTGAATGTGTACGAAGTAGCCATAATAGACACTCAATGTATCAAAATTTTAAAATAGTCCCTGATTATGCAATTCGTTAGTCAAAATAGTCCTTGAGATTAAAATATTTCGTTAATATTGTCATATTAGTCCTTCAATATATTTAATTATTGTCACTTCAGAGACTATTTTGACTAATAAAGTGCAAAATCAAAAAACTATTTTAAAATGTTAATACATTGAGAGACTATTGTGACTACTCGTCACACATTGAAGGACCAAATACCTATTACCCCTATTTATAATATAAAAAAATAGGAAAGTTGGAGGTGGGGCTTTACCCCCACATAACCTATGTATAGATCCGTCCCGGTGGTTAACACACAAATATAAAAGTAATAAAAAACTATATTACTTTTTTTTTATGCTTCTGGGCTTGGTTGACTCTGTTGAGAGGTCTTAGGTTTGAGACCTAATTGACATCGAAGAGAATCGAACATGAGATCTTGATGAGGAGCACACTCCAAGGTCCCAAATCAATACCATGAGACCAATTCAGATGAAAAATAAATACATTTACAAGTGTTCTTTGAATTTTGAAATATCCTCCATCGTAGATCAAAACATCATTCCTTCCAGGGGCGGTGGCACCCCCAGCTAGTGCCCAGACTCAGCTGCTACTTTCTTTGTACCAAGTCCAGCCCAATAGCCCTTTTCCTACTTCAAAAAAAAAAAATTTAGGCAAAATTTGAAAATTCTGACACGCAAAGAGATCTCGGAAAGGGCATTTATTTATCTCCTAATTTTATTTAACACACTATTGGCAGATACATCTCTCTTATTTTGAATAGCTAATTGTTCAAATTAACCATGTAAAATAAAAAACATATATTCTAGCATTGTAATTCGAGTTTTTTCTTATTTTTTACCCTATAATATACGCGTAGTATAAAAATGTGACATAGATGTTTAATTTTTTCATGATTTTTTCCATACATGTTTAGCATGTTAAAATATAGCTTTACACAAAAAATTAATTTTTTTCGACCAGGGACAAATTAATTATGATTTTTTATACCCAATAATTATGAATTTCTTAAACAATTTATAATTAATTCGTATCTCGTTTAAAAACTATAAAATTTCACTGTGAATCTTCTATTCATGCCTGTAAAATTAGGGAACTAAATTTGACATGTGAGTATACGCTTACTCGAAACAATATTTCAATTTTGCACGTTTTTGTTGAAAAATCAAAATAAATTTAAACGACTTCGAAATGCTATGAAACTTTACAGATCCTTTTTATGTATTTTTATAGATATCTCTACAAATAATGAGCTCAAAATTTGATTTATAGGTTGAGATTTCCGTTGTTTTGTTTTTTGAGTTTTTGACACTTTAAAAATTCATAATTAATTTATCGTTTGTCGAAAATTTATAATATTTTATGTAAAGCCATATCTTAACGTTCTTAACAAGCCATATTTTAGGATAAATTTTTTGCTCAAACTCTATAATTTTCCTGGCTCCGCCTATAATTCCTTCACTCTAAATTTTAATTGTAACAAAAAAAATTAGAATCTAAATCTACAACTTGTGAGTGAGGTATCAAACTAATGAATACTTACCGACCTATTCAATAATTACCAAATTATATTCGAGTCAAATTAAGACCCTACATAAACTTTTCACTTTTCTGTTTTGTTTTTTTGTTCATTTGGTTAATTAGAGGTGAAGTAAAAATCCTCTATGTACGTATATGAAGCATAAGAATCTATAATATTCCGAATATATGAAAGATTCAAAGCGAGCTACAAATTGAAGTACGATCAGATAATAAAAGTTAGACAATTGCATACCAGTACCACATCTTTTGATTCAAAGCTAGATAGCAAGATAACGTATCATTAACTTATCTTCTTCTTTTTGATACTACGTACCGTTAATTTTTCAAACCATATACTAAATGTTGTCCAATGCATTGACATGACTAAACAGCTTGATTCGATTAGATTTCCAACTTATTAAAAGCAATGTATTGATTTTAATCTATCTTTATATTTCTGTCAAAATCATTTTCAAAAATACTTTTTTTTATCAGCAAAATCATTTTCAAAAGGCTTAAATAGGTTTTTCGTCCCTGCAAATATAGATCATTTGAACTTTCGTCCCTCAAGTTACTAATCCTTCCAATCTGCCACTACAAAATTTAATCATTTGACTTTTGGTGATAATTAGGTTTTTTTTGCTGAGGTGGGCTGTCATTAGCGACATGGTGCTCATGTGGCAAGTGATGATTGGGCAAAGTGGTTGACTTAAATAGGTCTTTCGTCCCTGCAAATATAGACCATTTGAATTTTCGTCCATGAAGTTACTGATCAGATGTAATTGGGACCCTTTTTCAAATGATTAATATTTGCAATGGCAAAATTGAAGGATTAGTAACTTCAAGGACGAAAATTCAAATGACCTATATTTGCAGGGACGAAAGACATATTTAAGCCTTTTCAAAAATACCAATTTTATCAAAGAGCCTAACGACAAAACTTCTTTACAATTATCCATGTGTACGATGTCGATATCAAAGAGCCTAATGCGCAAGTTCGAACTTCTACGTATACATCTTTTACCGTCTCATATGTTGTTGTACTTGCGTGATTGTGTACGATGGATTTTACGTCATATTTTATAATTGCAATGTTTAGCATGGGGAAATTGACATATTTCCTCATCTTAGGTCAGTTTAACAAGGACTGTTGATTTAATATTAACTAGATTCTTGACTCGTGCTATCGCACGGGTCGTACCGAGCTGAATTTGGACGAATAAGTCGCCACATTATTAACATATAATCACAAATAGAAGACATATGATAAAATATAAACATAATAACTTGTACGACAATGATAACATATAATTAATAACGTAAACTAAATCTTTATTTAGTCGAACTTAAATCATCATACATTTAGAAATACTTCATGATAAACAACATTTGAGGTCGTAGTGGTGTTGTCGCCATCTTCATTAGTGATTACTATCTTCAACCCGTCTTTTGAAGTGCCTCTTAAAATTGCAACGTATAACTAACCATGCGAAAACACTGGACTTGGCAAATAAATTCCAACATTTTTAAGTGATTGTCACTGACTCTAATTAATTGTCATTGCAAATGAAACAACTAAAGGAAATTGCTTTCGTTGAAACTCGAAAGGAATTTTAATGTAGATAACCTGGGTATGAACACTTATATAGTTAGTGATACAAAGATGAAATCAGAAATGACAGAGAATAAACTAATAAGTGATAGTTATATAGTCTAAATGATTACTGATTAATGGGTTATGGACAACCAAATATTTAAGGATGCTACTACTCAGTGGCTGAGCCACATTGATCTCAGGGTGTTCAACTGCACACCCTCAGATTTTTCAATTAGGCTTAAATTTATAGCTTTTTCTATTCTACACCTCCTCAAGATTTATCTTTGCACATATCTTGCACCTTATTACCTTTACTACTGCATCATACAACCCAAGTGAAGTTTATGTCCTAAGCTTTAAATTGAAATTCCTAACCGCTATGCTACGGAGTATGCAAAATGACATCAAATCTCCCCCAAATTTGATCGTGTTATTTTCATCATCAAACTCCAGTTTCAATAACCAATAATGTCCTGAATCGTCTATCAGGCCAATATCCGTTGAGTCTCCATTGATGATGTCGTCGACAAATTTAGCATAAGTGAAAGCCTAAATGTAAAAAATGTGTGCATATCAGACATAAGCTACCAATTCCAAACAGACGACAAATAAATGAAATACTTATACTACTCAAAATAATAAGAGTTGGATCAACCAATGTCAAATACTAATTCAACGAATGACCAATCTCCTTTGTGAGACTCGTGCCTAAGTTAACATAACTCTGTTGATAGTATAAAAAGCGCATATTAACTATTTGAAAATGCAGTAGAATGACCATAAATTATTCATAGTTTCACAATTTTATTTATAATGTAAAAACAGTTGTACAGATCTAACAACATATTAGTCGTATAACGAGAAAAGTGGAAAATTCTGTTAAGGTGTTTTTTAGGCATTCTCATGCTTCTCACATAAAATTTGGATGCAACCAAGTTAAAAAGGGACATTGAATTGGAAATTTATGCACCAGTGAGTTGCTCACATGTGACATTCAATGAAGAAACTTGTTTTTGGTGTAAACTTATGAGTGACCTGTCTGGCAGATTGAACATCCACCATGGCTGCCTTTGGGTTGAAGTTCAAATTTTTAGTTACCAGAGAAAGAAATAGCTATACATATAGAAAATGTTCACATGTAAACGACATTATGCAGCTAAAAATTCAAACATGTGCCAACATGCTATAAATGAAAATAAAGGCACATTATGTTCATTCCAATGGTCAATGCCAAGTCCCCAACATCAGAATAAATGCGCTCATCTGGTGGAATTGTTTCTGCCTATTGACTTTATGATGATACATCTTCCAATTAAGTAGGTGATTAACATCATTAAGGCATATTTGATGTCATGTAACGATGACTGGGTTTGAAATTCAAATAAAAAATTAAGAGAGATTAGTGAGTAGTTAGGAGTTGAGGGTGCATTTAATGCTAGATAAGGAGGGGAATTTTGAAGTGATTAGGGCTAATTGCCAGCATAACAAGTCTAGCTTTTATAATAATAAAGGAAAAACTACCAAAGAAAGAAATAGCTATACATATAGAAAAGGTTCACCTGTAAACGGCATTATGCAACTAAAAATTCAGACATGTGCCACCATACTATAAATGAAAATAAAGGCTCATTATGTTTATTCCAATAGCCAATGTCAAGTCCTCAACATCAGAATAAATGTGCCCACCTGGTGGAATTGTTCCTGCCTATTGACTTTTTGATGATACATCTCCCAATTAAGCAGGTGATTAACGTCATTAATGCATATTTGATGTCATCTAATGATGGCTGAGTTTGAAATTCAAATAAGAAATTAAGAGAGATTAGTGAGTAGTTAGGAGTTGAGGGTGCATTTAATGCTAGATAAGGAGGAGAATTTTGAAGTGATTAGGGCTAATTGCCAGCATGACAAGTCTAGCTTTTATAATAATAAAGGATAAAACTACCAAAGAAAGAAATAGCTATACATATAGAAAAGGTTCACTAGTAAACGACATTATGCAGCTAAAAATTCAAACATGTGCCACCATGCTATAAATGAAAATAAAGGCTCATTATGTTTATTCCAATAGCCAATGTCAAGTCCTCAACAT
>Ga0228711_1003120_pt1 | contig 25780 bp, 17 predicted proteins | sample MedpolnodulmetaG_2_FD_177996 | JGI IMG/M metagenome (GOLD analysis project Ga0228711, IMG submission 177996) | Root nodule microbial communities from Medicago polymorpha collected in Santa Monica, California, United States - brown nodules | ecosystem: Host-associated > Plants > Roots > Nodule... | reverse complement strand
GAACTCACTCAGACTCTGAACTACTTCAGACTCTGAACCTGAGGACAGTTATCTAGAACGTAAAAGAAGAAGTTTCCAAAAACACAATTCAACCCCCCCTTCTTGTGGTTTTTCTCACCTTCACGCACGATATTGAGGGAGTCTGATGTACCTTAGCTAGGTTTCATCGGTCATGTACAAGATTGTACTCGGGGTTACTCCACTTGATACATTCCTTAAAATGAACCAAGATAACTATGTTTGTTCAACACTAACCTCTAACATAATAAATGAACATGATTATGACATGAACCGACTATGCTAGGTTATTAGGCATGTGTGAGCTTATGTATCAAGATAAGACCATGAAGTCACACCGTTGACGATCTTAGGATCTCCCCGATCGGCCGGTCTAGGATCGTGTCATGAATAAGTTATATTCAGGCCTTGATGCGTTTAGCGTATCTTGGTATAGCGGTCTTAGGTTCCCTTTAACTGCCATGACATGTATAATGTATGTCAAGACCTGTAAGACAAGTTAAGATGAACCTACGACGGATCTAGTATGCACGACCGTTTAGGTAAGCATGACCCGCACACGTATAATCAACCAGCAGGTTGTATTGTAGACACGTGGTGACCCTAGGTTTCCCCAGAGGTTACCTATAGCCTAGGATTAGGTAGAACTCACTGAGACATTATGTCTCATCCCAATCCTTATTTGTTTCAGATTAGCAGGTTGGGTTAGCAGGAGTTGGCAAGCCTATGGCCGAATGGATAATCAGCAAGGACTCGTTCGTACCCGCTGCAGGATGTTCTCATGGATTTAAGAGTGTTTTAGTATGTTGGATAGATGGTGTTGTATCATCGATTGTACGAACGTGTATTGTTGTATATAATTATTCATTCAAAGCTTTTATGTTGTAAATTTTAATGTATCCAGTACTAAAGATAATGCACATACTAAACTTTCTAGATACGTTTAGTGTGGGCGTTACAAAGAGACTTCTAATCAAACATAATTACACAGAAATATGTTTGAGGTTGAATACTTGATATACAATCAGTGGTGTTCACAATACAAATCAGATAAGACTCTTAAGACTCTAGAATTTCTAAGATATGAAAGTTGTTAAGAAATTCTAAGTGAACTTTGATGTGAAACAATTTCAGCAGAGTTTCAGCATTTGTAAAATTGTTGTGAATCACTTACAATCTTCAAGTCTTCACTCCTTTATATAGAGGTGTGAAAGAGACGTTGTTGATTGCCAGCACATCAAAAAGAGTCGTTGTTGAAGCTTAATAATCACCAATGATTTGTTGCTTGATTTGGTTATTGTCCTATGAAGGAACAATTTCAAATCCATTCCATGTATAGAGAATTATCAACGTAGTCACATCTGTTGTCTTAATGCATGAAACTAATTTGATTTTTTTATTTATATATTTTTTATTTTTATAAAAATAAGCAACAAAGGGGCTAAAGATTCTAGTGTTCTTGACGATAAGGAATGCGTGAAACTAATCGAATGAGTTGTTACTATCATGACAACTAGAATATCATTTTCGTCTGGATTTTGCTCATTTCATCTCAAGTTTTAGTCATTCACACACCGAAAATATCAAAACGCCATAGCGGCAGTTAACTACCGTTTACTGCCAACGACAGTTGACAACTATTGGGGGTGAGCGGACGTTAACTACCGTTGTGTTATGGTGTACAACAGACATAATTTATTATGTCAAACATGACATAATTCCGTCTGTCTCAGCACCTGTAACTCAAAAACAATTTCTGAAACAGTACAATCAATTCGACAACAAGACTCACTCGTAAGCCACAACATTACCTTATCATTCATGATTCAATAAAATTACACTAATTCGACATTACATTAACAATACACAAACGATTCAAATTCAACAAGTGAAACATTACGGATTTTTTACAACATCTTACACATCAATACATAAACTTAAAAGTCTTTAAATGACATCAAATCTCTACTGACAATTTGAGTGGTCGCAGTTGAAACAAACACAAAGATATAGCTTATTATTTTCAACTAGTGTTCTTCATCTTTATCCGCCCCAGATCTACGTATAGTACATGTACCATACAAATACATGAGACACATTTTGATTCTCACGAAGATGGACAAAATATTTGTTAAGTTGTGTCTTCAACTCATCCAACTTGTCGGTGGGGGTTAAAAAAACCTTAATCGTCATCTTGAAAGCCGAGTATCAGACATGAGCTTTAATTTTTCCATCTTAGAACATGATTAACTTGATAAAAGTAGATACAAGAGCAAATACAAGAGAAAATATCAGAATAAAACGAAGTGAGTGATCTAGAATGACAAAGAAGTGAATGGGTGCATCATGCTAGTATGAAGACCGAAGAACAGTGGGACTTAGGAAAGAGAATTGGATGGACCCAAGAATATGGAATTTAGAAATAAAAATAAACATATGAATGTCAATTACAATTGGGTCCCTTAATTCCCTTAATTGTCTTTTTTAAAATAAATTAAGGGGTCTTTTTGTCTAAATGAAAAAGGTGCATCATGCTAAAACAAACCTTCACAGAAATGAATGGGTGTGTTGTTAAACAGTTATGTGATCCAATGACAACTCTTAAATTAAACAGTTATGTGATTCTTGTTTTAACGAGTTATAATTGATTGTATGTAAAAACAGTTTCAAACTAACAATGCATGTCTCATTTTGTCTTTATGAATTCCAATAAATTGGGAATTTGGTTTTGGTTTTGGTTTATCAAGTATTTTAGACATAGGTAAATAGTTACAAAAAATGCATTCAAAAACTCAAAATAGGTACTACAAGATTGACATCATAAAACTCATCTCGAGGCGGCGCAACACACCCATTGTCAATAATAAAACTAAATCAAAATTCAAAAATTAAATTTTATCCACAAATACTGTTAACTCAAGAGTATACATCTAATTGCAAGATATAAATAACTCCACATCAGATAAAATAACACACCAAACTCATCTCCAAAAACAATCTAAACTCAAATGTACAAGAGAAATCATACTGTATCTGATAATGTTTCAAGTCTCAACATATATAGAATTTTATCCAGCAATGAACTGTTTAGTGTAAACACGATGCCGCCGCTCTCTTGCATAAATGACCCAAAGGATCATGGACAGCATTACACCAGCAGAAACCATGACTAATCCAACGTAGATCCATCGACTATTATGGCGCAAACCGGGGCAATATTTCTGGCTTATGTCAGTGAATGCTTGACGGACAAAAGTGCAGTCTTGTATGTCAACCAAGAATGGAACATAATGATATAAAGCATAGCTTATATTCACAGCAGCTTCAATTTGGGAAGAAATAGTTGGGGTCATTCTACCAGGCGTTCTACAAAGACCTGCCGGAGAAATCTCACATGTATAATTCTTCCAAACCTGCTTGAAAACAAATCATAAATGTTACACACATGTTATATCAGGAGCATGCAGCAGTTTGAATTAAGGAAAAAAAAATGACATTGATGTCTATGCACTAAGAGTGCACATTTTTTTTACACATTTATCTACTCAAATCATATTAATATCATAGCAACACATGCTTTTAATGAGATCACGTGGGATCATCATCCTTTAGACTTGTAAACAATGAAATGGGACGACCCAACTATGCTAACTACCATGATAGGAGCAGTATAAAAAGTTTGAGTTCACCCATTAGTTTAAGATTATTTTGATTCCTAAATTCTTTCCTGCAAATTCAATCCTTCCATTATTTGTACCATTCGTGCAGTCTTTCAATCTGTTGTTCCAACTTGATCTTCCTGAGCATTTAGAAAAGTTGAGTGGCAGTTCAAATTCAACTTGGGCTACTGGATGGTGGTTTAATGACCGCTTGGTTAAGGACCTGTCAAAATACTTCTGGCTGGTGGTTCACATTCATATAGTCTGGGTTGTGTCTTAATAATTTGCTCTAGATCAATTTTATAAAAATCGGACTAGAGACAAACCAACTGCAAAACTGACAGATTCTTGGTTGAACCAATCGAATTGGCCGGTCTAGTCCTGTTTTTCAACTTTAATACTCCAGTCTCTATTGTAAGAGACAATTCACTTTTTAGATTCATTCAATAAATGATGTATCTAATTCCTAATATAGACTAGATACATCGTTTCTTGAATGAATCTAAAAAGTAAACTTTCTCTTATAATAGAGACCGGAGGGAGTACTCTAGATACTTAGTGAGCAGTCGTCGAGACTGTATTTGTTTTAGTTTTATATGCAGTCAAAATCTTGACTGTTTACTTTATACTTCATATGCATCTAAATATAATTCTGTCTTACACAAGATCTTACAACCAATAATACAATTTGGGTTTCAAAAACAGACGTAGGAAGGCATTTTAGACAGTAAAATAAGGTTCTTTTATGTTTCCGCGACCACAACATGACTACACAATTGAGGTCACACTAGTCCCCAATTTTCCACAATAAAAAATCATGGCACAATTGAAACAGAGACTAAAACCATATTCCCACCAGCTGATTGTAAACAAGAAATGTTAAATAGTTTTGTTTGAGAATGTTAAATAGTTTTGTTTTAGATTAAAAAAAGTGAAAACAAAGAGACCGAGCAAGAAAAATGTGAAAAATGTATTTCCTGAATATTATATTTTACCTAAAAAGTGTCTTACCTCAGTAGCATTGTCCAGTGGAACTTCCCCGGTTGCACATGGCCGCACTGTCAGGTCAGGATGAAACGGATTGCAGAGAAGAGGCATGAGGGGTCCTGATTGATTGTAATACACAGGTCCAGCTTGAGGTGGAAAATTTCTGTTAGTGACATCGGAAATGATTTTGTCAACCAATATAACTAGCTGACGCGTCACATCCCTGCTTTGTAACAAGGTTTGCTGTGCAGTTGCATTATCCACACATGGAAGAATTTCGTCTAAGGCTGTATGTGCAGTTGGGTGCTGAACCCACTCATCCATTGCAACACATGTATCTCCAACAGCACTGGTGATAATATACAACATTAATAGAGTAAGTCTTGCATTCTTTACATGAAATATAAGTGAATGGCATAGACATACAGTTAACGTCAGTGTCTTCATGGGTATGTTTCATAAAGTAGAGAAGATTTTAAAAATATTAAATATTTGGCAAAGCATTCATAAAGTATCTATGTATAATTATTTTTCAGACATTTTGAAAATTATAGTTGATGATGTAACCATTTCAGTTATAAAGTTCACAACCAAAGCATGCAGTTTTCATATATGATTAATTTCATTCTAATTAAAATCTATGATAATTTAAAAAACATTAGTAATTGGACATTAACAGGTGGAGTTTCCACTGATTCTTTGTCGCACTTCAGGCATGGTTCTTCAAGAATAATTTTCTTTTTTTCAAAACACAGCAATTCATCTAAATAATCTGGAAAATAAGTTACTTCAGAATTCAATAAAAACTGAATGTTGTCAATCGCAGATCGCATAAAATAATGGTTTGTTCAAATTTCAAATTCAGCAAGGCTACAATGATATACACCGCTGTCAGATAACATTTTGTAATAAGTAGTATATCACAGGACAGTAGCGATGTATTCCAATTATGCAATGCTATACCGCCGCTACAGCCTGTATTTGACGACATTCCAATAATCTTAATCAAAAGTTCATGTTATACCAATAGAGTTTAGTCATGATTTTTGTTTTCTTAGAAAGCATGCTCATATACCTCACATTACAGCAAATCCATTACCTACTGAATAAACAAAACAAAATTGAAGGAAAGTATATCTTATGTATACATTAGTATTGAAAATAAGCGAAACTTCATAGTTGCACATTTTGTTTATTCATTCTTCATTTCACAAAAGTACTATCAAAGCTTCCTATTCGGCACCCAGGAAAAAATCCTCAGATTGCAAAAAATTGAGCCAAGAGTCCCAAATGTGTCCAAAGGTGAAAAACAAAGTAACTCGTTGATAAGAGACAACAAAAATCAAAGTAGGGAGAAAATTGAAATGAATTGTAGAAGAAAACAGAAACTTACTTGTGAACAAAAAGAAATACACCACAAAGTATAAATGTGCCCGCAACAAGAAACCATCCGAGGATTACCAAACTGCAGCAATTAGAAAAACATTATTTACAAACTGGAGATTTTAATGTGACACAAAAGTTAAAGAGTCCAGAAGGAATAAAGAAAAAGAAAAAGGTCAAATCAATTTATTCATGTAACTTACAAGTATACAAGACCTTGCAGCCCAAATATCGAAAATACTGCAAAAAAAATTTGATTAGAAAACACAATAAAATGAGACAACATTATTACGGGAAAAATCTATAACAGAGAAAGAAAATTATAACATGTATTACCAAAAATCTTACCAAATCCAACAAATGCGAGAAAAAGCATAACAGCAGCAAGAATAACCAGAGCCAATCTCCTATAGTGCAGAAAAGATTATGGTTTAGCAAAAACATAATTCAAAAAAATTTGAAACCAAAGATTTCAACCGGAACTCACATTTTATCTAAGCCATCGTTTATTTGCTCCGAATTTTCATGAGTCTTGGTGGATAGTTCCACGGCAGAAGAATTAATCTTCGTTTTTATGTTATCTATGTTCGCCTGAACATCAGTGGGCAAAAAAACAGCATCGACTCCAATATTCTTGGCTGCATTGAGATAATCTGACACGTTCCTGAGGTTTTCCGCGGTGAAGTCAGCCTGACTCACCACGTATTTCAGTGTGGTTGTGGTGCTTCCATGAAACTTCCCTTGAGCAGTGTAAAGTACAATGCATCCAGCTCTAATTAACAAAATCAAGCCACACAAAATTAGAAAAACCCCCATCAAAGAAACATTTGCTACGATTTGAGTAAAAGGAATAGGAATAAATCAATTTGGTTACTAAAATATCAATCTATGAAAAGAAAAAGTGTCCTTAAAGTATATAAAACCCCCCATTTAAGTCCCTTAAGTATTCAGAGTCTGTCACTTTAGTCCCTGCTATTATGATGTTAAAGACTAACACGATGGATTTTGATATACTTCAGGAACTAAATTATTTTTATGTAAACTTAGGTTCTGAATTGGAAAAAGATTAATAGCTTAAGGACTAAATTGAAGCATTATTCAAAGATCAACAAGAGGAGAACTAAGAGAGAAACAATACATTGCTACAAGGGTGAAGAGAATGAGGAGGATCAAGGACAAAGCATAGGCCAATCGCGAATAACCATAAGGCTCTTTAGGACAACAGCAATAACACAAACATATGAAGGATAAAGTAAGCCCAAAAATCACGAACCAAACTGCGGCCACAACAAAGAATGGAACTGCAGTAAAAACAACAGACTGCACCAACAACAACAACAAACAAACATCAAGTTAGCCAAACATTAATATTTTCAAAGGATCTAATAACCAGCACAACACAAATCACTATGATCCTAATAACAAACAACATCAAGTTAGCCAAACATAATACGCTGTGAACCTTGATATTTCAGTGAAATACAAACAACTGCAACCGTTGCAGCCTTAATTATAGTTGAGATGACCTCTAAAATCGTTATATTACAGCCACAATTGTAGTTACCGGACACAATTTAGTGCATGCTTGGTACTATGGTGACAAAATTTGATATTGAATGAATTGCTTTCGTAAAATTGATTGTACTTAAAAGTAAGTTGAACAATAAATTCGGCATAAAACTCATGTTTAGACACGAAAGCTTCAAAATCAATTAGGAAAACAAATACAATTCTTTTCTAGAGCAATTATGTTGAAATTTGGAGCATAACTCATCCTAACAAAACCGGTTCATAAGGTGGGGAGTGTCTCCTCTTTATAAACTCTTCTAAAAAGTCTTATCTATTCAACGTAGGACTTTGGTTTTTCCTAATACACCCCCATCACGCCCATCACTCTTTTTGGGCTTGGTGTGTGGATAGGTTTTTCCCAATACACCCTCTATCGCCTAGCACTCTTTTTGGGCTTGGTGCGTGGATAGGTAGGTTGTTCTTGAATTCGACAAGCTCTGACATCATGTTGAAATTTGGAGTCTAACCCATCCTTTCAAAACCGGTTCAAAAGGTGAGCAATCGTCCTTAGATTTTTATAAACTCTTATATCTATTCGAATAGTGGGACTTAGATTTTTCCCAATAAACCAAATCAATTGCTCCAAACGTCCAACCAAACATTATTTTTATTTTCTTTAATGAGCTAAACTAGCCCACCAAATTCGCACCAGAGAGAATCGAACATTAGAAAATATTAGAACATATCATAACAAAAATTGGCCAAAAACAAAAACAATAAAAACAAACACAAAAAGTTTATATTATATGAATGAGTAAAGAGAATTTACGGCAAGGTAATGTTCATCGCTGATATTCCAACCACCCTGGTAACGGTTGAAATGATCAAGAGGGTCTTTTCTTGTAGTCCTTTTTTGAGCCAATATTAAAGACGCGTTTGGTAAAACAGCATCTTCTTCCATAGATCTCCTCGTTTTCCATTGTAACACCTGGTTAGGGTTTCTCCCATCACCATCAACCTCAACACCATTTGGAATACGTAAGGAATGGAGAGAAGAAGAGGTGGAGAGAAAGAAGAGGGAGAGAGAGAAAAGAAAGAAGAGAAAAGAAGGGTGAAATTTAGAGAAGAAAAGCATAATGTGAGAATGCTTAGGTTTTTAACAAGGTTTTGTGTTTTGTTTTGCGGTTAGCCCAGAGTTTTTGATTTTGAAGAGAGAAACAAAGGAAGAGATTGGGTGGTAGAGGATGAGAGAGAGAGATATGATTTGATTGAAGAGAGTTGCTCGGCATTTGATTCACATATTTACGGGAAATTACACTTCAGCAATAACACAAGACAGATTGGATAATTGGATTCATCGATTGGTTTTCCTTTCTTAGGTCCTCTATATATTAGCCTGTCGTTAAGTTAACTCAAATATTCACTATAATGCCCTTGCGTTTTCTTTTTCTTTTCTCCTAGTCGTCATCATCATAAAATATAGTGTGACTCACACTACTAACTACAATGACACATTTCTTTGTGACACTTGACTCTTTTTCACATCTATTTATTCTTTGTGACACTTGACTTTTTCTCATAGGTTGTATACTTGACTTCTTCATTATAAAAATTAATCTCCGTAATGTTAATGTTTTTGTAATGTATGTTAATGTTGTTGTGTTTTTCTAATACGTGCTAAGCACGGTCCGTAATTCGCACAGGCTGATTCGAAACGAAGGGATATGCATCAATGCGTATTGCATTGATATGTGAATTGAGAAAATAAGAAAAAGGCTTAAATATGTTTTTAGTCCTTATAAATATGTCAACTTTTTGTTTTAGTCCCTCTAAAAAATTTCTTCAACTTTTAGTCCCTATAAAATTTTCAATCTTCACTTTTAGTCCCTCTTTTAAAGTAAACTCATATGTAGGATTCATAATTTTTAATAAAATTTTCCAGAAAAATTCAAAATATTATAAGAATCACTCCAAAAAAAATTAGAATTTTTTAACAAAACATGAATTTAATATGAATTTTTATATTTTTTACAGTTAAAAATTCGTATTTAATTTGTGTTTTGAAATAAAAATCTAATTTTTTTATGAATTTTTTTTAGAATATTTTACACATTTCTGCACAATTTCATTAAATAATACAAAAATTAAATTAAAAATAGGGAAGAAAAGTAGTGATTGAAAATTTTATAGGGACTAAAAGTTGAAGGAACATTTTAGAGGGACCAAAACGAAAAGTTGGCATATTTATAGGAACCAAAAACATATTTAACCCTAAGAAAAATTAATGATAAAACTGATGTTAATGATAAAAGGGCAAATTACACTGACTTCTCTAAAAAAATTCTTAAATATCACAAACACACTTTCTATTTTTCCAAACACATCAATCTCCCATCATTTTATCCATTTCAATAACTTTAATATACAATCTAATAATGTGGTCAAAAGATAATATAGAAATGAGAAGAATTTTGGTGGATGGACATTGTGATTCATCAATAAAAAAGAAATAATCTTTGATATATCCCTTTTATTACATTAATGTTTAAAAAATTAAACCACCGTGATTGAGGAACAATAAATTGGGAAAAATCACATAAATGAAAAATGGAAAGAAAAAATGGTCAAAAATTAATATAAAAAAATTGATATAAAAAATGGAAATAATAAAGTTTAAACCGTGTTATATTATAAGGGAAGTGTTTTGCTAAAAAAAAAAAAGGAGATTAGTGTTCAGTTAAAAAATAGAGCTCTTTGTTGTTTCCAAATATGTCGAGATATGCAGGTTTCAAGGTGTCTTGTTTGCCTACACTCTAGTTCTTCATACTCGAAAGAGCTTTTATGCTTGCTAATTAGTTCAGGGAGTTGTTGGTACTTGGATTTTGATACCGTGTTGACGATCAATCCATTGATTGTTCTTCACAAATGTTCATTTTTCTTCTTCTTTTTTTGTAACCTAGTTTCGCGCCACATACAGGTTTGTTGGGTTGAGCCCGTGATTAATAAACTTTTTTTAGGATATATTAGGGTTGATCCACTTGGTATGATTTATTATGTTGTATCCCCGTTTCAGGTTGTACCTGGGTTAGGTCTAATGCCTCCATCTCTTTATCTATTTCTTTTTATTTAATATACTTATTCTTTTGACTATAAAGATAAAACAAAGAAATTTTTTTTTAGAAAATAAGAAATCTTAAAAATGTGTAACTTTTTAAAAAGCATGTATATTACTTGTAATAAATATTTTATAACTTTCCTTGACAAAAAAAAAATATTTTATAACTTTCTTGAATTTATGTTTTCTTTAAGAAAGAAATTATGTTATTTTGTGATTATCAATCATATATAATTGAATGTTTTTTCTTTTTTATTTTCTTAGTGAAAATATTTTTCTAGTGTTTTGTTAGTATCAACGATAATTGTCTCAACCATATTTTGTTATTTTACTGATAAGTGAAATGTATTTATTAATGGATTTTTATTAATATTTATATTTATGAATATTTTTTTACACTAAATATGTCAACAATTGTCATTTTTTCATTGAATTACCTACAAAAGAAAAACTCATAAGAAGGCAGTTCTATATTGCATCCAAAAAAAGAAAAAAAATCATAAGAAGGCAATTATATTATATCATATAGACTCAGTGTGAGATAAAAGCACATGAACATCATAAAACTTTTTTTTTGTACAATCATAAAACTTATTTTTAATAAATGTAAATTGACTTGTCAAAAAAATGTAAATTGAATACATAGTTCGCTTTTAATAGAATAAAAATATATTTTGATATTCAATCGTTTTTAGAGATTTTTTGAAAAAGCATAATCAATTTTGTGTTTGTTTATCCATATTTGTTTAGATACAACTGTATAAAATGGATATTTTGTTACAGTATTTTTTTTATACTTATTTTTTCCCTCTCTTATACTTTTTGAAAAGTTACTATAGTCTTTTTTAATTTAAAGAAGCTTTTAGATTTTTTTTGTTGAACCTGATTTTAAAAAAAATTATAACAACAAGTATAATGCTCTTTAAAGTTTTTTTTAAAAATTATAGCAAACCCCGCATGGCTTGTTTGTTACGAATTAAAATTAAAAAAATATTGAAATTCAATAATTTATTGATTTTTTTAAAAAATTATTTAAATATCATAATCTAGTTTGTGTTTGTTTATCTTAACAAAATATTTCTTGTGAGCTTAGCTCAGTTGGTAGGGACAATGCATAATATATGCAAGGTTCGGGGTTCAAACCCCAGCCACCACCAAAAAATCTTAATAAAATTATGTTCTTAAAAGATAATTTAGTTTGTTAAAAAAAGAAAAGGTTTGTGTGTGTGGCCGTTGAATAATGCTCGACAAATACGGATTATGTTGTTTGTAACCGTTGAACAATGGCTACAAATTTTGAAAACAAATGGCAACTTGCAGCTTTAAAAAAGGCATATTACACGATCTTGAAGGTAGGATATTTTTTTATCATTAACCTCATTGTTTGCTCAAACACTAGCTTGAGTGTCGGAGTGAATGCAGGTACACCACCTCCCGCCATTCCAAGCACTGAAGAACAACAAGTTATATCATCAGATGTCGTTTTGCTGATGAGGTCATATTAGTGCTGTTTTTGGGAAACTAAGTTATCCCCTTATTTTTCCTAATAAAAGAACAAAACTATTCAAAAATACGAAGAAAAAAAAACATTCATACATCTGAATGGTTGATGGTGCAACCAAACAAATAAGGAGCGAGATTCACCGCATGGACCACCTTGATGGTCGAACAACCTCTAATTCGCCAGTCAAAACCCCATGGTGGGAATTGATCATCAACTCACTCAGCATGTGATCCCTCGTCGTGAGGCCCCAATCTTTTGACCGCTAGTTCCTTTAGTTGGAATGAAAATTGTCTCTATTACATATGTGTTGCTCAACAACAACAACAACATCCCAACGCTGCACCACCAAAACAAGGTGATCGAGGAGTAGAACAAACATATTAAAGACATGGAGGAATCTAGATCCAATGAGGTGCGAGGAAGATCTCTCACCCCCTGAAAGGAAAGACAATCTTCTACTCCCCAACAATACATAATGGGAAGGAGTCCAACCCTAGAGAGATACAAGTCCCCACGGCACTCTCTAGGGAATGAAATAGAAGGCCATGAGGTCACAACATCAAAGGAGGCATACCCCCAAGGTGCTTGTAGTCATTATCTTACTCTGATGATGATCGTTTAGCCCATGAGCCATTCGCTAGAAGAATCAGGGAAACTAAAATCTTCATTTGATTGGAGAAACCCCCTCATATGAATACTTATGAGGTACTACTGCACCGAACACTATTATATTGACCAGGTTAAATCAATGACACATAAAAAATATAGAGGTTGTTCTCGATTACCTCAACATCCAAGGATCTGTCAAATGCAAGCTTGTTGCTACCACCCTTCGAAAAGGAGCAACATTGTGGTACAAAAGCCTTTGAAGAGACTTCATCATCTCTTGGGAGGAGCTATGTCACCAACTCACGTCACACTTTGCTACTTCAAGGAGATAACCCAAAACAGTCACCACCCTTAAATGTGTTGTGTAGAAAAAGAATTAATTTCTCCGAGAATAGATTGAGATATTCAACAAAGAAGAAGTGTAATTCAAGGAGTAGGCAAGCCAATGAAGATCTACTTGCTGGAAAAAGGTCTGGTCTCCGACTAGGAACCAACTTCTGTAAGGGTGTCGGGGTCGGCGAACCCCACTCTCTAGATGATTTCCTAATGATGAAAATACCTTCATCAGGTACGAAGAGAAGTTGCACACCTAAAACATCGCCAAAACAAAGAAGGGAGATCCTTAAGTTGAATCTTCCAAAAGACGTCTTCTAGAAAAAGAAAAAGGAAGGAAAACATCTTCACAGGGTTCAAGGGACTCTAGGCTGATTCAGCTAATATACACCCTTTGCGGTGTCGAGGGACAAGATCCTTGTTTAATGTGCTTTTGATGATTTCAAGGTAGTTGGAATAAAGTTTCCAAAGGCGACCGCACCAAAGGCATGAGCGCACAAAAGCAAATATTTCATGTTTCACAAATGCCACAATCAACGATTGCATCCATCTCAAAGATGCAATCGAGATCCTCATACAACGTGGAAAGTTGATGAAATACACCAAAAATGCCTCACCTGAAAGAAAAAGAGTTGAGTATCCTCGCTCGAAGAAGACAAACGAGGGGACCAATGAAGGTGTTGATGACAACAAAATCTTCGAAGTTGTTATGGAGATCAATCGCCTTAAAGATTTCTCATATTTTCTCAAATATCTCGAGGTAGCCCCTTATAAGAGTACTTAGGAACAACTTTTTTTTGCCCCATGTGATTATGGGAGGAGGAATAAGTGCTACAACAGTAGGCACAATCAAAAGAAGGTAAGAGGAATTGTTGAGCACCAGCCAACATGTCGTTGCTTCTATTCGAGCCGCTGGATTACCTCACTTATCATTCTATGATGACAAACTATTGGAATTTTAAGTGTGGTTTTTCAAAATTTATCTTCATAATAGAAAAAATCCGGATGAACGGATCTTGATTAAATCATTTATCACAAATCAACACATACTTGAACACTTTAAATTATGTGTTTACATCTTGAAGTGAAGAACCTTTTTAGTTGAATGGTTTATGATCATGAGCAAAGAAAATTAGTGATGCCTCAACTCATCCACACAAACAAAATTTCTCCAATGACCGGTGCTAGCTAATCGAATAGAGCTTCACATAGAATAAGGTTTTAGAGAGCGACTGGGGTTTCTAAACTTGTTGAATTAGGTCAAGTGTTAACTTAATATCTAAAGATATTATATATGTTGTTAGTTTTTTTTTCTTTTCAATTTCCACTTGCATTGAACATGATTTGGGGGTGAAGGTGTATGTGGCTGGAAGCGGATTGGTGGTGACAACAATTTGACGGTGAGGCAGTTTAAGAGTAAAGGTACTTTTAAGGTGAAATCAATTTGAGGTTGAAAGCATCAATGCATGGTGAAGGTGATGGCGTTGTTATGGGTACCATGGTGGAGAAGGAATACTAAATTGAAAGAAGAAATAACATAATCAGTGAAAAGGACATGAAATCATCGAAAATGAAAGACGATAACAGTCAAATCGACAACAGGAAAGGACACAAAATGGCATCACAAAACCCTAACAGAGGGTTAAGGTCTCGAGCTCAACAGCGCAAATATTAACACCAATGCAAAATAACATTTTTAGTACTACGTTATATGATTTTTTTTTTTTTAAGGATACATTATATGAATATTGTTCCCACAACAAAATATTTCTTCACTCCGCCACATAACCATATTATAATAGTTGAAAGTCTTATTTTCCGAGTGCCCAATAACGAGGGACAACTTCAAATTATTTTTTCTTTGAAGCAAGGGACAACATTAAATTAGGAACTTACTTACTCCAAACGAATTCCAAACTAAGTCATCGGATCATTAACCGCGTTTTCGAGTCAGCAAACTGAGTTCATTACTCTCAAGTCGTGAGATCCACCAACAATTTAATTGAATATTCTTACACAAACGCAAAAAAGAATACGTGACAACAAAAAATTAAAAATTAAAATAGAAACCAAAATAGAGTATTGTTTAATGATAATACATAGCTGCTTTCCTTGCCTAAACACGACAAAATCAACATTATTATTAAATAGGAAATGTTAACGAGTGTCTCGTGGCACTCTTTAAGTACATAAAGTAGTAAAGTTTTATGAAAGTTTGTGTATTTATTGTATTGGAAATTGAAATCTTTACTTTTTGTAAGAAATATTTCTTCATTAAAAATACTTAAAAAAATGTCGCAAGCAAGATCCTTATTAAATAAACCACTCATATTCCACGGTTTGAATTATTAAATAAACCACTCATATTTCACGGTTTGAAATATCCGCAATCTTAGTTGTGAGGTTCTGCTACGTGTTTGCTTCTTGTGTTCTCTTGTCAGCTTCTTAGTTTTTGTTTGTAACGATACCAAGGTCAAGACAAGATAATGATGATTTGTCTTATTGATGTCCTTTTAATCACATAAATATTTTTGAGTATTCGTGAGTTGTCGAGTACTTACTAATTTGGTTTCTTTGCCTCTCTGTGATAATAACTTTGTGAATACTTAATAAGATGCTGTGCTAGCTGTTGCCTCTTGACAATGATATATGGCCACATACACGCCTTCTGTTTCTTTTCTGACACATATATTATCTGTTGTATTATTTGGTGTGAAAAATAATAGTATTCATCCTGCAGAAGAAAAAAAATTAGACTTAGTATTCTTTGGTGGAGTCTGAGGTTTGAACTAGACTTTGTATATTTTATACATTGTCTATACCAAATGCTCACAAGGACATATAATTAGTATTCTACCAAATGTTATTAGTATTTTACTTCAGAAATATATTTTTAATTTAAAATATTTAGCAAAAGGTAATTTAGTTTGTAAAAACTATTTTAATAATAAAATATATTTCTTTATTTGAGAATATAATTCTTTTCTGATTGAAGGATTATTTAAAGAAAAATTAATGTTATTTTGATTTGATAATTTTCGTTGTACCAAATATAAGGTAACTAGTGTTAGTACACATCTCCTACATGAGATATATATTTGTTCATGAAATTTTGTATAAGATATTGAGTTGATATTTAAAATATTTCGCAAAAAAATTGCATGAAGAAAATATGTACAAGTCAAAGGAAAAAAGTTAATCTTGCCAAGCCTACGTCAGTGATGCCAAGTTTGGAAGGTGATAGCTCCAGTTTACCAGCTACTAGGGAATTTGGTGCTCCTTCCAAGTGGTTATCATTGAATCCAATGATGGAGGTGACATATATAGGAGTTATGAGCTAATTAGTTGGAGGAAGGAAAAGCCAAATTAAACTAGAGCAATGCTATATCTCTAGAAAAATAACATCAAGAATTCTTCAAGAATAAAGAGCAGCCAATAACAATATACTATTTGCCACAATTCAAGGAAGTGTGGCTAAAAAATAGGAAGTGAACAAATAAATCATGCAATTAAAACTTGCCAGCAGTGTCTTGAAAAATTCTTGATGCTATTTTTCTAGAGAAAGAGCATTTTCCATTAAACTAATATTAATCCTAACAAAATTGCTCTTTAATCACTTTCAAATGCTCACAGGCACCTCGAAGACCCAAAATACCCTATCAAGACAGCCTTATTTAATACTAGGAATACTCTAGAAAAATAAAAAAACGTAAAACTATAACAATGCGAGGTATGGAATCAAATGCAGACTTGTAACGGCTGTAAAAGAAACTGACTGCATGAGCAGAATTATCTAGTGCCATTAAGTAGGACCAAATTTATTGATGAAATGATGCTTCTTGAGTAAGTAATTCGCATGGATCATGAATGCTCTCTTCATTTGTAGTGTGAGGTCTTCATTTGATTTGAATGGTCTTAAAAATATTTCTTTGAGCTACTCCAATAAAATTCCAACGTAGGCTCCATTCAAGTGAATTATATGAGCTCCTTGCAATAGCCAAATGCATTCCAAAACCGATGGAATTAGTTATCACCTTATTGGCTAAAAACATGAATGAGTAAATGTGCTAATTAATTCTTCTTTATGATGTTGAGAAATTGACCAATGAATTTCAGTCAACTCAAATGTTAAGAACCTGAATTGCATGGACTTATTAATCAATGCCAATCTCATGCAATTCAAAAATTAACTTATCAACCTCGATGAAGCTCAATATTTTTTTGAACCAATAGGAATAAGAATAAAGAACCATAAGCTAACCAAATAATGCCATGCGTTGTTTAAGGCATTTTGATAAGTTTCCTTCCACATGCTTAAGGAACTTTTGATCTCATCAATGTTCCTCCTCTATCAGAACCTCCATAATTGCTGGCCTAAGTGGATCTCCTTTGACAGGAGCCAATAATTTGGGACGGATACCCTATATAACCAAACAATGTAATATGATACAAACTTTTAGTGTGCCTCCATAAATAGACCCCGTACATCCTCAGGTATAACATGCACAATTTTTTTTTGGAATACATAATTTATCCGGAAATCATTCAACTATGGTACGTCGGATGGATGTCTCAGAATGTTCTGAATATGTTCATACTATCTCATCACACGCTCTGATAAGTGACGATAAATCATCTTGCGACATCACTTTATCCAATTGTAATACCAATATATGTTGTCGAACGGATGCGTCTAACAATGGTCCTCATAAGGGCTGAATGTTGCGCCGTCCACCTCCAAAGAATAAAAAAATATTGTAATTCTTCGCTGACATGTAGATTTTGGAAAATTTTGACCAAGAATTGGTATTATTATTTCTCTGGAGAAGGTGACCGAACACTTCGTACCGAGGTTACGCGCCATTGTTATGCGGACGGAAAATCTTCCGATGGCATACTATGATATATAACTCTCAGCTTGAGAGAAAAAAATAATGAAAGTTCTTTTTTATTGATTCAACTGAAATAATAGGACTGTACATAGCAAGTTTTTTATACACAAGACAGTGTAACAAAATTATTTATAAAATCTTCCAGCCAATTGAGCAACAAACTAATCAGCTATACATGTATTACTGTCCCATTTTAAAAATACATGTATCTCTTATGCTTGTAATGTCTCCAAAATCATCCAACATGCAATACCGTATTAAATCCCGCAATTTCATTCACTCACCTAAGACCTCATGACAATATGCAACTTGGTTTGTCATTGGCTCGATATATCTTTTGCTTTTACCGGATCTCTTGCTGATCACTTCTTACAGTTTACTCACTTGGCGGGAATGCCGCAATCTGTTCATCATCATTTAAAGGTTATTTGGCTTGCATGCGCTTGGGCAATATGGAAGGAAAGGAACAACTGTATCTTTAACAATGCGGTGTCTGATTCTTTCATTATTATAGAAAAAATTAAGCTAAATTCCTTTTTATGGATGTCTTTGAATCGTGTTCCATTAGGGTATTGTTATCATGACTGGTGGCGACACCCTCTCCTTTGTATGGGTGTCATGTAATTTTTCGTTTTTTTTCCTTGGTGATTGGCGACCTTATCATAGGGGCCATGTCTCTGTAACTGATTATGAGTGAGTCATCACTTTTAGCACACCTTGTGCGGGGTAATTCACTTTTGGTTGTTGCAATATATTCTATTTTGATTTGTTCAAAAAAAGAGACCTCATGACAATAACAGTTGAATTATGCTTCAAAAAAATTAACAGTTGAATTATTGTTCCTTATAAAGCTAGGGGGACCCTGCATTTCAAAACATTCTAGATCGAACAATTTTTTATTTTAGATAGAGAAAATGATAATAATCCGTCTAAATTCATATACACAAATGAAAAGGATGAGATTCAAACCATGATCACAATTTAATAATTTTGATGTATTTGCTAGTTGAACTAGGAGTAATGTATATAATCGTCATGCACTATAAATCTGGTAGTTAACTCCAATGGCGAATATAAAAGATTTTATAAGTAGGTACAAAACTTTTTTTAACTATTAATTAATGTGATTTTTTAAAATAAGAAAGATGAAAATGATTACTAGTCAATTATTCATTTTATCTTTGTGATTATACGATTCCTACGGCATTAGGATAGGTGGTTTCGGCTACAACTACTAGCTAGCCCGGTGTGCATAATGATCACATGAAGAAAAAAAAAAGTTGCAGAATAATGACACCAAAAAAAGTTGCAGAATAATGACACCATTGTTTCTTTCATTAACTTAATATAATTAAGTGTTTAGTCTCTATAAATATTCATAGTTTTGTTTTTAGTCTCTACAAAATAAAATCACACTTTTTAGTCCCTGTGACATTTTCCTTAAGCACTTTAGGGATAAAAAATGATGATGGACTAAAAACAAAATTCTGAATATTTGCAGGGACCATTTACTTAATTAACCCTTTAATTAATATATTTAATCTGTTTGGTTTACTCAAAAAGTTTTTCATTATTAGTGGACGGGACCCTAGAACACCCTAGTAGAAGAAACAGATTAGTAGATTAGATAAAGCATTACACGTTAAATGTGGTCACAACACGAGGAGGAAAAAAGAACAGAAACTTTGCCGTGTGCCTCCGCTAGGAATAAAACAAAAAAGTAAATCAAATAAAAACAAGTACAGTACTAGATTAAATTAAATCAATACAATCTCAACCAATAGGAAGGAGGGGAGGTGAAGAAATGCTTTTGCCCTAGAATAAAGCAGAAATATTGGAGCTTAATGCATGACGTGCCTCTATCAAAGGCTCATTCTGAAGCTTGAGGTATATGCTAAATTTTAACATTGTTTATATCTTCCTTAGATTTGCTTTAATGGTGTCGTGTATAATATATGCTTTCCAAATTGTATCATATGCTGAGCTTTTTTACTTTTTTGTTCTTCAATATTATTATAACAAAAAGTTACAAATTCTTAATATGAATAAAGTTAAATTATCAATTTGTTTAATCTAATTCCTTTTATAGCAATATATTTTTAAATTCAGGTGCAATGCATCTGAATACAATGTAAAGGTCTTAGTGCTATAATAATAGTAGTAATTAAAAAGTTGAGATAGTGGGAAATATCAGATCAGTCAATCGTATTTCAAAGAGAAAATTTTCTAGGGCATGTTCATATGTTTCTAATGGGTGGTTATGACAGTGACAAATTCAGATTCGCAAATCAAAAATCTTAAGTGCATCTGTGACTGAGGAAATTCCATTGTCTTGTTAATATCGACCCTAATTTAAATTGCTAATTCATTTTAATAAAAGAAAATGCTAATTTTATAACTATTTATAGGCAGGAGTTGACAATTTTTTTTTAAAGAAAGAAGGATTTAACAAATATATGAAGTCGTAGTTTTGCAACATCCATGTGCTAGAGACCAGATTCATAATTTCGTATAGAAAATCAATATATGCACACTTTTTTTTGGTTGTAAATTGATTATTCCCCTTATACAATTGTCTCCATCGAAATGACTACAATGACAATGAACGAAAATGTATTCTATCAATAATTTTAACATTGTTGCATTCTTATAGATTCAAATCATAGATCTAAATTTGTAATCACTTTATTTGTATTTTTTTATATTTTTTTCAACGATTATACATAAGATTTTTGTTTTTCTTACAAACAATTATATGTTAGATGATTAATACATCTTCCTCTAGAAGAAAAAAAAAAAGATTAATACGTCTTATAAGATATAAATACTAAAAACGAAATGAAAAAAAAATTAATATGATAGTTTTTTTTTGGGTACAATAATATGATAGTTTTTAGTTAATCAAAATATTCTAAAAAATTTTAAAAGAAGATGAAGCTATAATTCGAGGGGGTGGATCGATGTGGTGGCAGACTATTTTAGATGTTAGGGATGGTGCGGGTCAGGTTGATACAGGGTGGATGATTGACAATATTACTCGTCAGGTGGGGGATGGCATGTCCACTTTGTTTTGGGTTGACCCTTGGCTTGAGGGGAAACCGTTGTGTCAGATGTTTGTGCGATTGTATGAGTTAGCGGAGAATAAATTAGATATGGTGGCTGATATGTTTGCGAGAGGGTGGGGTGTTAATGGGGAGGCATGGAAGTGGCGTCGGAGGTTATTTGCGTGGGAGGAGGAGCTGTTGGGGGAATGTGTTGGCCGGTTAACTAATTTCTCTTTGCAGGTTGACCGTGTCGACAAATGGATTTGGACGTTACTGATTCTAACTATTACACTGTTAGCTCTGCTTATAATTTTCTTACAGATATGAAGCATGATAGGCATCAACAATTTAATAATAATAACAATTTTTTATGGATGAAAGCGGTGCCTCTAAAAGTGTTGATTTTTGCGCGGCGTTTGTTTCTTAACCAGATTCCTACTAGAGACAAACTTCATGAAAGGAGTGTCTTACTAGTGTCTGAACAAGGTTGTGTCGCAAATTGCGGTACTAATGAGGACAAAGAGCATTTATTTTTTACGTGCAGTTTCTTTAGTGGATTGTGGAATCTTATCGCGGGTTGACTTGGCTTCTCAACAGTTTTTCACTGCCACTTTTTTGATCACTTGTCTCAATTTGGTGGTCTGCACGGTTTTTCAAAGAAGAAGACTGAGTCCATGCATATCATTTGGTTGTCAGTTGCTTGGACAATTTGGAAAGAACGGAATAATAGAGTTTTAAAAAGAAAGGAGGACAATTTGCTAGCGCTAGGTGAAAGAGTGAAGCTTCATTCATTTTGGTGGTTGAAATCGAAATATGCTATTTTTGATTTTGATTATCAAGTGTGATGGCAGAGCCCTTTAACTTGCTTAAATTCATTATTCTAGCTTTGTGTTCTTTTTCTTTTTGTCTGGTGTCGTGTTGGCTTTGTACAAGATAGCTTGAACTCTGTTTGTGCCTAGGCGTTTTGACACTTCTTGTGCTTTAGCGTTTAGAGGCGTTTTAATATATATACCATTTTGGCTTTTTCAAAAAAAAAAGAAAAGATGAAGCTATAATAATAGGAGTTCTGCTCTTTACCCAAACGGTTTCGCTCATTCCCAAGTGAAAAGACGGTTTTGCCCTTACGTGACTTAACTCACGCTGGGTACTATTTTCGATCAAAACCCAGCAGGCAACCACACATCTCCATTTTTTCTTTCCCTCCACCTCCAAAAACCCAAAAAGTGTGAATTTTTGGGTCAAAATCTTCGTTCCAAATCATTGCAAATCGTCAGGAAGCAAGTTTCTACGTTCATCAAGCATCAAAGAACAAGTAATGTACCGTCAAAACTCATCCTTTTTTCCTGGTTTTTCTGCAACTTACGTCTTTTTTATTTAGTAGGCGATAGGGCTGAGCGTGAGTTAACTCTCACTAGTTGTAAGTGCTGCGTGAGTTAACTCACACAAGAAGATAACACTTGCGTGAGTTAACTCACGCTACTGTGATGCCCAAATTTGAATTTTTGCGCCACTTATTTTACTTGCTTTGCTTCCGGCACAAGTTATTTATTTATTTATTTATTTATTTCCTTTGTTATTTTTTGATTGAGTAGACATTGAGGGACATGGTTGAAAATGTGGCGGAGGATGGCGTTGAATCGAAACCGGGCAAAATCAAAGCTTCCAGCGAAGCTTCCAGCCATGTTAAACCAACCAATGATGTGAAGTTTAAAGTGAAAATTCCTTTTCAAGCTCACATTGTTCACAACCAAGCAAAACCGGTACCTACCGGTAGCTTTGAAGAAAAGCCTAAACCGGTACCTACCGGTGTTCGTGTTATTGAAGTAAACACCGGGTCATTTTTTACAACAAATGAAAGATGGAAAGCTCGAAAAGAATTACTTGGTTGGGTTCGTCGACAAGGGGCTAGGGCTGGATTTAGTATTTTTATAGATAAATCTAGTACAATAACGCCATACATGACGATGCAATGTGAAAGGAGTGGTGAATACAAGACACCTAAGACGAGGAAGAAACCGAAGCTTGAAGGCACGAGATCAAGGAAATGTAATTGTGCGTTTAGATTTAAATGCTTCTTTGAAGAAAAAAAAACAAGATTGGTGGATTGCAATGCTTTGTGGAATTCACAACCATGACTTGGCGCCAAAGTTATCCGGCCACCTTCTTGTGTAACAGCCCGATTTTCGTTAGATTTGTTTTTAATTATTTTAATATGTGATTATATGTGATTAATTGCCTCTGTGTGTGTTTTGGGTTAGGATTAGTGGATTTCGGTGTTAGAAGGGTATTATAGTCATTTTAGACTCAAGGGTATTTTGGTCATTTTGTGAGCAAGGGTAAATTAGTAATTTCATGCTGAGGGTTATTTTTAGTGTTTCAAGTGAGAACCATTTATTTTTACTAAGTTACTATTTGGTGATGGTAATTAGTTTTGAACCGGTAATTCTTTGATAACTTTTAACCGTTAGTGGATAGAAACTTTGTGAGTTAGTTTATAAGAGTTTTGAGCCCAATAAACTCTTAAGGATTAAGCCCATTAGTGTGGACACCATTTAAGCTCTAGTCTTTGTAGAAAAATAGGGTTCACGTTCATTTCATAAGAATTGGAGAGAGGTAGAGAGAGAAAGAGCTAGAGAAGGGTTTTGAGGAGAGAAGACTTTGGGAAGCAAGAGGAGGGTAGAAACTCAAGGGATTGGAGCTAAAGTGAAGCACTAGCTTAGAATTGTGAAGAATTAAGGTAAGGGGGTTAGATTTCATTCATAATCTCTTAGTTTAGTTTCTTCTCTATTTCTATGCACAAGTGCTTATTTGAATAAGTGATTATTGTGAACTTAACCGTTGAAATTCGTGCTCATGTTGTAGTGATATGTTTGAGTATGTTAATTTGTTGATAATTGAATTTTTGATGATGAATTTGCATGTTCATGATATATATATATATATATATGAACACTTGATGAGATATGCTCAATTGATGAATTATGACATGTTGTTGTTGAATTGTGATTAAATACATGATTATAAGTTGTGGTTGTGGTTGATTGTTGTTGATAATCTCATATCATGGTTTGGGTATGAATTATGATTGAAGTTGTTGTTGTTGAATTGAGTTGTTGTGAAGAATTGAATTTTGGTTATTGTTGAAAACTTGTTGTTTTGAAAAATGGTTTTAAAACAATATATAAAACTTATTCAATTGTCGCGAAACGAGTGTATTCGATGTGTTAGAGCCCCGGGTCATGCCTTGGATCAATTTTGATGAATGGGGGACTTAACCCTTCGATTTTTGGGCGAAAATGGCGAAGACCCGAGGCCGAAACATGCGAAAACGCGCGTTTACGGAGCGCTGCGCCTATGGTAGGGCGCTAGGCGCCCACTTACAGAGAGCTAGCTCTAGGCGCTGCACCTCTGGCGCCAGGCGCCCATGACAGGACAACGGGAATGTTGTTCCGTGTCCAGGTGCGTGGCGGCAGTCGTGTAGGGGTCCTATGCGACCGTTTGAAGGTGTTCTTTTGCTGTTTTCACTGACTTTCTAACTGGAACAAACTTGACTTTATCGAAACTTGGATTTTCTAAATGGCTTGAAACTTGTATTTGTGTTGTTTCGGTTTTTCAGAAACTATCGGAAAATAATCTTTTGTGAACTAAAATGATTACAAGCTTGGTCTACAGTTCATATGGACTTAAACAAGGCTTGTAAAGTTGGTACAATGTCTTAATCATGCCGAACTTGAATTTCGGGTGGGATTGTGGAATATGTGAACTTGGGACTTTCTCATACGAACTTAGGCTAATCTTTGAACTAATGCTTGATAGTTCGTAAGTGGCCTATGCTCATACTTATATGATTGATTAAGATTGAATTGTAGGTTTCCAAACTTGGATAAATTGCATTGTTTTGAAAAATGTCAATGTTGGCCGTTTTTGCAAATGAGAGATGAACTTTGTCGAAAATAATCTTTAAGACCAAATACTTGGCAAATCTTTTGTGGATAGTTTGATATGATTATATGAAGATATGTGAATGATTGCTAGGTGTTGAATATGATGTTTATCATAGTGTGGTGTATTTTCTCCTCACTTGAATTGTGAGAAATAATATTATGTTGTTGAATTATGTGATAAAGTCGATGTTGGTGAATACATATATGTTGATTGATTGTGATATTGTTGGTGAATACATATATGTTAATTGATTATGATATTGTTGGTGAACACATATATGTTAAGTGATGGCGATTTTTTTGGTGATTGCATATATGCTAAATGAATGATGACGATGTGGTGATGACTCTTAATTGAATTATGACTTGATTGATTGTGTGGACGTAAATACTTGATAATGCAATTGTTGTTGAAGTTGATCAATATAAATGGAGGTTATCCTTTATATTGTTGTTGAATATATATATATGTGTGTGTGTGTGTGTGTGTGTGGTGATTTTGCATTGTCGAGTCCTTGCTTGTATGTCTATGCATCATAGTCATGTTGAGTCTTGATGCTGTAAAAGAGGGTTACTCTTTTACTTTGGCGATAATGTAAGACGGGCGTGAAATCTTACATAAGATGTTATGTTGGCATCTTGAGGTGACGACCTTTGTTGGTGATTGGTACCACATGCATATATGTGTCGTGAATAGGCGCATATCATAATTGGCATGAGTCTTAATTGTTGCATGTGAATGATGATTGTTTGATGATAAGTGTGTTTGATGAATACATACTT
>Ga0228711_1003119_pt1 | contig 25783 bp, 7 predicted proteins | sample MedpolnodulmetaG_2_FD_177996 | JGI IMG/M metagenome (GOLD analysis project Ga0228711, IMG submission 177996) | Root nodule microbial communities from Medicago polymorpha collected in Santa Monica, California, United States - brown nodules | ecosystem: Host-associated > Plants > Roots > Nodule... | reverse complement strand
TTGTTCCTGTCTTAGTAAACTACTCAAGAGCACAAGTTAAATACCAAGGAATTAATCAAAGTCCATTAATTCTTTAATCATATTGGTTTATTATCTTTAAAATTAATTAGGGATTTTTCCTCAACATAGACATGGTGAGGGTGAGGTTATGATACCCTTTACTTGCGATATATAATGTTGTAGCTCTATGCTTCTTTCAAACAAACTGATTTAACTCAAAATCTTTAGAAGTGAGAATTGATCGCTTTCACTTCTGATGCTATAGTTCCCAGGGTATGGGAATGAAACATGTTTTTTTATATGAATTTGTCCCTAAGCATCGTGAGATAAGGGGATCAAGAGAGATTGCTATAACGTTAACTGGATCTTGGAGGATGCTTCAAGTGCTGAGATCTAGATAGGACTTTTGTCATAGGCCAAAGGCTCGACACAATAACACTTTGGTGGGAAATGTTGAGATCCTAACCTAGCAATGTTGGATGTTAAGTTTTGCATGATTGTACACTCAAAGGCATGTCTTCACGGGCTTAACACGAAGGCTAAGTGCACAACACTCCTAGTGGCCACCAGATTGCCAAGAAGTCGTAGAAAGTTGTATCCACGTGAATCGTAGTAAAGTTCTGTCATATCACATATGTTGTATATTTATATGTTGTTGATTTTATTGCAGGCTTAAATGTTTTAGCACTTCAGGGGTATAGGTGTGAGGGATGCATGGGGCGGTGGATATATGGACCACCAACATCCACGTGGCTTGATGTATCTACCGCTTATGGGGTCTGTCCTTACCAGATGAATACATAGAACCTTTGAATCAGCTGGATCTGGCGGGTGTTTTCATGTCCCCGTATGATGAACACTGTGAGGCATGTCTGTTCGAGCGGGCCAGCCTTTACTCCGGATGGCTCAGATACGACACTCATATGGTGAAATATCAGTCAAAGTGGGTGCTTTGCCAATTTGGGTTGAAGTAGATATAATAGTCACAAGGAAGGGGAGTTTGAAATGTAACCCTTTTAAAACTAAACCTGTAACTTAAAATTGATTCTCAAGTTGTTACCTTGAAATAGTTTAGTTAGTTGAATGACTTTAGAACGTTCTGAAGTATTTATGCAAAAACAATTTAAATAAATGAATGTGTTTGTGTGTGTAATGTATATTGTAAGTAAAAAGTATAGGGAAGAGAAGAAGAACACACATAAATTTATAATGGTTCACCCAATGTGGGTTAGTCCACTCCTCACAATCTTGTGAGAGTTTCCACTATGATGCTTGAGATAACCTCTCAAATAATGCACCTTACAATTTTGATCACCTAAATAATTACAACAATTGTATTCTCTAAGCCTCAGCAGGCTTACAATCTTCTTGCTAAGTTACCCACTTAGACTTTACACGTTTCTTCTCAAACTAACATTTTAATACCCCTAAAGATAGATGAGACTTTCTTTACAATGATTTAGAGTTTAAATGAAATCAGAAGAGAAGAAAAAGAATGGAGGAGGAAGTTTATCTTTGAAAAGTTAAGAGAGAGGTTTGATTCACACTCTTAGAGATTTTAATAATCTACTGAGTTGATTTGTGAGATCAAGTTTTGCTAAAGCTTTAAACACTTTTAATAAGTTGTTTTTTTGTATGCTTTGCAAGGTGTGTGTAATGCTAAGCCTTCCACTCCTTTTTATAGAGTTTATTGACCTCTTGTAGCCGTTGGAGAGTGATCAATGGTCTTGTGCAATGTGTCCTGGGACCCACCAACTTTTACTTGAAAATCTGGGTGAACATTCTGAACTTCAGAATGTTGTTGTGTTCTTGAGAATACATCAGAATGTTGTTGTGTCCATCATGATCTTCATCTAGGTTCATAACCCATGAATGTATGATGAGTTTTTGGGTTCATCAGATGCGTGTCAGATGAATTTATGGGCTTTGTACATGAGTAGTGTCATTTGCACATACTTCAGAATGTTGTTGGACAATGCATTTCCAAATTTGCCTTGGAATATGTGCAGGAGAGAGAAAACTAGATATGCATCTTCATGCCCATGCTTTGAGGGATTGTGTAGTCCATGTACGTACCAACTCCCATATGTGTCTAATTCTAATTGAATGCGACAAGATCTTCACTTTTTGCTTTTGCTTTCACTTTTCACCTACTGTAATGTTCATAGTTTAAAGCATGTGCTGAGTTGAGCTGAACATCATAATGTTTCTTTTGTTTCACTTAGGATGATTTGTAATACTTCCATTTGATGTAACCAAATCCTAATTATGAAACATCACTAAAGTGCAGTGTTTGTAACATCTAGGATAATATTCTTCTTTGGAATATTTCTAGTACTTCAAATGTTCATGGTCATAAATGAACATTGAAGATCATTTTTGACATTAATCTTATAAATGTATTGCTTGATTGATCCATGACAATGTACTTTACTGGACATTTATTTATGTCACATGTGCTTTGCATGTTCTTCATGTTCTTGATAATGTTCATGAGCTTCTGGGCTTGTATAAGAACAACCTTCTGAACTCTGCTTGAACATTCTAAACTATGAGCAACTTTCTGAACTTAGAGTTAGTTCATAAAGTTAAATGTCCTTTGATTTCTTGTATCTTGCTATGATTTAAACCTTGTTCATGTCTTAGTTAAACACTCAAGAGCACAAGTTAAATACCAAGAAATTAATCAAAGTCCATTAATTCTTTAATCATCAAGGTTTATTATCTTTAAAATTAATTAGGGATTTTGCCTCAACATGGGTATGTCCAGACCATCCCCAGACATCCGTGCGATAGTAAATCTCCCCAGACGAACTTAACAAAGATCAACTTTCGCTATGCGCACCATCTTGATCATATCCTCACACCTCATGACTAGGGGCTCGCTGCTATGACCGGTGTGGAGACGTCACAATGATACATCAAATGATTTTATTCCATCTCACATCCACACCTCATACTTTCGGATTAAGTTGTTCATGTATCGAGGCCACCCGAACAGGAGGCCCTTGATGAGATTGCTGCTGAGCAAGATGGAGAGCAGGGGTACTTGGTGCTGACCAAAAGGTTGGGTCGTATTAAAGACCATGTCTATGTTGTCGTGGCCAGTGGTGCGGTGGAGTAAGGGTCTGGTCAATGACATCATTTGAAAGCAATATTGCAAAAGGTTCGTGGAAGGAGGGTTTATCGTCTTAGGCGTGTTGTTGGGGGTGGCTGGGCTTAGTTTTAGTTTTATGGTGTTGTAACCTTTGGATAATCATTAATTTTGAATTTTATGTTTGAACATTTGATTTGTAACCTTTGGATAATTTCTGTTTTAAATTTAATGTTTGAAAATTGTATTGTATTTTTAATTTCTGTTTTGTGTTAAAGTATTTATTTTCTACGATCACAAATGCATGTTTATATCGTTTGGAAGCAATTTCTTATCCATATGCATGTCTCGGCCAAAATACTGTGTTTGTGTCTCTGTGCTCATACTTATGTCTCTGTACTGATACATTTTGGATTATATATCCCAAAATGTTTTATGACATTTCAGATTATGTAATCTGAAATGTACCTTTTTTACCCTTTTCTTTTACTCAAAAGTTAGACATTTTTGGGGTGTTTGACACTTTTCGGATTCTATAATTCGAAATGACTAAAAGAGTTTCAGATTAAGAACTAGGTTTCAACAGTTTAAGAACTTTTCGGATTTTATAATCCAAACTAGTTTCAGATTATAAATTTCGAATAAATGGTATTTTTAGAAGGAAAAAAAAAAGGATCTGTGAGAATGCAATAAAGTAGGAATAGTAAAACCCTAACTTAAGATTATTGTGGAAAAAGGCTTAGACGCAACTTTGGTTTTCTATTTGTTAAAACCACAATTTTGGTTCTTATATTTCTTTGTAGTTTTACTCTCCATTTATAAATTCCAAACAACTCGCGATTTAGACCATCCAATTCAACGACGACAACATATTGGATAACATGAAAAAACAACGAAATTCCAACTCTTGAGTTTTGAAAATTAAATGTTAAATTAAGTCATGACTAAAGATATAGAGACAAAATAATATCAATTAAATTCGGATGGCTAAATAAAAATTGAATTAGAGATAAAAGAGATCAAAATTGCGAAATTAAAAAAATAAAAATTAGTATTACAATTCCATTTTTTTCCCTTCCAAAAGAGATTATTGTTTTCGTTTTTGTTCTTATTTCTAACGATGGTAGGTGATAATAATAAATTAAAGAGAACAAAATCTTTAAAAGCTTAATGTTCGGTCTCAAATGGCAGCTACAACAACAACACAATTGATCAATCTCACGCGCATTCCACGCTCCAATCTTCACCACTTCTCAGGAAACAATGTTCACATTCTTCATCACCAACCCTTCCCTTCCAAACTCTACTTCAACCATCGTTCAAATCTCAAAATCATCAATTGCAACAGCAAGGTATATACTTTTCACCTTCATCTTGTTGTGTCAGCAAAAGGGTCACTCAAAAATTTGTTTTTAGAAAAAGGGTAACTCAAAATTTGTTGTTGAATTTTTTTACTTTGTTTGTGGTTTTTGTAGCTGAATAACTCAAGTGGGGGAGAAGCATATGAGATTGATGAAGGTGTTTTTGGAGGATATGATGGGATTGAAGAGGAGAGTGATGAGGATGATGCTGAGAGTAGTGTTGATTTGTTGATAAAATTCTTGCAAAGTATGTTTAAGAAGATGGCTAAAAGAGCTAAAAAGGCTTCGAGGAGTGTTTTGCCTACAGTGATATCTCCTCAACTTGTAAGTTTCTCCTTTTTTTCAGTCTTCACTAATTTGGCGAAATCTGGCATTTTTTTTTGTGTTAACCCTTCGGTTTTCAGGGGAAAGAGACCCTTGTAATCTAGAGTTCGGCCACGAGCTAAGTCTGGCCAAAAATTGTTTCACCTAGGAATCAAACTCAGGTTCTCCTAAACAATTTGTCCCTGGTGGAACTCATCAACCACTTGAGCCCAATTGCTTATCACTTTTAAATATGTTAATGTATGTTTAGATTTGTGGTTGCGAAAATCACAATGACTCACTGTGATTCTGTCAAACATGCATTTACTATAGTGATTAGTAAATATAGGTTAGGCCATTAGTGATCATGAATAATCAGGTGCAGACTCACACACTCAACATTATTAGTCCATTTTCTATGAAATTATCAATTTTTGTGAAGGTTGTTATTTTGCATGACATTTTTGTATAAACCGGGCTTCGGGCATCACAACGCAACCCTGGGTCGGGTAGGACCACATGAGCGGCAAAACTCTTGCTCATGAGTTTTATTGTTGTTGCATCCTTCGAGTTCAAACTTGAGATCTCTGGTTAAGCTAGAAGCGACACATGTTATTTCATTTAAATGCTCTTAGGTTGCATGATATTTACATTTACTTCTTAGAGCAATTACCAATATAAAAAGTGTAGTGTTTAGTAACAATTATAGTATGAACTATCACATTTTGGAGTTTGGAATCCTTCAATTTAAATTACTACCATCATCCATTTTTGAAAGAAAAAAAAGCCTTTTGAATTTGTATATAAAGATTCTTATGCTTGCAAAATGTTTAACTGCAAATTTCAAGCATTTCCTTACTTTTCATTAGCTCACTCACCCATTTACGCTCCCTCTTCATTAATGTAAGTATGAAGTAATTGATAAAGGGATAATAGTTAATTTAGCATTGAATTAAAAATGACGGATAAACAAGAACATATATTTTGAAAAAAGCTGACAATTAAAAGGAGATGCAGTACTGTACTATAGGTTAGGCCATTAGTATAATAATGTGCAAAGCTACACACTCAACATTATTAGTCCATTCTCTGTAAAATTATCACATTTTGTGAAGTTGGTTTATGTTGTATGACATGTTGGTATGAACTGGGTATTGCAACCATTGAGCTGGTAGGACCACATGGACAGCAAAATTTTCCCTTTTAAGAGTTTATGTGCTGCTACATTTTCAGAGTTTGAACTCGAGATCTTTAGTCAAACTGGAAGAGACTTGTGTCAACTAATTTAAATGCTCTTGGGTTCGGTTGCATGACATTTAAATTGACTTCTTAGAGAAACTACCAATAATAAAAAGTGTAAGAGTGTTAAGTAACATTTCTAGAATGTATATCACACCTTGTACTGAACAAAAAAGAATGTACATCACCGGTAATTAGTCGGGTTTTGAATATATTGCTCGAAGTTTTAGCTTCAAGTTTCCTTCTCCTCTTTTCTTTTAGTACCTCCTTACTGAATTTTGTAATGGCTCTACAATTTAGAGTTTTAAAACTATATTTTGCCTTTTCAAGTTTCAAATTTGAAGATTGGGGTTATTTTTGGATTAGTTAATCTTGTCGTGAATAAGCTTATGGGTTATGATGAAAATCGTAATAAGAGAGCTTTTAAAAAAGAAACAATAATTTTCCAAAAATTAAGCTGAAGCAAACATGCAATTATTCATGAGGCATGATATCCCTTTTGATTTTTAAACACTAGGCAAGTTAGAATATAAATGTGCTGCGTCTTGCTTTTTTGAAAGTTTAGAGGCTGAAATTTATCCTTCAGTGTGTCCTTGATTACTTTTTCATTTTGCTTTCCATTTGGATGGGGAAATTCAGGTTTCTTTTGCTGTCGATGGGACTCTGCTACTTGCTACACTCTCTGTTGTCAAAGCACTTCTTGAGGTATTGCTTCTCCTCTACTGTGTGGCTTAATGAAGAGTTCATGTCTAGTTGAAAGACTCGAAACCTCTACTTTTTTGTACTGTGTTTATAATTATCTTGAGAATTTTGTCTGTTATAAACACTACTTGAGACTTTTCATGAGGTGAATAAGAGGCGCGAAGGAGGGTTTGCAATAACATCTTTGCAAATAATCCTCCTTTTACTTTGTCAACATTTTCTATTTTCATTTCCTAAAACTTGTGTTGGTTTTACTTGTTAACAAGTAGAAAAGAGATTTTAGTGAGTTATTGTGATAGAAAGAAGATAAAATACTAGGTACGTATGATGCATTTCAGAATAAAGAAAATAGCTATTTTGACATTTTCACTGTTTCTGGAAATGCAAGACAAATGTTCACTTCAAATGGTTTTGAAATGTTATTAGCACAATGTTTATGGTCACTGTAAATTGCAGACCTTCCTTGATTCTCTTACAGTTTTACTAGATAATGGACCCGCATGATGCACCGCTGGGTGAGTTATGTGGGAGGGTGATAACATTTGTGATGCAGGAGGGTTTTATTAGTAATTTAGTAGTATTTATTATTTAGCCAAATCTTAGTAATTTTCTAGAACTTTCTATTATTATTTCGTTTTATTTTATTTCGGCCCACGGGTTTGTTATTTCTTTCACTATATAAGCAGAACTTATGTAGCCTAAGAGGCACACTTTTATTCATTAATAATATTCGAGACTTTTCTCTCAATTCTGGTGGATTCCGGAAACCCTTATTTTGATAGGTTTGTCGCTTGCAACCCTATTTTCACAAGTTTGTCGCTTGCAAACTTGTTCTTTTCTATCTAGGTTTAGCGCTTGCTAACCTACGCTTCCGTACTGCGTCAATTTGTGTAGTTTGAGGCATAGTTTATGATTGAGACAAAAAAAATGTATGCGAGTGAACTTGAATAATTACTGGGACTGGTTTTAGATTATTCTTATATTTTTGGTCTTGCAATATATACAAATAAGCTAACCAAAAGTATGGTTCTGGAATTATGCAGTACTTCCTTCACAAAATTTCTTTGCATTATAACTGGAAATGCATTATCAAGTAGTAGCTAACAAGAATTGGTGAATATTGACTGTGAATTGCAGGTCATCTGCAACATCGGAGGCACTGTATTTGCTGCAATTTTGGCCCTCCGTGTGATATGGGCAGCTGTTTCTCACTTCCAGTCCAATGGGAATAGTTTCAATCAAGGGAACAATTCCTTTGGTGCTATAGCCTAAACATCTTCTGTAAATTTAGTTTGATGGTAATCTTCATACATAATTTTCTTGAGTTTGAGGTGCATATTTAATGTTGTTCAGCTGAATAAAAGCATCCTTTGTGTCGAGAAAAAAAGAGATATGAATAATCATGTGTGTCTGACTTACACACAGAAGGATGTTATACACACCATGTCGTGAATCTTTTGTTCAAGGATTCACAATCATTTAGTTATTGTAATTACATAACATACAAACAAAATCAAATTATTACTACGTGATTTACGTATTTTTGACACGCTTTCTCAACTTGGAGCATATAATTTGTATGAATCAAATTTGCTACATATGTAATTGATATGAGAATCTCTCATCGGTTTAATGAAGATGTTTGCCAGTTGATTGTTTGAATTGATGAAGATAGTGACAATATCTTCACATAAGTTATTTTCTCAACCTCGTGTTTACCATGTAACAATGTGTTGACCTCGTGAACAACTATTAGCTTGTATTTGTAATCAATGAAAATAAAAATTGAATTGGATGGTTGTGTTTGTGTTCTTTTTTTTTTTTTTGAAGTTCAAATATTTTCATTAGATAACAGCAGAAACAGAATCATTGCAGAGCAAGTGAGAAATTTGGTGTGGGACAGTCCCCACCCAATTTTTAGAGCCAACTACTTTGGACATTTGAACTAACTCATGAGCAAAGTTTTGATTTCTACTAATAGCAGTAACTTTAATATCCTTAAACATATTTAAAATAGAACAACAATCTTGGATAATTGGATCAATTGCAGCCATTATAGCCTTGCCATTGATACAATCCACAACAGTAGCAGCATCGGACTCCACCACCACCTTGTTTATAAGCAAGTCTTTTGCAACTGAAAGACACCATCTCAAACCAACTGCCTTTGCCAACATAGGACTCAACTCCACTTCTTCTCTTTTGCACACAGTCAGACTGACAACACCCGTATGATCTCTTATGACTAGTCCCCAACCGGTAACTCCATCATTAAAACAACCTGCATCTACATTCACTTTTGTCCAGTAATTTTGAGGAGGAAACCAGTTCGCGGCACCTGGAATTGGAACAGATTGAGGAACAGGTTTGCGATTGCCTTCATTGAAGTCACAAATGAGTTTTGTAGCATACTAGCATTGTTGGCAATAACTGCTGGTATGAACTTCTGATCCTAAAAAATAAGCTTATTCCTTGCATCCCATACTTTCCAAAGTAATGAACAGAAGAGTTGTGAGGCAAAGACATTACCACAAGAAAGTCAATGTAACAATCAATCACCAAGGTTCACAGATGGGGGTATGTGAATTCCCATAGAACTGCAAAACCATGTCGCTTTTGTTGAATGACAATGCATGAATAGGTGCTCAACATCTTCATCATGTTTGTGACAGATTGGGCATTTCAAGTCCAAATTGATTCCTTTTTTCCTTAAATTGACACGAACAGGCAGGATATTCTTGACTATTCTCCACAAGAAGTTTCGGATTTGTTGGGCACCGGAGCTTTCCATATTGCTTTCCAGAGTTTTCTATTCAACAAAGAAGATGAGCTTGGAACCTGTCTCACATTCTCCTCGGTTAGTAGGTGGTAGGCTGACTTCACAGAGTAAATTCCATCTTTCTCCCAATGCCAATGATTCTGTCATCTGGGAGTCTAAAGGATAGTTGGATTTTTTTGATTTGGGAAGCCTCAAACTGGTTGAAACATGATGCAATAAGGCCTCTCTTCCATTTCTCTGTGTCTAAATCAATAAGATCACTAACAATGGCAGTTGAGGGGAGATTTTGCACCGGGCCATGAACTTTGAAATTTGTTTGATCAGGGAGCCACTTGTCATGCCAAATTTTGATACTTTGTCCATTACCCACCACCCATCTGGTGCCCTTTTCTAGTACTTCTCTGCGACACATAATGCTCCTCCAAGCATAGCTTGGTTGGTATCCTATGGTTGCCTCCAAGAAGTTACACCAGGGATAATACCTACTTTTGAATATACGGCTCATCAAGGAGTTAGCATCAGACATAAGCCTCCAACTCTGCTTGCCTAGGAACGCCTTATTGAAATTGTTGAGTCCATGGAAACCCAGTCCCCCATTGCACTTTACACTTCCAAGGTTCTTCCAACTCATCCAATGCAGCTTCCGGTTCTCATCCGTGGTTCCCCACCAAAATTTGGATAGCATCGCTTCCATATCATTGCAGCACCCCACTGGAAGTTTGTAGCAACTCATGATGTAGTTCGGGATTGCTTGAGCCACAACTTTAATGAGGATTTCTTTTCCTACACGGGATAAGCACTTTTATTTCCTTCCTTTAAGTTTCTTCCACACCCTTTCTTGAACAAAGGAAAAAATATCTCTTTTGGATCTTCCAAAGACAACAGGAAGGCCCAAGTACCGAGAATGATGCTCCACAGTCTTTACTTTCATCTGGTTACAGATCATTTGTTTGTCAATATCACGCACATTTCGACTATATGACATTTCAGATTTTTCCATGTTCACAACTTGCCCGGAAGCCCTTTGGTAGGTGTCAAGAACATTCAATATAGATGTTGCCTCATTTGTGTCGACTCTAGTGTTTGGGTACTTGAATGTGATCACATCAGGGCTTAATCTCACAATGTCTACTGCATTGGGTAAACGACGTATTGTCCTTCTAGTTGAAGCATCGATGCGTAGTTTTGAAGCTACTGCAAGGTGAAATTGTGGATTCAGTGAATCCAAACACACACATCAAACTCTTCTACTACAAAGACTTCTAAGCTTGGGGATGACATTGTTCTCAATCTATTCACAAGTTTATGCAATTGTTCCCATTTTTTTTATTAATGGAATTTGGAGACAATGAAGGCCAGTTGTCTAGGTAAGTTGTTGAGTGAAGATATGGTTTTGCTAGTCACTAATGGCAATTTCGTAGGGTGCTTCTAAGTTTCAATTGATATGCTAGGCTTGATGGTTATGGGAAGAAACATAACTCAATTCAAAACCAAAGAAGGGTAGGATTAGGGTTTCTGAATTTTGGGAAGGAGAAATTGTGAAGAAAGTTTTATAAATGAAAAATAAATAAATGACTTATCACAATAATAATGAAGTTGCATTAACATCTTGGTCTATGATGGGCCACGACATGATTTTCTCTCAATTTCTCAAAAGAATTCCATTTAAGAAAGGTAGACAAAAGTTTGAATAATTTAAAAACTTCATGATACATCAATTTTTAATTCATGTCTACCTGTCTTTTTGACATAACCCTCTAATTCACCCTCACCACCTATTGGCTATTGAGTTGGTCCACCTTAGAACCCCCCCTATAATTTGTCTATTATGTTATACATGTATAGCAATGATTTTGTTGAAACTTTAACAAAAAATTGCTGCAATTATGCCGAACTCATCGTCAATCCAAACATGCCTTTAGTGGCAAGCAGAAAATTCCATAAAAGAATCATAAAACACAACCAACTTATACTCAACAAGCAATAAATAATGCATATTATTGGTAATCTCTGCTATTTGCAGGTGCTGAATAGACTAAACCAAGCAAACAAATTCACATAGGTTTCAATTTATTCAACAAAGATTCACAAACAAAAACCAATATTGAGTCTAAAAAATATTGAGATGATTATACAATATATAACCAATATGTATTCAGAACAAGCAGCTTTCTTGTACAACAACAATGATCATATTAAAATCTATGAAGAGTATATAGTCCACTAAGCTAGATCTTATGTAAATGAATTCATTTCCAGCACACTAATAACAAATGCAGTTGCTTAAATACAAACCGACGCGACCCTGTGGTATAGAAAACTAGAATCAAGTGTCCATATTTGGACTTCAACACCTTGAGTATATGATTTATGGGAGCTCTGAAGTAGAGAATAATGTTCCTATTTGCATTTACTATCAGGTGATGAAATTTCATAGATTATGCTGTTCTTTCAAAACCACCTCCCAGCTGCATATGTAACCACTCCGGTGATGCACCTCGGCTATACTCTCTTGTAGCTTGTGAAGCAAATGGCATGGTGGTTGTATCATATGTTTGCTGATCAAACTGGAATACAAGTTGATGTTGATGAGAATAAAGATAGATTTAGCTAAAAAAAGTGAAGACTTAATTGCACTTTAGACCCTTTAATTTAGACTAGGTCTGATTTTTGCCAGCATTTTTTGCCATTTTACTTTGTAAATACAAGTGTGCGCATTAGGTTGGACATTTTTGTCTGCATGTTTCTTACTGTTGGATCGGCCATCTTTTTATTTACATATACAATTCTTCAAGTTACATAATATGTTAAAAGATTCATAAACTGAATTGATTATAGTTTTTTAGACGTTCTTTTACTCAAAGAACACGCATTAAAAGGGTCATAAAGGTAAAAGAAAATTCACAGAGGACCATTTTTGCTAATATGTAAAATTAAATGACTAAAATCGCTCAAAAATTATTCAGAAATCAAAATTACATATTGTCCACACTATATGATTAGTAGATGGTAGCAGCAGGTAGGAAACATCCTTCAATGAAAAACTTCATTCCACCAATCATTCTGAATCTTTTTAGCCCCAAGTTTTACTTACAGCAGGAGTTTCTACAAACTAAACTATTTACCTATTTTTACATTGAAGGATGTTTCCTACCTGCTGCTACCATCTACTAATCGTATAGTGTGCATAATAGCTTGTAACCAAACCGGTTCCTTGTGATATAACAAGTTCAGTTATACTCAACTCACCAAATGACATGATATAGAATAAAGCGGATAAAACCAACCTCTAGAATATATAGCATTCAACGTAAAAACGTAAGGATGCTGTTAAATACTTACAGTTTTAGGAGGAAACACTTCAATACCAGGTGTCGGTCTTGAATTTACTGCTTCAAGCTTCATCGACAAAAACTGTGATGTAAAGTAAAAACAGAAGACTCAGAAATAAACTATAGAACATTATATTTTTTGAAAGAATGATAACATCAGATAAATAATTCACACCTCTACTTGGTGGTGAAGTGATTGAATATAATTGATTATCTCATCAAGGACCAATGCTTTCCCAATAACCTGAATAAATACAAAAAAACCAAGCCATAAGGAATATTTTCATATCATCTTATTAGCGATTTACAAACACAAATATTCATTGATGATTTTGTTCTTTTCTTTTTCGTATGAAATGTAACACATTTTATTCTTCTGTCTTTATACTTGTTTTCTTCTTCTTAGTCATACGCATAAAAAGTGCGGTGAGAGCAGAGACAAAACTGAACAGGCATTAAGTTAACCATACCTTGTTGCAACCAGGGACTAAATCCTGAAGAGTTTTCATCCTTTCACTAATCTTTTCCCTTCTAGCCTGTCCATCGGTGTCCACCAATATTCCATTAGAAAACTAAGTCAAAAACTCTAATTGCAAAATATTCCATAATTCAATATTTCCTCCCATTTCCATTACAGTTTCATTTTCTTAACACAACAAGTTTCGGAAATTTTCAGATAGCGTGACTTATCACATAGCCATAGCTGAGTCGGTGTGCCAGCCACAATATTACAATTATCCCAGTTAAGAAAATGAACCTTGCAAATAAATGCACAACTATTTACCTAAAACTAAAACAGTTATTAAGCAAAACCACCATCATAAACAAAAGTACTTAACTTCATAGTTCATACATACTGAATAAGAAACTTGGTCAAGTGCAATTAATCTTCTTAGTCTCATAAAAAAATATGTATGTTCTCAAAAGTGTTATTTATAACAACTTGTTCGATGAGAATAAAATAACATTATAATTATAAAATAAAACCAATATTAATTTCGGGATTGTTTTTGAGAAGGACATCATAAAATATAGTAAAAATAGTAAATTGTGTTTCTATTTGATAGTTAAGAGTACTAAATATGAGTATTTTTCTTCTTATATTTAAGACCAGAGGGAGTATAGAATTTGGTCCCTAAAGTTCTCAACATATTGACAAATGCTGCCTAACGATTCCAAGTTGTCAACTTTACTGACTAATTTGTAAAAACGTAAAATTGAAAAGACGAAAGCAACACAAGCAAGCGATGTCTTTCAGGGTCAACATTATTTGAACATAAGAGCAACATCATTTGAACATCAGAAATTCAACACCGTATAAAAATACACTTTGTGAGAATTAGGAAGTAGGAAAATACTCTTTCTGCAAGACTATGGCTATCAGTAGCTTGACCCCTTCTAGCTCGGACATGGATGTAGTCTTTCTTAGGATGTGGCTCATCACTTGTTTCTTCCGCATGCTTTCCTGAACTGATTTCTTCTCCTTTACTGTTCCCTGATGTCTTACTCCTTTTTCCGTCACCATCACCACCACCATCATTCTGCACAAACCCAAATTCAATACCTCTACTCCAATAACAAAACTTGAATTCCAACAAACAAAAAAAAAAGGAAGCAATTTGCAATAGATAGATCCATTCTCCATATTAAAATACCAAATTGCACATTATTTTGAGTCTGAACTCTTCTTGTTTTCAAAGTAAAAGGACCTTGGTAATTCAGAGTTTGACTAGGATTGCTAGATATTGAACACATACTTTTGGTCAATTCGATTTTAACTGAAACTCATTAAAACTTCCACTTAGATAAACAGCTTAATCAAACTCTTATAACATAAGTGCTTATGTATAACTGTATAAGTAATTTCCATAATAAAAGTAAAATAAAATAAAGCTATTTTCGTATAAGTTATAAGTTGTTTTCATAAGCTATCACATAGAGAGCTTATAGAACAACTTATTAATGTATAATTAGGGTCTGTTTGGATTGACTTATTTAAGTTTATCTACTAACATAAGTTTTGTGAGACTATTTGAGAGAATTTATGAAACACCTTATGGCAATTTTCATAAGTTTTCCAATATAGCTTATAAAAAAACTTATGACATCAATCTTCATAAGTTTTCCAATATAACTTATAAAAACAACTTATAACATATACAAAAACAATTTAACATTATTTTATAAATTTTGCTGTAAAAATAGCTTATGCAAGCTTACACTTAACTGCTTGCTGCAAATAAGTTGTTTATCCAAACATACGTAAATAAACTCAAATAAATAAATTCAAACACACCTTAAGAGTTGAACCTAACCTTTAACCATTTAGTTATACTACAAAATTACTCATTAACTATACTACCAAATTTTCTAGTAGAACTAAATTCATACGCAATATATATATTTTCTTCATAATTAACATGAGATAATTGGACAGGCAATTACCACGCCGTTGGAATTGCCATGGCCACCACCATTGCTGGTAGAAACGCATTTAACGGAATCTTCCTTCGTCTCTGTTCTATTTTTCCGGCCATGGTTCAGTACTTTCTGTTCGAGATCTTCCATTGAAAAATCTCCGAAGCTGGGGCTAAACTGAGGTCTTCTGGACTGCCAGATCTCTGGTAGGGGATAAGCTGGATCCATTGGAAATCTGAAATATACCAGAGTTAACAGGGAGGGAAGAATGGTATAAAATAAAGCATTCAAATTCAAGTTGTAAAGAGAGTGAATTGTTTGGTGTGAGGGAATGGAATAGTGATATGGTTGGAGTTGGACACTGGACAGTATAGCGTGGTGGTCACAGTACACTGTTTATATCATTTACTCTCTTGTTCTTTTCAAACACATCTACCTTGGGACTCCCATACAACTCACTTGTCTTCCATTTCCTCCTTTTATTTATTTCTTTTATTTTCCACATTACATATTTGATTTGAGTTGTATGGTTATTAAAAAAATTATTAATATTGTTGATTTTAATGAAAAAATATGTATTATTTATTATAACATCTTTATTAATTTCCTTCAAAAAAACATCTTTATTAATTAAAGAAAAATGTTGTAAAAATTTGGTTCGTTCCATAAACTTGTTTTGGTTTGCAATCTCTTAATCGATTTGACCCTAACCCCAAAAAATTGAGATAAAATGGTGTACAAAAACTTTGCTCGATGGAAAGAGGAGCTTGCAGGTCCAAGTTGATATACTAATCAATTAGTTTGATAGAAAATAATGGTTAATTGATCAATATCATAAGAATTGTGACAAAAACAGAGATAATTGACGAATTTTGAAGAATTAGTCCGATCACTTGTTTTTGTATCGAATTAATAATGTTGTGAAATTCTAGGTTGTTAGAGGAATGAGTTTGGGAAATTGATTTATTAAGAGGTGTTAGGGAACGGTTGTAATACATTATTCTAGTTAGACCCTCGGTTAAGATGGGTGTGTTGAGGGAGATGCTTGGTAGGTTGTTTAGTTTATTTAAAGATAAAGAGGTCTTGACTCTATTGTTGAAAGAGGAATGCTAGCAACACACCTTCTAACACACACTTTTCAACACACTCATTTTGATTAGTTAAAATTCACATGGGTCCCACCAAATCATGTGGGTCCTATATACTTTTTGTGGGTCCCATGTGAATTTTAACCAATCAAAAAGAGTGTGTTGAAAAGTGTGTGTTAGAAAGTGTGTTGCTACCATTTCTCTTGTTGAAATGATCATTTTGGGTGTAAAGATGAGCGTTTAAAGGTGAATATGGATGAAACGTCGATCTTTTTGGCTAATGTTTTCTTCCATGATAATATCGAGGACTCGTGGTTTGGATTCGTGTTTTATGTTGATGAAGTGATGTATTATTGTGTCAAAATATTATTTTGGACAAAATTACTTTGTCGAAAATTTCTTTGTTCATTTGAATTTTTTTGAACAATGAGTTACCTATGAAGAAATATATGGTTAAACATGATATTTTAAATGCGCATGCACATTTTTGTGTGAGACTATGGTTTGTGTGGAGCAGAATGTCCAACATTTTTGTTATTGCTCATTTTCTGGACAAGCATGGAATGGTATTTTGCATTGGTTTGGTGTGTTAGTGAGACAGGCTCCTCACTATAGCTATGGTGCAACGCATGCTGAACAATTTGGTGGGTTGTTTACATGTGGTAGAGTATTGTGTGACATAATGTACGTTATTTGGATGGGATCATACTGGAAAGCAAAGAATAAGGTAATTATGGATGATATAACAGGTGTATTTTCAAGGGAAAAAAAGAATTTAATTTGGGGATGCATTTGAAGCCCTCTGGTTAATAGTCTAGTATGGACCTTGTTTGATATTGACACTAAACTTGTCGACTTACATTGATCAGTTTTGTTTTATTGAGTCATCTTTAAGTGTGTCGTACTTGCTTGTACCCTATGTATGTCCCCAGTATAATAATTGTTATGATTATTGAAGGTTTCATTTGGTAATTGTCAATTGTCCAGCAAGGTTTGAGAGCGAAAGACAAGTAAATGAACAGAAAAAGGGACACCTTATTCTAACATTGACAGCAAATTTTTTATTTTTTTATTTTTTATGATAAGGATAGCACTGCATTTCAATAATAATAAGGGGAATACGTCGTGAGCTTAGCTGACTTGGTCGAAATATTGCATAATATATATAGAGATTGGATTCGAACTTGGAACACCTCGTTTATTCACATTATAAAGGTGAATTTCTAGCCACTAGATTACTTGACAAAAAAATCAGGAATACATATTGTGAAATATGAACAAAAATCATGAGGACTAGTCACGATGGATGTCATTCTTGATAAAGAATGAACTCCATCATTCGCTTGTCGCGGCAAATAAGTTATTCTAAAATCGGTAAAAATTGACAAAGATGGATGTTGTATGTAAGGTGCTACTATCTTGCAATCAATCTCAAAGATGACTTGTTGATGTCCTATGTCCCTCACCCACTTGAGAGCATAGAAAGAAGACCCAAGACTTCACCTCTTGTTGTTGAGAGACACTATGGTATCCGCTGGCCAGCAATACACTTTTCATTACTCTCTGGCATGCACATATCAAAGCTAGTACGTTTGAGTTCCAAAAAAAAAAACCAACGATGACATTACATTTATAAAAGAAAAATAATATTTGTATAATTTTTTTTGCGATAACTTTTTAGATATTTTTTTTTTAAGACAAAAACAATATGGAGAAAGAACAAAAAAGATTGATAACATAACGTAAGTAACGCTATAAAAATTGTCTTAAAATATTGTACTAATTTCTTTTTATAAAAACCTTGGGACTAAGGCTCTCAATCAATTGTCAAATCGTGGACATTTATCCAATCATCATAAAACTGAGCATTCTTTGTTGTGATTTGTTAGCTAATTAGATGGCATTCTCCCAATATTTATCACTTGATGCCTCCATAAACTCCATAAATTCATAGCAAAAGAGATATCTCCACAAACTCCACAAATTGATAGCAAAAGAGAAGCAGATTGTACTAAGAAAAAATAAAAAAAGAGTAGTGTATAAAATGATTAATTTACATTTTGCCTAAAAAACCAATAACTATGTTGCATATTTATTATTATCAGCGTTCAGCGCCTGTCCATTTTTTACTGTGCTAACACAGGTAAATTATAAACAATGTTTTATGAAATTTTGATTTTGATTTAACATATGTATAGATGATTTTGACTTTTAAGTAGTAACAATCTATGTTTATCGTTTGTCAAAAATATAAAAAATATAATAAAAATTCTTCTTTATCAATAACACCAACAATATTATACTAGAATAATTTGTTTAAGAGTATAACTAAAACAATGAAAAAGTCCAGTCCAAAAAAATCATGTATTCTCTTTATATAGTATTTTTAACAAAATTATTTAAATTGTCGATCATTCTATTTTCGTTGTTGATAATAAGGGTCGTTCTATATATATTTCTTCCAATCCATGTATATTTTGCATAAAAGTGCCAACAACACAACATACTTTTTTATTGACTAAAGTTCACGTGAGTTTTGCTAAATCTTATTAGTCTCATATAAATTTAACGAGACTCGTGTAAATTTTAATTAATACAAAAGAAAGTGTGTAGTTTCGCCAAAAAAAATAGTGAGAGAAAGTGTACGCCAGAGAGTGTGTTAATAACATGAGAAATGCTAACAACACACATTTTTCAACACACTCTCTTTGATTGGTTAAAATTCACATGAGACCCACCAAATTTATATGGGACCCAGACAATTTGGTGGAACCCATGTGAATTTTAACCAATCAAAGAAAGTGTGTGTTAGAATGTGTGTTGCTACCATTCTTCTAATAACATTATTTCAGTATGAGATATTCTAGTTTTGAGTATAGGCAAACAAAAATAGGGGGTGTAAAAAGAAAACACATCCCACCTGCCCGTGCTGGGCTGAATTTGGATTTGCCCGTCCATTTCCAGAACCCGACCCGGGTAACGTCACGTGCCATAAACGTCGTCGTTTGAAAACGTTTTCCAGAATATAAAAATCTCCTTCATTTGAAAACGCAAAGAAGAAAAAACGAAAATGGAGTTACTGAAATTTTCGAAGTTGAAGCTTCAACTACAATCTCTGATAACTGAAGTTCGAGATCTAAGGGTAACGAACCATTTTCTTCTCCAACGCCAATTTCCATTTCCGTTTCTTCTTCCTCTAACTTCTACTTTTTCAGGACAGAGAACGTTCCGCCACTCAACAACACCATCTTCTAATCCAGGTTTTCCAAAATTCTTCAATTAGGTTTTCGTTTCTCATCTTGAATCGCTGTTTCGATGAATTAACTGTCAATTTAGTTCATAAAATTTATTAAAATCCGTTAATTCAGTACCAACCAGTGTAGCACCAACACCTCTGATCAAAGACGTGTTTGGTGTCCGACACATGTGTGATTATGTTCAATTAATTCATTTTTTCAAATTTTTACCGCTCAGAGACTAAATTTACGGATATAGCTTAAGGATTGCTTATTATATTTGTATGAAGCTTAGAGACTAAATTGAAGATGGAGTGATATTTAGGGTCTAAATCGATTGTTTATTCCTTTCTTTGTTTGTGATTTTTGAGAATAGAAGCAGAAGCGGAATGAGGAAGAGTGGAGTAGAAAGATACAGGAATTGCAGGGTGAATTGGCTTTTGTTAAAGAGGAGAGACAGAAATTGGAGAGAAAGGTTTGGGGAATTTAATGTTTATGTGATGTTGAAGTGTGTTTTGTTTTGTTTTTGGAAAAGGGATTATTGATTTTGGTTTTGTAATGTAGGTGAATTATGTACAGAATGATAATGTGATGCTTGAGAATAAGCAGAAAGAGTTGAAGGGAACATTGAATAGCTTACTTCAGTCCAGGGAAAATTTCGTGATTGCTTACGAGGTTATTGTGTGTGATTTCCGTTTTTATTGTTTTATAACTGTTATCAGATGTTATGTTATTGCATAATGTGACTTCTACTGTGTTCCCTTTATTAGGTTCCAATAGAAAGTGATTTTACATTGGTTTTTCTGTGTTTGATTGAAATCACGCTAATTGAGAATCACGGTTTTTTTATATTATAATACAACGGTTATACACAAATACTGGAGTCTGTTGTTTTTACAAAAATGGTGTTAGAGGCTCCCTATTGTATGAACCATAATGAAGTGTTAGAAATTCCGCCTTCATTGCGGTCCACCCTTAGCCACCTGATTGCGGCATTTGGGTTGCCTTCATTGCAGCCACCATACCTTCATTGTGTTGGGTGTCAAGGGGTGGATTTAGTCCAACATTGCATAGAGATATGGCCTGTGTAGTGTGTATAAAGTTTGGCAGCCCTCACCTTACAAGCTCGTTTTGTAAGGTTGAGTTAGGCCCGGCCCAAATTCTAAGAGTAAGCAACGCGAAAAGGATAATGTTAAACTAGTAAAGTATAAGAGGAAGCATGGCTTTTCTCACCCCTCTCAACTCAAGATTTTTAATTACCTTTGGCAGTTCAATTTGGCTGTTAAACAAAGTGTGCCTGAATTTGAGCATAACTGAAATAGATGAGGGAACTTCTGTGAGCTTTTTAGATAACCATGCAATGAAATCAGGGTATGCCTTTTTATTTTATTTAATATTCTGTTCTATTAGTTATTATTTTAACTGAGAGCAAAAGCTGAGTTAGTAGGTTTACGCCCCAAGATTTTGGATGATGTTGCGAATATCACTAAAACCATTTTTTTGTTTTGTTTTGGAAATTCTGATTATGGACTGCCGTTGAATGCGTTTCTGATTTTTGAAAAAATGGGTTACACAGGAATCTACTTCTCATTTGAAACGTTCAATTGAAAACAAAGATAGGATGCTTAGTGTCCTCTCAGAGAAGATAAATTCTCATCTACTATTATTTGATTCTATAGAGAAGGAGGTGTTTTATATCAAGCATATTCTGGATAAAGTCCAGAACATTGTCAAAGATAAAGAAGAAATTGGTAAGTAGTTGTTTTACTGGCGCAGGTTCGAAGCATGCATACTTTTGGATATTATTATCAACCACAGAAATTTCATTGCATATTCCAGTTATTTTTGTCTTTCCTTTATTCAGTGACCAGCTTGAAAAACAAAATGGACCAGGTCTCCGCATTTGAAAAAGAATTTGTTGGTAATTAAGATATCCCTTTATTCTATTCTACATTTTAAAATATGTTAGTGATATATTCATCTAAGCTCTATCAACTGAAAGAACTTCATTTTTGTTCTAGAACATATCCAAGACCTAAGAAACAAACTGGAAAACAAAGAGGCTGAGTCAAGAAAAAAGGATAGAGTCATCTCAGAACTTGAAGCAAAGCTGGACGGGGCAAAACTTAGCAACAATAACCAAGCTCAAATAGAAGATATATCCATACCACCACGGAATAGTTATCTATATATCAAATAATAAAAAAATAATTTGCGTTTTCATCATTCTTTTTTAATTTGTTTCTTAACTAGTGTCACTTTCAGAAAACTATATTGGCAAAGGATGCAGAGATACATAATTTAATTTCAGACAAAGAGGTATCATATTCAACTTTTTATTATTTTTTTTTCAATTCAGATTAGAAATCTCACTATTTTCTAACCTTTTTTTTAAAATAATCCAAAGGCTTTACATAATGAAGTTGGAAGCTTAAGACTCATCTTAAAGAGGTTTCAGGGCACTATTACTAATATGAATGAAGAGGTAGATGGATTTTTTTTCATATTTTCTGGGTAGAAGGGTTTGATTTTCACTAATAAGAATGAATAATATCTTTAGCATTTATATGAATTGAGAGTTGCAATATTTCAGTAAAAGAGAGATATTCTCAAATAAAATAAGATAAAGCTGATATCTATAATAAATGCTAAAGATATTCTAATATTCTTCTACAAATTCTTTGACACCATTCCCTGTTAGTTCTCAAGATTGAGGAACATGTTTTATTTATATATGTGTGTTTCAGTGCAAAGCTTGTTTTATTCCAGGACAAAAAGTTATTTTCATCAATTTTGCAACCTAAGGAAGCAAGTGCAACAGATATGAAGATAGACGTTTATCCAAGAAAAAGAGATATGAAGATAGAAGATATTAGGTAAAATTAGTTTAACTCTTTCACAAATATCTGTCTGAATTTATAGGCTTATTCAGTGTAGAAAGAAAATAATATACTCTGTTGGAGACAAGACATGTCTTTTCTTGGTTGGTAGTTAAGGTCAGTCCTGTTTATTTTGGTTGTATTTTATGCCATATTCAACATGTTTTTAAGTTTTTAACCAAATTCCAAAACAAAACCAAAAGATATAGATTTTTAAACTGAAATTGAATAAGACATGAAACATATTCTATAAAGAACATAGTCTTTATAAACCAATATTTTGTTCCTACAACTCATACCAATTCATGATGAGAGATATGAAAGAAAGCATACCTGGTGAGAAATTCTAAGTGATTCGATGAGGGAAATACACGTGTAAGCATCTTTATAATGTCACAACTTTGTGACCTTATTGCAAATAGACCACTTTAGATGAATAGGCCACTCATTTCATTCATATTAAAATAATATTGTCTCTTTCCTAGGACGGAAGATTTTGTTCAAAATAATGAAGAGAAGTCACAAGAACATACTTGATTGTTGTATTATAAGGCACAGGTTTGTAGTCTTTCAATTCTGTTTTGGAACACTTAAGGCTTAGTAATTTGACCTGCTTATACAAACAACAACTGAAATTGTTTGTGATTGTTTAGCTATATGAGAAACAATAACTTTAAACTATAGCGGTCAAAATGAAACAACATATTTTTCATGGAGATTTTTTCTTACTCTTTTGTTTTATACTTCAGTGTTGGCAAATACTAGCAATTGGTTAGTACACATGGTCTGCAAATAACCAAAGAAGCACCAAAATTACAGTTTTCTGCAATCGATCTTTGTGAATGAAGATTCTTAGGTTAGTTGTTTGCTGCATAACTTGTCATGTATTCCTCATAAGTTTTCAGAAAAAAGGGGAAAATAATTTTGTTTGCTTATTTTTACAAAGTGAGTTTGGTTTCCTAGAGTGGTTCTAAGACCAAAAAAAAAATGAACAACATTCATGTGCTGAAAATGTTTAGTCAATGCCGATTTCTGAGGAAATCTAGGAGAAGCTATTATTATATACCAATAAAGGTTGTGGTTAGCATACTAGTGCAAAAGGTCCTCCGTTGAGTGAGGAATTTCGGTTTTGGTAGTCATAATTGTAACTATTATCTGTATCTTGTGATGGAGGAAAACAAAAGATGTAATGATTAGACAGCCAGTGGGATAAGAATCTTTGTTTAAAATAAACTTAAGAAATGAAAGGTTTGAAAAGTAATTAACGACTTATTTCACTGTCATTTCATATTAAAATCTATGGACAGAACAGTTAAACTATGGTGAGTCACAAACATGAAGTATTCTGCTTGACCTCACTGTAGTCATCACTCTTTGAATTTGGCTGGGGACATTTGGTTTTTGAATAGAATTTTTAGCTTAATTTCAGGTTATTTTTGTCGGTGATCTAATTTAGGCAAAATGTCAGTCTGTACTCTCTATTTTCAAGGCAATTGTTGTATGCATTTAATTACTTGAATACTAAAAATATTTTGGTCTGACAACGTACTTTTGAGACCAAATGTGTTAATAGAATGATGCACTGGGCTATATGCCTGCTTATTCTGCTGGCTTGCTTCAATCTTCTTTGGCAGCTTACAACCAACTATATCTCTAAGGACTGACAGAAAGGTATTCATTTTTTATTTATTTATGCTCCCACAGGCCGTGTAAATTGATGGATATTGTTAAGATGTTCTCATAAGTTTTTAAAGTTTGTTGTGTACTTCAGTGTATTATATAATTATGCAGCAAGTTTTGATGTTCAATCATATAATTAGACTCGATCCATATTGTTACTTTACTTGAACCTCCTACTTTGCTTGCATTGTATATTTAGTTGTAGGAAGCAAAAAGATACATGCATTTGTCAGCTATTATGGCGAACTCTAAAAAGTTCCCAACATTGTAGATGTAGGAATGAAAAATAACAGCCTACTTGTGTGCTTTTGAACTTTGCTGTAATGGTAGGGTTTTGAAAAATTGTTGGTCTTTGAAATCGTTAATCTGTATAATGGCTTCTATATTTTACAAGACCCTTTATTCATTCTTCTAGTAGGGAATATGGTATATATCTTGATTCTCAATGTCTTCGCTTTAGCTTTCATCATTTTACAAGACAAATACTTGTAGTCCTCAAATAATAGTGTTGCCACAGCAACTATGGTGTACGCAACTGGGGTTTTCTTGTGAAAGAAACGTTTGAATCTGACGAAGGAGAAACTCATGTGACCTTCACATGTGTCCATAGAAGTATTAGAAATTTTAGGGAAGGATATCAAATATTTTTTTAATAATGTCTTCAAAGTCTCAGTTCAGCAAAGTTTTATCATTTTAAAACATTGTTAACAACTATGTTAAATATTTGAGTTCAGAAATCAATATAATAACCTTTGGCTTATGATTGATTGGTGGCCGCATGATCCAAGTGGGATTGTATGTAGGAAACTGCCAAAAGGTATATCTTGAAAGGAATTGAAAAGGAATTGATTGATTGTAGCTAATATGTAGCTTATATGCAAAGGAATTGAAAAGGATTCAAACGTGTATTAGCTAAATAACTATGTAGCTTAATAATTGAAAGGAATTGAAAAGGAATTGCCAAAAGGTGTATTTTAGCTTAGATACTATGTAGCTTATATGCAAAGGAATTGAAACACGAACAATCGAGCAAATAACTAGTTAGGACTTTAACTATTTGGCAAAACCCATCCAATTGTGTAAGCTGGAAATACCTATAATTCCTAACTTGGGATGAAGGTGTGACATGATGTGGGGCAGGAGTTTGGTTAGAATGGCAACAATTAGTGAAGTGATTGAGTAGAAGCAAGAATATATAAGAGCACTCACATCTAGAGCTGTCAAAACGGGCGGCCTGGCCCGCCCTAACAGGCTTCGGGCTTTATCGGGCCGAACCAAAAAGCCCAGTTGAAAAACGGGCTTGAAATATACTGCCCGAGCCCGGCCCTACATGGGCCACGGGTTAAACGGGCCGGCCCGTATTAAAAATTACATTTTTTTTAAAAAAAAGTACTATAAAATACTTCTATAAATTTTTTTATAAATAATATTTTTAATATGTTTAAATAATGTCTAGCACAAAAATAAATTGTAAACATTTTCGTACAAACGTCGTAAACTAAAACGGCGAAGAAAACAATTTTAAATAAATTAGATACGTTATGGTTATAAATATTTATATATTCGATCTTTAAAATTATAAATAACGAAACGAGTAAATATAATTTTATATTACATTTATATTTGTGTTAATTCATTGAATTTTCACTTTTATTTTTTACTTTGATAATCA
>Ga0228711_1003117_pt1 | contig 25790 bp, 18 predicted proteins | sample MedpolnodulmetaG_2_FD_177996 | JGI IMG/M metagenome (GOLD analysis project Ga0228711, IMG submission 177996) | Root nodule microbial communities from Medicago polymorpha collected in Santa Monica, California, United States - brown nodules | ecosystem: Host-associated > Plants > Roots > Nodule... | reverse complement strand
TTTTTTTCAATATTTGAATTAGTTTTGAAAGTATAGGCAACAATTTAGAGTCTCTGATTTGCTTATACCATAGTGATTTCAGTGCTGTACGTTGCCGATAATAATTGGAATTGACATATTTTTGCATCTGTCTTGTTAGGCTTATGCGTTATTATGTTCCTACAACGTAAATGTTTTATTTAGTTACATTTGTTTATATTATTGCTTATCTTGACGAAGAATTAGAATGTGTTGATTTAGTAGATTTAGCCCTTTGCTCAGATACAAAGGACTATTAAAATGGTCTTGAGATCTAATCATGGTCCTTTGTGTCTAACTCTTGGGTGAGTTAAATTGGTTGATCATTCTCTTGTGATCCGTGAAGACATGGACTCTTCTGAAATGTGCTGCTCAGAATTTTGCTCTTAGATTTGTTGTAAACGTATAGTGTCTCTTATTGTGAGTTTCCTTATTAAAGCAATTTTAACCGCTTACCATAATGTTTCATATTCTGCAATGTGGTTTAATTTTAATCTCTAGTTTATATTGTGACCAAGTTACTCGAATGTTAGTTTCACGTTAATTAATCTGTGTGAAGGCCATTCTGTAATGAGAGAAAATCATTATTGATAACGGAGATAAAATGTGAGGATTTTAAAAACATTTAATGAAATATTAAATTATTCTTCAAAGAGTTGCAAAATATAAGGACTAAAAACATATTTAACCAAAAGTAGAAAACAGTTTCATCTCTTCAATTGATTAACATAGATGGCATATTCATCTCTTCAATAAGAAAACAAAAAATCAAACTTAATCATGTGTTCATTCCAAACAAGCATCACTCACACTTTATTCTTCTCTTCTAACCAAACACCGTTAATCCAAAACGCGGAAATTTATCATCTTGTTCATCCATATTATGTTCACAAACCCATGATTTTTTTTAAATAATTAAATAAATTAACATTAATTCATTTAAATAAAAACATGCTCAAAAAATTTAAATAAATTAACATTAATTCATTAACCCAGAAAGTGACGATGGCATAGAAGGCGGCGATGAACAATGATTTGTGTTTGCTTTTGATGGGTATGATGGTGTAGAAAGGATGAGAAGGAGGTAGTTTGGTAATGAGAAGATGGAAGGAGAAAGAGATGTATAGTAATAGGGCAAAATTAAAGGAAAGAAGATACGATATCAATAGTAAAAAATCCAGCTTTAATTTCTCCTTTAGTTTCATCTTCCTCTTATTCATCTTTCTCTGCACATTCATGACTTCATCATCAAATTCATCAAAACCTAAAAAAAGCCAAGTGGAAATAAAATAAAGCTAAAAGAATTAAGCATGCCACATAATAAAAATATGTCAACTCAGCACACTACGTAAGCTTAAGTGCACAGACAGATGTCTCGAGACTTTGTTTTTTTACATGGGGGCTAAACCAAAACTCACTCAAATGACAAGGCGTAAACATCATTTAACCCTTATAACTATATTCTCAATGCTCATTTCTCCCACAATATAAAAGAAACTTCATTTTATTTTATGAAGTTAACGATTCCGGTTGTAAATGATCTATATGAAGATGGGTTAAGTTTTAATCAATGAATATTTGAAGACTAATCGAATATTTGAATATCTAGCTAGAAGGTGTTTAGTGGAAGAAGGACCGAAGAGGTAAAATATGAATATTCACTGTCTGGAAAGGTAGAGTATATAATACTTTGTGGGTTAACTCCTCAACTGTATTAAGGCAAACCTCTTTATAAGTGGAGAATGAGATTTAGCAATAGTTTGTTGTGAACTATTACAAATGTAACTCTGTATATTCTACTTCTCATTTTACTCTTTTTTTTTTGTATGTTAACCCTCCAGTTTTCAGGGAAAGGTGCTCCTGACAATTCGATGTTCAGAGGTGTGGTAGGTATAGTCTAGCCAAGAATCGCTCCACCTTGGAATCGAACATAGGTTCCCCCAAACGATTTATTTTTTGGTGGAATTCACTAACCACTTCAGCTCAAATTCTTGGTTACCTTTCTTCACTTTAATATGTTATTTTCACTATACTTTAACTTCATACTCTTAAAAACCATTTTAAATAGAAGTTAAATGTTTTGGAATAAGGTTATGGTTTTGAATCCAACCTTAGGTATGTAGCAGTGTTAAATCTCTTAAGGAAGAGATTTGTCTCACTTTGTTGTCATACCCAATTCACACCAAAAAAGGGTTTGTGTAAAGAACAAATTTTAGCTTAACGAAAATATTTCTAAAACAATAAACATGTTTCAAACCCCTTTTAGTTTATAGTTTATACTATACGTTAATGAGATTTATGACTCGCTATGTCTGTGACGATGTTTCCATGTGAAATTTGACATTGGAACCATACAGAATATATTTGGTTTGCTTTTCATCCAACCAATGTAGAGCATCATTAGTAATTAAATCATAATTAGAGTCCTGGGTTTAGAAAGTTTAAGATATTGTGTAATTGTTATGTGTATATCTTTTGATCATTATTATGTTGAAATACTTGGAATATTTTAAGGTTCTTGAAGTTTACTTTTTTGAAGAAGCCAATCCAATTCATCGAAATTGATATTGTGAAGAATTGAACATGAGGTCTTGAGAGTAACACACTTTAAGATCCCAAACTTACACGAACAAACCAACTCAAATGGGCTGGTTCTTGAAGTTTAATAAAATTAATAATTTCAAAATTTTATCGTTAGTGGCTTACTATCTCCGTTCACTATTCTAATCAAATATTCTCTTTTTAGATTCATTGAATTGCATATATATCAAGACTATATTATAAATCAGATATATCAATTATTAATAAATCAGAAAAAGAAATATTTGCTTATGATAGTGGCTGGAGGGAGTATTTAATTTAAGTCAATATATTAAAGGGTTGGTTGTTCAAATCGACCATGTAATATACACTAAGTTTGAAAAATATCCAATAAAGAAAAGTTTGGTTCTAACCCTGTAATTTGATATTCTTGCTATTTTTGACCTCATATTTTTCAATTTAGACATAAAATCCAAAAAAGTGATCTAAAAGTCAAATTTCTACATGCATGTTTAGGAGGTTAAAATATAATTTGTCACATAAAATTAAAATTATTTGACAATGGACAGATTAATATATATATATATATATAGTCATTACTTTAAATATGTCATATGTTCATTGTGTATATCATGTCATTTTTATGATAAATGTATAAGTAGAATAATTGATTACTTTACATAATCATATTGAGGAAATGACAAAATATATTGGGGAACAATTTAAGGAGTAACATAATAAGTATAAAATTAAAGGCTTAGAAGTAACATCATAACTACTTTTGAACTTATTTGGTAAATATATTCTGATAGACAAGTTTGGCTGGAAAGATAACGTGATATGTTTGAATTGAAGAACAATGTGATATCTCCAAATTTAAGAAGACAATCTAAATAATAATATTTTATTTCTTATTTTGTTTCATTACTCTCATCTTAATATCTTATAATACAATGCCATAATTACATGGTCCGTGAAAACATAAGAAAAAATTCATATTATTGTATGCCACACAATAACTAAATGAAATCTCATTGAATTTTGTAGCAAAATCTTAGGGGCACATCGCTCACGTACATGTACAATAGTTATGTCTATTGATCACCAAAAAATATGGCTCAACACATGTCGGTTTCCAAGGAAACATGCATATATATTCCGGACAATCAGAATCTTGTTCACATGGACGGCCCGTTGTAATGAAAAAAGAGAATAGAAGTGTTACTAAAATGAGATAAAATATTATGTAGGAGGTGATTAAGGAAATTTAAAACATCAAAAAATGATTACCTTCAACGTTCATTACAGCAAGAAATACAGAAATAACAATAACCATAACATAAATAAACTTGACAATTTTAGCCATATTTTCTCCCATGTGCATGTAAGAAATAAAATATGATTTTATCACTTTATAATTTGTAGACTTTATCTTTTTCTTACGTACATTAAATATACTTTAGTGATTATAGAGTTGTAAGAAAATGTCTCCTAAGTACATCAAAGGGTTGTATTTTTTCCCTTAACATACTTATTAAACCTAACCCCTCATTCCTAAAATTAGACTCATTATTAAATGTCTTTAAAATATATATAAAACATTATGGTTGTCCCTTTCACACACTTAGTTAAGAGGTCACATGAAAGATTTTACATTTAATTATTTTCCATCCTTTCACATGCATGAAGGAAAAGGGAAAATTACATAAGAGGTATAATATTGTTGGATTTCATGTGAGTCATAGTTTATATATGATAGCTATAACTATTGTATAAGTTAGATTTCAAATTCACCAATAATCGATCAAGGTAGAATGTAAAGTTTATAATTGACGGTGATGTATGTTTAGATCGATAGAAATGCATGCAGTTGCGACCCAAATTTCTAAACCCTATAATGATTCTACCACATTCAATGTTTATAGCGTTACTAACCACAAAATGATGAGAGAGGAAGCACGCCCAATTAAATACAAAGCTTATTGTTTCCTTTTAGTAAACCATGATGAAATTACATTATATGCCATATCCATGCAATAACTACAATTTATTCATTTTTTACATACTATAATTGTAGAAAAACATATGGGGTGATAATGTTCTGATATATTATTATGAAGAAAAAGGACTCCTTTTATAGGAGAGAAATACAAAGTCAACTCCTTTGTTTTAGGAGTAATATAATAACTCATAACTAATCATTAAACAAGAAAATAAATAATACTAATTAGGGAATATTTCAACAACGATTAACTAGTGAACTAAAATTTATTTATTTAGTCACTATAAACCTTTTAGTAAACTTTCCTAAAAAAAACTTTTAGTAAACTATGGTGATGTACGGATTGAATGTAACTTTTAAGATATGTGTCGCATGTAGGATGATGTGTTTATAATCATTAATTAGGTTCAACAAAGAAATATGTCATGTGTCTTGTAACATGTGTCGAGAAGAAGTTAAACGAATAAGTCGCAACAATGTAAACATATATAGTTGATAGAAGTATAACAACATTTAAAAATATGTTCCCTTCTACGACAACAATAGAAACAAAATGAAATGGTAGCATACATAAAAAAAAAGGTTTGTAATTTAATCATCAAGATACATTACGAAAGACTTCGTGATAAACAATATGCACATTAAGTTCCATAAATACCAATAGTTGACATTTGGCTTGGACATTGGTTTACTACTGAACCATCTATTCATGACCTGGATTTTCGATTAGCAATAATAAGTAATAATTTTCTTTTATTCAAAATGAAATATCATTAAGTTCCATAAATATTTGAAATTTGACTTGTTATATAGATGACAGTCAATTTCAAATTCGAATACCAATAATAAGTAATAATTTTTCTTTTAATCACAATGAAATATCATAAGTGAAAGGGTAACGTTTTATGTTGACAGTAAGACAATAAAGTTTTACACCGTGCATTTTTAGAATATAACAGCTGAGCAAAAATGATGGCAGAAGAGGATAATGAGAACGCATTCGTTAATATACATGGAAAGTTATGAGATCTACGGCTGAGATGTAGGGGGTTGACTCAATCATGGAACATTAATACATGAAAGGTTATGAGATCTACGGCTGAGATGAAGGGAGTGGTTGACTGAGTTGATTAGCATTAATTACGTATTAGGGGGAAAAAGAGGATGATTAACATTGTTTTCAATTGCCATTATGACGTTTCTGTATGAGAGAGAGAAAGTGAGGAGTTTAAAAATAGAGTTTGAATCAACGGTTGTGATTAAGTGTGTGGTTGGGAGATTAAATTAGCAATAATTACATGCTTAGGAGGAAAAATACAAGGGATTAGGGCAAACATGCTAGCTCATCAAGTCTAGCTTTTATAATAAATGATATAGATCTTCGTCTATCTACCTAAAAACAAAAAAGATCAATATTTACATCAAATTTTAAATTATGTAATCATGTATTGTTCGCAAAAGGCAAAAATAGAAGTTTGAGGCGACAATTCTGCCTTAAAAATTGACTGTTTGTTTTTTTAATTCCTTTTTTATACAAACACAATACATTTTATTTTTTTTACAAATGCACATAATAATTATGAGGCATGATAATTAATATTATGATTTCGCACCTCATAAAAAAATATGGATAAAAGTTGCTAGAAAAAATTTGAATTTTTTTCTTCTTTTTTTTAGTGTTAACTCTCTAGTTCGCAATGTAATTGTACTTTGGAGTATGACCGAGAGATCAATAAAGTTTAACAAAAAAATATTTTACCTAGAGATCAAATTTGGGTTCTAGCAAATGATTGATAAAATTCTCCATATATTATCGAATGTGCAAGATATATTTTGAATCACTATATTTATAAAATTTGTACGGATTTTCACATCCAGTTTTTTAATATGATAGCACTCACTGCTTTAATAATATTCATTCATTCGGTTGTGATATTGACACAAAATATTACGATGTGATGTAATAACGTAAAAATAAAGAGATACTTGGTTTTTAGAACCTCGTCATTTTTTTTATTATAAATAATCAACTTACCAAGATCTCGTAGAAAAAAAGCATCTCATAGGAAACCTCATCACCCAAAACTCACAAAATAGTCCACATCAAAAACAAAAATAACTAAAACAACGATAACTAAAATGATTCACATCAAAATGTAATAACGTAAAAATAAAGAGAGACTTGATTCTTAAAACCTCGTCATTTTTACTATTATAAATAATCAACTTACCAAGATCTCGTAGAAAAAAAAAGTATCTTATAGGTATTCTCATCAACCAAAACTCACAAAATAGTCTACATCAAAAACAAAAATAACTAAAACGACGATAAATAAAATGATGAGCAATGATATTTGTACAACCACTTTGTGACAACTTTCTTTCTCATATTCACATTTTATTCTTACTCTCTCTCTTCTTTTTTCTCTCTCCATTGTTTTTGACCAATGAAAAGAGAGGAAAAGAAGGTTGTCAAATAGGTTGTACCAAATGGTTGTTTAAGTATCATTGCTCTAAAATGATTCACATCAAAATAAATAACATCCAATATTCAAAGAAAAGATGGGTTTTCATAAACTACATCTTGATGCATCCATCAAAATAAATAGCATTTGTGAAGTCCATTCTGTAATGTTTTCAGTATCAATAATTTTTTTTTATTGTTCTTGGTTCGAATTCAGTTGCATTGTTTTTATCTCAATTAACATTTCATAAAGTGGAGATCGATAAGGAAAATCACAAAATCTCATTTAATAATTTATTTATTGATAACAAACTTAGTTGAACAAAGAACATTTATGATTTTGATGTATTTTAATTTGATATTCTAATTTCTTTGAGCGTTCTTAGGAACACTATATTACAAATGTACATATTAAAATTATTCAAAGAAACAAGAAATGAAACTTGTAAAATAAGATCACTTCAAGATGACAATAGATTCATGACTTTAGGGTCATAAAATAAATCAATATCATAATATATTTTCGAACATTGAACAACATCACAATAAGATTCATTAATCATGAATTTATAATCAATGGATCAAGAAATGAGACTTATAAAATCACTTCAAAGTGACATCAGATTCATGACTTTAGGACCATAAAATAAATCAATTTATGCAGCTCAGAGTCAACATCATAATATATTTTAGAACAATGAAGACTACATCGCAATAAGATTCATTAATCATGGATTTAGAACCAATGGACCGGAGACTTAAGAATCATGTGTGAGAACTCCTTCAACCTTGATGTGCTTCTTCATCTATTTATCATCTCTAACCTCTCTCTAAAATTTAATAACTGCCTTTATTTGATATTGAAAAACAAGTAATTTTGGTAGTTATAACTATATTTTCAATACTCATTTCTCCTACAATATAAAAGAAACTTCATTTTAATTTATGAAATTAACAATTATAGTTGTAAATGATTTATATGAAGATTGGTTAAGTCTAAATCAATGAATATTTGAAGACTTAACGAATATTTGAATATCTAGCTACAAGGTTTCTAGTGGAAGAAAGACCGAAGAAGCAAAACATGAATATTCACGATGTCTAGAGAGGTAGAATATATAATATTATATGGTTAATTCCTCAATTGTATTAAGGCAAACCTCTTTGTAACTAGAGAACCAGATTTAGCAACAGTTTGTTATGAACTATTATAAATGTAACTTTGTGGATTCATCTTCTCATTTTTACTCTTTTTTTGTGTGTTAACCCTCTGGTTCTTAGGAAAAGGTGTCCCTGACAATCCGAAGTTCAGACGTGTGGTAGGTATAGCCTAGCCAAGAGTCGCTCCACCCAGAAATCGAACGTGGATTCTCCCAAACGATTTGTTCTTTGGTGGAATTCAGTAACCACTTGAGCCCATATTCTTGGTTACCTTTCTTCTCTTTAATATATTATTTTCGCTACACTTTAACTTCATACTCTTAAAAACCATTTTAAATAGAATGTAAATGTTTTGGAATAAGGTCATAGTTTTTGAATCCAACCTTATGTATGCAATAATGTTAAATCTCATGAGGGGGGGCTATTTCACATTTTGTTGTCCTACCAAGATTAAAATATTTGTCTTTACAGTTGCGCACAGATGATGCATGATTCACATCAAAAAAATTATTTGTGTATAGAACAAATTTTAGCTTAACGAAAATATTTCTATAACGATGATAAACATGTTTCAAACCTCTTTTAGTTTATATTATACGGTAATGAGATTTATAACCCGCTATGATTGTGATGATGTTTTCATGTGAAAGTCGACATTGAAACCATAAAGAGTATATTTGGGTTGTTGTCATCCAACCAATGTAGAGTGTCGTTAATCATAATTAGAGTCATGGATTTAAAAAGTTTAAGATATTGTGCAATTGCTTTGTGTATATCTGATGATTATTATTATATTGCAATACTTGAAATATTTTGAGGTTCTTGAAGTTTAATTTTTTTAAGAAGTCAAACTAGTCAATTGAAATTGGAACTTGAGAGAATCGAACATGAAGCCTTGAGAGTAGCACACTCTAAGATTCCAAATTAACACCACCAGACCAAGCCAAATGGGTTGGTTTTTGAAGTTTAATAAAATTAATAATTTCAAAATTTTATCGGTAGTGCCTTACTACATTTGGTCACTATTATAATCAAATATTCTCTTTTTAGATTCATTGAATAACTGATATATCTAGACTATATTATAAACCAAATATATCAATTATTCAATGAATTTTAAAAAGAAATACTTGCTTATAATTGTGGCTGGAGGGAGTATTTAATTTGAGTCAATATATTAAAGGGTTAATTGTTCAAATTGACCATGTACTATACGCGAAATATGGAAAATGACCCAATAAAAAAACACTCTGATTCTAACCTTGTAATTCGATATTCTTCCTATTTTTGACCTCGTATTTTTCAATGTAGACATAAAGTCCAGGAAAGTAATCTAGATGTTGAAATTTTCCATTCATGTTTAGGATGTTAAAATATGATTTTCCACATAAAAGTACAATTTTCTGACAATAGACAAATTAATTATCAATTTTTAAAGTGTCAAAAACTATATAATAAAAAAAACAACGAAAACCCAGACCTAGAAATCAAATTTTGAGCTGATTTTTCTTCACCGAAATCTATAAAAATATATAGAGAGTATATAAAAAGTTGGCTTATTAGGTCGTTTGGTCCCTTATTTAATTTCATGTTTTCAATTTGGTCCAACAATTAATAAAAATGGCATTTTAGTCCCTCATTTTTCCTCCGTTTGTCAAATAAATCCATGACTGTTAAGTTTAACCTCAAATTTCTATTGTGGACCTACCTTAAGAGTGGTCCACCATATACCTTATTAAATTTTTTAATTTAAACCGTTTGATCTGTTTTTTAAAAAGATGATCATTGGATTATGCATATCTATTGTAACTTACGGTGTACCAACAACATCTAATTAATTTTTCTTTTCTTCATCTTCTTCCCTCAACTTCTTCATCATCTTCATATCATCGTCACCAACATTCATAAAAAAATTCCAGAAAAAAAGAAAAAGAAAACTGATAATCACCGAAACATATTATTATATATTGTCATTATTATTTTATTTTGCTTTTGTTCAACAATATTTTATTCTAACTCAACAACACTTTTGTTCATGTTCTCATGTTGTTACTTTGTCTTTCGATTCGAGAAACAACACATAAAGTCTTAAAGATAAAATAGATCTATTACAAACTAAGCTTCAACTTTAAAAGGAAACAAAAGTAGAAGAGCTTAAAATCTACGGTTTCCATTCAGTTTACTTGGTTTGTTGAAGATGGTGACAATAGTGATGAGTTGGATGAACATGTTGTTGGGATTTTGTAGGAAGCGAATGAGAAAGGAATGAACAGATTGAGATTTTGGATCGGAAATTGAAGGTGTTGCTGGAAGCTTTTGGGAGGATTCCTGATTTGTTGGTGCTTGATTTTTGGAGAGGGACGAAGAAGGAAGTTGAGGAAGAAAATGAGCTCTTTCTCTTTTTGTTGGTTTTTTTTTTTATATATATAACCATGGTCCATTTAATCCAATGGTAGTCTTTTTTTTTTAATCCAATGGTAGTTGTTGTTAGATCATTGTAAGATAAAGTGGTCCTTCATAATCTAATGGTTGCTTTTAAAAAAAAAAGATCAAACAGTTAAAATTTAAAAAATTAATGAAGTCTACGGTGGACCACTCTTAAGGTTGGTCCACCGTAGACATTTGAAGTTAAACTTAATGGGCAAGGATTTATTTGGTAAACGGAGGAAAATGTCAGGGACAAAAACACCACTTTTATTAATTGTGGGACTAAAATGAAAACATCAAATTACATAAGGGACCAAACAATCTAATAAGTCTAAAAACTTTCATAGCATTTTGAAGAAGCCTCAATTTTTTTTATTTTTTTTACCTAAATATGTAAAATTGTAATTTTGTTATGAGTAAACATATCATGGGTCAAAGTTCGTTCCTTAATTTTTCAAGCTTGTTTATAACATCATAAGAACCTTTGCAATAAAATTTTGAAGGTTTTAAACGAGGGACAAATTATTTCTTCTAAAAATATCGTGTTAAGCTGCTTTTTCTTACACACTCGATTATTGCACACTTGAACACACAATTTCTAGACAAATTATTTCTTTACATTGTTATCATCAAAATATCTTACGTGAAGTATTATGAGTGAACCAAATTGGTTCTTACACACACGCGCGCACACACACACTCTCTCTCTCTCTCTCTCTCTCTCTCTCTCTCTCTCACACACACACACACACACAATCATTCCTTTAAATTTGTGTCCGAGAACATGGGAATTTAAATCGTTAATCTTTACTATGATTTTTTTTAAAATGTACTAATTTACGTTCATTGTGTATAACATGTCATTGTTATGATAAATGTATCAATTACTTTACATAATCATATTGAGTTTAGTTATAAAAGTTTTTTTAAAATGACAAAATATGTTGAACCTACATTAGTCTATAACACAAGAAAAACTAAGCCTGGTTCATAGAGTCATATATAAATCTAATAAAAAGAAGGATACACACAAAATAAATAAATAAATAATTAATACATGCAAGTTGTTGTAATATATTATTATATATTTTTTTACAGTGATGACATAGTTTTTCATATCTTATATTAGAGAACAAATCATTTGAGATTATTAAAAAAAATAATATGTAGGAGAATTAAAATTTGAAGTGTGAGAAAAGCTCATAAGTATAATATTATTATGACATAAGTGTAAAATTACCGGCTTAGAAGTAACATAATAACTAATTTTGTACTTATTTGGTAAAGATGTTCTAACAGACAGTAAGGTTGGAAAAACAATCTGATATGCCTGAATGGAAGGACAATGTGATATCTCCAAATTTAAGAGAGAAAAAGACAATCTAAATAATAATATTTTATTTCTTATTTAGTTTCATTTTTCGTCTTAGAATACAACGTATAATTACATGGTCCGTGAATACATAAAAAGAAAAAAATTCATATTATTATGTGCCAACGAAATAACTAAATGAAAACTCATTGAATTTTATAGTAGAATCTTAAGGGCACATCTGTCACGTACATGTACAATAGTTATGTCTATTGTACATCAAAAAATATGCCTCCACACAAGTTGGTTTCCAAGGAAACGTGCATATATATTCTGGACAATCAGAATCTAGTTTACATTTATGGCCTGTTGTAATGAAAAAAAGAGAGTAGAAGAGTGTTACTAAAATGAGATAAAATATTATGTAGGAGGTAGTTAAGGAAATTTAAAACATTAAAAAATGGATTACCTTCAACGTTCATTGAAACTAAAAATACGGAAATAAAAATAACCATAACATAAATAAACTTGACAATTTCAGCCATATTTTCTCCCACGTGCATGTAAGAAATAGAATATGATCTTATCACTTTATGATTTATGTACCTTATCTTCTCCTTACATACATTAAATAGATTTTAGTGATTATGGAGTTGTAAAAAATGTCTCCTACGTACATCAAAGTGTCGTGTTTTTCCTTTAACATACTTATTAAACTTTCTCTCATTCCTAAAATTAGAATCATTATTAAATGTCTTTAAAATATATAACAACATTGTGTTTGTCCCTTTCACACACTTGGTAAAGAGGTCATACGAAAAACTTAACATTCATAAGAATTAGTTTTTATTTTTACCAAGTTTCAATTATTTTCCATCCTTTCACTTGATGGAAAAGGGAAAATTACAAAAGAGGTATAATATTGTTGGGTTTCAAGTGACTCGTAGTTTATAGTAGAGCTATAACTATTGTATAAAGTTAGATTTCAAATTCACAAATAATTGATGAAGGTAGCATGCAAAGTTTATGATTGACAATGATGTATTTTCAGATTCATGGAAATGCATGCAGTAGCAACCCAAATTTCTAAGTCCTATAATGATTATACCACGGGCCATGTTTACTTCGTCACTAACCACAAAGAGGACGAGAGAGGAAGCACATCCAATCAAACACAAATCTTATTGTTTCCTTTTAGTAAACCATGAATGAAATTGCCTTATATATGATATCAATGTTATAACTACAGTTTATTCATTTTTTCTTACATACTATGATTAACCAGGAAACTAAAATTTATTTATTTTGTCACTAAAAGTTTTTTCGTAAACCATGATGATGTACCAATTGCATTTTTTTTTTGAGGAAAATAACTTATATCATTTCATTAAAAATTAAATCAGAAATACATGTTGGAATTTCATCAAAGATGTGGAAGCTAGGGAATAATGTGGCTGCCTTAGCTAACTCATGAGCGACCTCATTTGCTTGCCTCCTAATAAACCCGACATGTGAGTTTGTTAAAAAGATATTACAAAACTCAGTGAGAAATGGATAAAGTGGATGATGATGTGTGTTAGCTCTGTTACTTATTCCGTGTTTATGAGCTTTGACAGGGTGGGGCCTATTGTACTCGGTCGAGGGTTACGCCAGGGTGACCCGTTATCACCATATTTATTCATATTGGTGGCTGAGGGCCTTTCGACTCTAATACATAAGGCAATTAGTAGAGGTGATATTCATGGGGTATAAGTATGTCGTGGCGCACCAGTGGTGTCCCATCTGTTGTTTGCAGACGACTGTTTCTTGTTTTGACAGGGTGGGGCCTATTGTACTCGGTCGAGGGTTACGCCAGGGTGACCCGTTATCACCATATTTATTCATATTGGTGGCTGAGGGTCTTTCGACTCTAATACATAAGGCAATTAGTAGAGGTGATATTCATGGGGTATAAGTATGTCGTGGCGCACCAGTGATGTCCCATCTGTTGTTTGCAGACGACTGTTTCTTGTTTTGCAGGGCCAATGTGGTGGAAGCACAACATTTGCTCACTATTCTTAAAACTTATGAGACAACATCTAAAGTCTGAGGTGTTTTTCAGTCACAATATGAGTGGGGCATCACAGGAGGATTTGTCACGCATTATTGGTGTCCGACATGTGATAGGTACTGGAAAGTATTTGGGATTACCTTCGATGATTGGTAGAGATAAGAGGTCCATCTTTTCTTTTATCAAGGATCGTATCTGGAAACGAATAAATGCATGGAGGGGCCGAGCATTATCGAAGGCGGGTAAGGAAGTTATGATCAAATATGTGTTATAATTTATTCCTTCATACATAATGAATATTTATCTTCTACCGAATTCAGTTATCGATGATATTGAGAAGATGATCAATGCATTTTGGTGGGGAGGAAGGAGTAACAACCGCGGGATTAAATGGTTGGCATGGGAACACGTGGCATGCCCTAAAGAATTTGGTGGAATGAGATTTAGGAATTTCAAAGCTTTTAATCTCGCTGTTAGCTAAGCAAGGATGGAGTTTTCTGTCTAAACCTAAATAACTGGTTGCTAGAGTTTTTAAATCGAGGTACTTTCCTCGTTCTTCATTTTTGGGTGCTAAACTCGGCAATAACCTGAGCTTTGCTTGGCGGAGTATTTGGAATTCACGTCAGTTACTTTTATATGGATGTAGGTGGACAATTGGAAATGGGCGGACAAATATGACAGTATTGGAGGGGGAGGCAGTAGCCTTACTCGAGGACATTCACTTTGCTGATGTGAATAGATGGAACCAGGTTGTATTCGAGTCCGACTCATCTACTCTAGTGCAAGCTCTATCGTCTCCGAGCCATGGTGATTCGAAATTCTATGCTATTGTTTCTTGCATTATTTATCAGTTATCTTTACATTCCAACTTCAAGGTGAAGTTTGTTAGGAGACAAGCGAACATGGTTGCTCATGCTTTAGCTAGGGCGGCCTGTTCTTGGGCTAGTCACTGTATCTTTGATTTTTATCCTTCTTGTATTCAACATTTGTTGATTAATGATAATAGTTAACTTTGTTTCGGGAAAAAAAGAAAAAAAAGTAAAGCATACTTTGAGCAAATGAATATGGGATATGCTTTTTAGTGCGAATGTCGTGAAACGAAATCCCCACGAACGGTTTAATTTTCCAAATTGAATACCAACCATCGTGTATTCCACTTAGTGGAACTATTATATTATTAATTTTTTTACTAAAAATTAATTTAACTGCAACAACCCATGTATTCCTCAAATTGGAGTGTTGTTTAGTTATCTTTCAATTGAAAATTGTAAGTTCAGTGCCTTAACTACAAGTTCGTGAATTTTCGTTGGAATTACTTCGCACCACACAACACTCCCCAATGAAAAAATATGATGTAAATAAACGAAATGATGCAATTCGATTGACTTATTATTATTAATAATAAAGATGCCAATTGCAATTATTTTAGAGCATCTAAAAATTCGCACATAAAGATGACAATAATAATTCGTAAACAATAACAGATTTGATAATATATGTTGCTTCTATAGAAATTTGCAATTAGAAAAAAGGTGTAATTCATTACAAAAATGACGTTTTTGGTATAAAAAAGTAAAAGTTTTATAAAAAAAACACATGGTTTATGACGTTGTTGAAATGACGTAAAAATGTAATTCGTAAAAACGACGTTGTTGAAAATGTATCAAGTGTCTGCATTTTTTTTTTATTCTCTCTCATTGCTATTTTTCTTCATCAACTTTTGATTTTCAAGTACTCATTGAAACTAACTTGTTCTCCAAGTCATACTTATCCGCATCAAAAAGAAAGAAAAGTTAAGAATATATTTTGGTTTGTTCTCGAATTTTTAAGGTCTTACCTTCTCTATATAATGCCAAATATTCAGCATTCAAAAGGGAAAAAGTATTCACTCTATCTTTAACAAGAAATAATAGCTTCTTGGAAGATTGAAAGAAGAAATAATATGTCACTCATTTAAACACTTCAAAATTTTATGGTGAAGTTCTTATATGACCTTGTAAACAAGCTTGCAAATTTAGGCAACGACCTTATACATTGAACAATTAAAGTGTCACTTTGCATAAATTATAGGGTCAATTTGAACAATTAAAGCATGTAAGAGGATTATAAATTGAAGTATGTGAAAAACTCATAAGTGTAGTAATATTATGAATAAAGTTACAGGCTTAGAAGTAATATAATAACTACTTTTGAACTTATTTAGTAAAGATATTCGGATAGGCGGTAAGGTTGAAAAGATAATGTGATATGTCTGAATTGAAGAATATGGTGATATCTCCAAAATTAAGAGAGAACGCGAAAAAGAAAATCTAAATAATATTATTTTACTCCTTATTTCGTTTCATTACTCTTATCTTAGAGTACAAAGTCATAATTACATGGTCCGTGAAAATATAAAAATAAAAAGTTCATATTATTGTTATTGCATGCCAATACAATGACTAAATGAAAACTCATTGAATTTTGTAGCAGAATCTTAGGGGGCACATCGCTCACGCACATGCACGATAGTTATATCTATGCTGATTGATCATAAGAAAATATGGCTTTACACACGTCGGTTTCCAAGAAAATAGACATGTAGATTTCGGACAATCAAAATCTTGTTCACATTCATGGTCTCTTGTAATGAAAAAAGAGAATAAAAGAGTGTTACTCAAATGAGATAAAATATTATATAGAAAGTAATTAAGGAAATTTAAAACATCCAAAAATGGATTACCTTGGCGGTTCATTGCAACAAGAAATACAGAAATAAAAATAATTAGGAAAAAAATAAACTTGACAATTTTAGTCATATTTTCTCCAAAGTGCATGTAAGAAATAGAATATGATTTTATCACTTTATAGTCTACGGAGCTTATCTTCTCCTTACGTGCATTAAATAAATTTTAATGTTTATGGAGTTGTAAAAAAATGTCTCTTAAGTACATCAAATTGTTGTATTTTTCCTTTAGCACAATTATTAAACTTTTTCTGTCCTTTCTAAAATTAGAATCGTTATTAAATGTCTTTAAAATATATAACAACATTGTGTACTCACATGAAAAGCTTTTTTTAGGATGAAAAACATAACATTTATAAGAATTAATTTTTATTTTACCAAGTTTCAATTATTTTCCAACCTTTCATATGACGGAAAGGGACAAGTACAAAAGATATACAATATTGTTGGATTTCATGTGATCCATAGTTTATAGTAGAGGTAAAATGGATTCTCAAGAGTCTAACTCAACATGACACTTAGTAGACTTGTCTCATGGTTGCAAAAAAATCGATTGTATTTAAATTTTGTAAAAAGAAACTAAAATCCAATGATTCAGTTGCTAAATAAAAGGCTCACCTTGTAGAAAAATGTTTTTGACAAAGAGAAAAATATAGAATTCTTCGACACTTATTCACCAGTTCCGAGAATCACATTCACAAGCAAAGGAATGGAACCTAGTTGTTTAAGGAATATAATTTTTATGGAGCCGGCCCTAGTTTTTTAGTGAGAGAAACTCCACTTTCTCTCTAAGCCGTTTTTCTCTTTTACTCATCAAGGAGGACTGATTTTAGGTCATTTTTTGACCTAAAATCATCCATATGCATTTGTTTTCCCATTTCTTTCCATCTAAATAAGTGATTTCCACATATATCAAAAAAATTCCTTTCGTGTGTTTTTTGTGATTTCGCCGTCTGAGTGCGACGTTGTGTTGTTCGTTGTCTTGTGCGGCGTTGTTTGATTTCGCATCTTGATGCGGTGTTCGTTTGGTTCCTATTGAAAGATTAACTTCTGTCAATCACAAATTCTATCAATGATCTGGACGTCAATGTTGCAGATCCGGAAGCATGAATATTCTGGTGATTTAGATTTTATCATATTATTTGTAGGCATTTTTTCGTTGCATGCTATTAACTTGGATGGTGTGAGTTTGTTCGAGATTCATCATTTACGTTTTTAGCGATATTGATCCTGTTATTGTATCTAATGTGTTCTATCAATTTGAATGAACGAATATCGTTATGCATATGAAAATGTCTCCTATTGTGATCCTTCCAAATAATAAAAAGAATTGAAATCCAAATTATGTTAAAAGCCGAACGAGACTTATTGAAAAAACCCCCAAGACCTCCAAATTGAGTAAAATGCTCAATTAACGAACCATGAAAAGTCGTAGAAAAACCTAGCCAACCCGATATCAAAAGTTAAAGTTGACTGTAGAAAGCACAAGTAAAAAACAAATGGTCTTGATCCTCCACAATGCCACAAGTAGCCGTGTACAAAGAATCATTGTAATCCAAAATATTTTTCTTAAACAGATTCATTTTTGTTGTTAATCTATTAGGAACAAACACCAAATAAAAATATTAACCTTAAGTGAAATTTGCTTAAGCTACAAAACATGATTAAAATAGTCATCAAAACAACTTTAAAAGTTGTCAAAGGATTACAAACATTTTTGACCGTATAACGATGGAAAGATTGAAGCCTTGAAAATCTTAAAACCGATTATGGTCTCAACATATGAGCAATTTTATGCACCCATGTTGAAATACTACATATAATTTAGAAAATATATTTTAAAGCAAATATTGGACTAAAGATAAACACAATACAAGTTCATACCCACATATATATTATCGAACAAAACTACTTATATACAACGAGTTATTATTTAATTAACGAATTTAAATTAGTTTTCAACTCACATTCGGTTTACAAATTAAATTCAACGAGTTAATTATTAAATCAAACCTTAAACTATGTTCGAGTTAGTATTATTCATCGTCTTTTTTTGTCAAGCAATCTAATAGTTAGAATTTCACATTTTTCAAGATAAATAAATGGGGTGTCTGGATTCTCCAGTCCCTACATATAACAATGCATATTTCTGTCAACTGAGATAAGCTTACGAGACGAATCATCGCCAACTCTACGTTAAACATTGTATATTTTTTTCCTTATATTTTGTTAGGGGTATATAATTAATATCATTTATCCTAAAAAAATAAAAAAATAAAATTGGGTATGATTTATTCATCATCATTTGTTATTGTTATTGTTATCAGCATCGTTATCATTTCTCCACACACTCCACCTCTTCACTCTCACTACCTTCATTTTCTGTTATCACAAAACCTCTTGAGGATTTAGATTAACCAAAACGATGTCGTATGTTCCTCCTCACTTGAGAAACGTGGCGAGTTCAACCACCGTGTCCACCACCACCGGAACCCTAGACAACCACCACCACCACCACCATCACAACAACAACAACAGCCTCGCATTTTCAAACTCACATTCCAACACTTCTTCTCTTTTCAATGCTTCTCGTCGGACCTCCGCTGCTCCGAGGACTATCGCCGCCGTTCCTGATACTGTCTTCCCTAAATGGCAACCTTCTGAACGCGTTTCTCGCATGAACCCTGACCAGGTTACACTTCATTTTGAAATTCGTGTTTTTAGGGTTTTACGTTTTTTTAGCTGATTTTAATTTCGTTTTTTGTTCTTAGTGTTAATCTTGATGCATTCGCAGTGTAAATTTTTTTCTTCAGTGAAGTTGTATTTGAATTGAGGTGGTGTTTAAGATATTCACTAGAGTATGATTAGGTGAATTGCTATTTATATGAAACACGTCTCGACACCGATGATTTGAGAAAATGACGTAATTCAATGTAATCACATGTGTCGCTGTCAAACACTTGACACGTCTTCGATCAGAAGTGTCGTGTCGGTGCTATATTAGTTTAGCAAGTTGATTGTGAAGTTATGATTTAATTGGAATTAGAATATGATTACGGCATTGTGGTTATTTGCAGTGTAATGTGTGTAGCTATGAAAATTAGAGAAGTGGTGGAATTTTAACTACATTGAGGTTGAAGGTTCCTTTTGTTGGATGTGAAAGTGTGGGATAGTATTGTATTATTGGGGAGTTTGTTATTTTGGGTGTAGGCTTTGTAATTGTAGTGAATAAGTAGGTTAGATCATCAGAGGTGATTTTTGATTGCTGTGCGTGGAAATGGACTGTGATTCCAATTAGACGGTTAGAACTGTTGTTAAATAGCAGCTATACTGGCGTTATACTAGCCGAATTTGGACAAAATGCTATTGTTTTTGTGATACGCTACTTAGTACAAAATGTTGTTGTATAGCAGCTATAGTGGTGTGATACACTACTTAGTACAAAATGTTGTTATATAGCGGCTATAGTGGTGCTATAGCACTACCGTGTAGCAGAATTTTAACAATCCGCTATTTTCCACTATCCACGATTGAAAACACTCACTACGCTAGAGTATTAATGAACTACGATTCACTGGCCGAAGGGGAATTCCTACCACTGTTTTTTGTAGGGATTCTAATCAAAGACAAGAAAAAGGATTATAGTTGCCATTTATCTTTGGATGAAAAGTGAAATTGGCTCCAACACTGGTTTACCAAGGAGTGTTATCAATTTTTCTTCAACATCATGAATACTACTAATTTATTTTGCTGAATTGGTTCCAACAATCTCCCAATCGGGGGTGGGGTGGCACTCTTGCTCTTCACCTTCGGCCATCTGAATAGTCTCTCTCTTGATTTAGGGTACCTTTAGAGTTCTCAATGTACCATCTCTTTTCAAAGTTAAACTAGTTATCTTTTACCTTTATATACTTGTATTGATATCCTGTTATTTCAGTGGGTACATGTTCTCTCTCGTTATATGATCACGTGAAAAAGTATGGTTGCTGAATTGTAGTGCTTGTTTATTACATCCAGATTGAAGAGGTCCGCCATCGGCTAAATCTTGATGTTACTGTTTCGTCTGACTCTCCTGCTGCACCTGCACCTATAGAATCGTTTAATGATATGGTATTTTATTTTTCCAATTATTTAATCATATTTATATTTATATTTCTTCTAGGTAATGATGAGCTAGAACTAGCATACCAGAAAAAACATGAGCTACTATTGCAAATGTGTGTAAAATTGTGATTTTCATTGTACCAGTGTTTGCATCCAAGTATCATGAAGGACATTGCTTTTCATGATTACACCAGACCAACTTCTATCCAGGCACAGGCCATGCCTATTGCTCTCAGTGGAAGGGATCTTTTGGGTTGTGCTGAAACTGGTAGCGGGAAGACTGCAGCTTTCACAATTCCTATGATACAGGTATGAACTTTTTGTTCATGAAGACTTCATTGGACATTTTGACGATATCTTTAATTACTGTGTGGTGAAAAACAACCAACTGTAAATGATTATCCTTTACTTTGTAATTTAATTTTTTTCCTTTCTATTTTTAGCATTGCTTGGCCCAACCTCCGATTCGGCGCGGAGATGGTCCCCTGGCATTAGTTTTGGCTCCTACTAGAGAACTTGCTCAACAAATAGAAAAAGAGGTAATATATATTGTTTTATGTGTATGCATTATGGGTTATGTGAGGCAGAACTTTCTTGTTCATATCTCCAATTCTAGATGATAATTTTCTTTGCAAGCTATAAATATTTTAGGACTAACTTTCAATGCTATTCATATACATCTATTGACATAGTGCTCAGGGCATGAATGTTTTCCTATTTTTTTTGTCAGATTTGGATTTTTTTAATCAGTGAAAGGAAATAGTTTAATCCCCCCCTATGACCCTTCCCTGAGAAGTATTTTTTTCTTTTATTTTGTGGATACAAATCTTCAAAGTTTTTTGTTGCCATCTTTGTGATGCTGAGCTTGTCCATTCTCTATCATTTGGAATTTGGATTCTTAGTTCTTACAGAAATAATTTGACATGGGTACAACATTCTTGCTATATTCTTTGAATTATCTGCTGTTTAATTTTGTGATTAGCCTATTTTCTTATTACGCCTGAAACTATGATTCACACCAATGCATTTCATTCTATCTTTTTTCCCTTTCTATGAATCATCCCTTTTGATGTCGTTCTTTTAAGTATCTATGTTGTTTTGACTTTTGGCAGGTCCAAGCTTTTAGCAGATCTCTCGAGTCATTTAAAACTGCCATAGTTGTCGGTGGAACTAACATCGAAAAGCAGGTAATTAAATGTAACCCAATATTTTTCTTTTCTTGTGATATCTTGGTCATAAAACAATGATGGCTATTTTTTGACTTGTTGGCATTACAAAATTCTGTTAAATATGGTCAAAGAGCATCCATGATATAAGTCTTTGTGTTTTAAATATGTTTAAGCTATCGTAATTTGTAAATCCTTGATGTCAATTCTTGGTTGCCTTGGACATGGGATCAATTTGTGTTTTTAGTTTAAAGACAGCTAGTTCTCCCAATAGGCTGATAGTGTTATATGTCCAGCCTAGTTTGTAGACAGATGCTGAACACTGATATTATTTCAACCAAGTAAAAGTTTTGGATATAAGGATTTGGTGTATGCTTTCTGTCTAGCAACATGATTATGTGTATGTTTCTTTCTGGTCTCTATGGCAGAGGTCTGAACTAAGAGCGGGAGTTGAAATAGCAGTTGCCACCCCTGGAAGGTTCATTGACCACTTACAACAAGGCAACACTTCCCTCTCTAGAATTTCTTATGTTGTTCTAGACGAGGCAGATAGAATGCTTGATATGGGTTTTGAACCGCAGATAAGAGAGGTTAGTGTTGGAGTTATTCTCTAGTGTGTTGGTATTTTCCTTTATTTTGATGACAATTATATTCCTAATTTAATATAAATAGTGCAACTTCTTCATTGTAGTGTAACATCGTATGTTCAAATTCTTGGAACTCTTTTCCTTTTCACTTCAGCTATTAACATTATTGAACTTGGAACTCAAACCAACAATGGTCTAACAGGATTTTTGGTTATGACTTATGGTGCCTCTAATATGCTCCCCAAGAAAAGGGTGCAGTCGTGGACCATTTCAATATTACCTTCTATAACAAGTTTTTGGATTAATTATTTTATAATAAAAGAATTATCACTTTTTTAAAATGAAGTAGTGTTTCCTAACCACGACCCACTTCTCCCTCAGCTATCTTCCAAGAAATAGCAAATAAAAGATGGATTTTTTTATATGATATTCAAATTCCATATCCTTATGCCGGATTCTGCGTATGCGGTAGCTTTGTGCACTGGGCTGTCCTTATTCAAATTCCATATCCTTTCCCCATGGCAACTCAAAAAAGGGAAGTAGAAATATCAACATAGCAAAACATTGCAAAATTTCATCGAATGTTCAGATCCCATTCCATCTCATTTTGAAGTGCCAACTTATTTAACGATTTCGTTATGGCAAAGTAGATTTGCAGCCCTCTAACTAGTTTTGTTAATAAAAGAAAAAAGAGAAGCAGGTTAAAAATGACAACATTTATGTTTGTTAAAATATAGGTAATAGTGATCTTTAAGATTTTGAGCACAGTAAGTTAACCAGGTTAGTTCATCAGAGAGGAGCTGTCAATTAAATCCATAAAATCACCCAAGTTCACACAAGTTCTATTTGGCTTGATGCAAGGCTTTTCCATCAACAGAGTCAGTCTCAGATTCCCAAATATTTAAATGCAAAACAAAAGAAAAATAGTGGAATAACCTGCTATAGCAGGTAAAAGTGAAAGGGTCCACCACTGTACCCATTTTTAAGGTGCATATTAGGGGTTCCCATGACTTAAATGCGTCTTATTTTTTTTTTAAGAATATTTCTGGTGAATATCTCTGCAAATAAGAAATATATGGTTACTTTTCCCAAAGCAAATTCAAGCAATAAATTTTTGCCTCTCGTCTTGATAGAAAATTCATTTTCATTCTAAGATTCAAGATTTCATCAGTTTCATTTATTTTAGTCTTGATTATTGAAGAATATATATATTTTCAAATATCATCCTCAGATAATGAGAAGTCTTCCCGAGAAGCATCAAACACTACTGTTCAGTGCAACTATGCCTGTGGAGATCGAAGCATTATCAAAGGTTAGTTTTCCTTTGTGCTTGGCTCCTGAGTTTTTCAAAGTCATTATTCTCCTTTGAGCCATGTTTTAATAATATGAAGTGACTTTTTGTGCGTATAGCAAAATAATTCCAGCATTCATAATTTGCATTCCACAAATCAGCAGCTCTGCTGCTCGATCATAAAAATAGTAGCATGATAGAATCTTGAATTGTAGATGTTAGTTTAATATTTGAAATATCACTGTTTCATTTTAGATATCTTTTCTGCCCATAATTTTCTTCTTATGATAAGATGATATCCCAAAAAAATATCCTTTTAAAATTATTTTTCATCAAGATTTTTCGTTGTAATCAGTTGTTGAAAGATTCTATCTAAGTTCATTGGCCATCTTTTGAATTTTCAGGAGTACTTAGCTAGCCCCGTGCAAGTTAAGGTGGGAAAAGTGAGCAGCCCAACAACTAATGTTTCACAAACTCTTGTGAAGGTTTCTGAAAATGAGAAGGTACATAGAGTAATCTAACAGAAATTATATATTTTTGTTATGAGCTGGGTTAAAATTTATCAATTAGTTTCAAGTTTCCTTGAATATTTGCAGCTATCACCAGTTCTGAAAGATTGTTTTTAAATTTCTGAAGTTCTTGTTTTCATTCCCCTTGTTTCTAGAGCAAGTGGTATTTTGCTGAATGTAGTTGCATGCAAATTTTTAAATACATGACATGTGACAACATGTGCACATAAAAGTAATGATGTGGATAGAAAGCAAGATGGGATTAGAAAAGTTTGAGATAATGGAGAAAAATGAGAGTAATGATGAGTGAAAATTGATATATTATTTAGTTTATTCACAATTGTTTACGCTTTGTTTTTTAAAATATGCATCATTCTTCTCTTGATTCTTTTTTTCTATTTTTAGTTTATCTTTCTCAATCTTTTAGTTTCTGTTCTAAAATCTTGTCACGTTCTTGTAGATTGATCGACTTCTAGATTTGCTTGTAGAGGAGGCATCACAGGCTGAAAAGTGTGGTCATCCATTTCCGTTGACAATTGTGTTTGTTGAGAGAAAGGTAAGCTTTATTCTGTATCCATGCTATGTATGGTATCATATCTACCTTTGGCTCGTCATTTATATGCTTATGTGCAAGAAATCAAAAGTGGGTAGTTTGATATGGAGTCTGATAGAAAGAAAGAACGAGATATAGGCTAGCTGATACAAAATATCGGAAACAGGGCCATGGTTTGGAAGGTATACCATAGCAGGCGCAACAACAACAAATAGAAGTGCTGAGATGGCAGGTGAGAGACGGAATGGCATATCATTAGGTAGTTATAAGGGAGTGTATCATGATAGTATTCTGTTTTAGAGAGAGGTACACCAAGGGTATTATTTGTGAGGGAAACCGTTTAGGCCTTGGCTGGTAGAGTTTTCTATCAGAGTTACCTTTTCTTTTAGGGAAATGCCAAAGAGTGCCCTTAGGGCATTGGTTAAGAGGATAAAAATAGAAATATTGCATTGGACAATGATGAATTTAATTTTTTTAAAGTTAAAATATTTTTGAATCCAATGCAAAACTACTACTTTTGGTTTCCTTAACAAGTGTCCTAAGGGCACTTGTTAGCATAACGTTTCTTTTATTGTATTTCTCTGTTTCCATCCATATTATACCAGGCTATTATGCTATTTTTGTGTTCTGAACGCACCAGGGTCAAAGTTGAAGACCTTATAATTTTTATGAAAAAAGTATTTGAGTAGCCTGTCGGAGAATTGATATTTTTCATGCTTTCTTTTTTCCTAAGGGCACTTGTTAGCATAACGTTTTCTTTTATTGTATTTCTCTGTTTCCATCCATATTATACCAGGCTATTATGCTATTTTTGTGTTCTGAACGCACCAGGGTCAAAGTTGAAGACCTTATAATTTTTATGAAAAAAGTATTTGAGTAG
>Ga0228711_1003114_pt1 | contig 25795 bp, 12 predicted proteins | sample MedpolnodulmetaG_2_FD_177996 | JGI IMG/M metagenome (GOLD analysis project Ga0228711, IMG submission 177996) | Root nodule microbial communities from Medicago polymorpha collected in Santa Monica, California, United States - brown nodules | ecosystem: Host-associated > Plants > Roots > Nodule... | reverse complement strand
TAGTCTTCCTCTATGTCATCATCCTCCATGAGAAATTTGTTTATAAAACCAAGAACAGTGGAAGTGAATTCACTCTTACTTTGTTCATGGTGTGAATCAACAACTCTTTTGTCCATCTACAGCAAATAATTTTTTTTAAGTTTCTGGTGTGACAATGAATGGATTTGAGGTAAAAGAATATTGTTGATTTGTTTTGTGCGAGGTTGCATATGGTTGGTTTATTTATATTTGTGGCTGAATTAAGAAGATTTGGTATGTACTAATGTATCAACCGTGTCCAATTCAGAAGATATGTTGTGTCAATTATTTGTTTGTCAAATACTGCAAATGGACAAAGCAAAATAAATTTGACGTGTGGGGCCGCTGAGTAGAAGTAGGCTAATCATTGTTGTGTCATGTGTGGCCAAATATTCATTTTGCTTTGTCCATCAAAATGAATATTTTGGTAGCTACCCGTTGGCGTTGTCAAAACTCTTATATTATTTCATAAGTTCTTGCTAATAAAAATTAGCTTATGCAAATAAATAAACTTTTTATTATTTTATAAGTTCTTGCTAACAAATATTATGTCTTCATAAATTGTTTTTTCATAAAATATTTTAACAAGCTTATGAATAATAAAGAAAAGTTTATTTTTTTTGTATAAGTTATTTTACATAAGCTCATTTCAAACGGGCCTTAAATACAGGAAGAGAAAAGACTACATGCATTAAGAGTCTCTTTTGATTGTCTTATTGTTTAGTTTATGCAAAGTAATAAACGTTTATGTATTATTCATAATCTTATTAAGGTAGATTATGAAGGAAAAAAAATAGCTTATTAAGATAATTTTTATCAGTGAGAACTTATGATTCAACACAAAATTTATTTATTTGTTTAAACTACCACTTAATATAAAAGCTTATTAGGTTAGGCTAAGGGTGGGAATAGGCCATGCCACCCGTCAGGGGCCTATGACTCGGCCTACTTAAATCCTGACTCGACCTAGTTCGTTTATTAAATAGGTTAGGCTCAAGCTTTTTAGAAAGCTCATTAATTTAAATAAGTCAGACTAAGGCTTATAGAAAAGTCTACTAGACCTATCAGGTCGACCCATATATGTTTAACTATATATACTCCATTATATTAATAAATTTTTGGTTCCTTGAAATTTTCAATATCACAATTTATTTATTTATTTTGCAATTTAGGATTTCCAATGAGTTACAATACTCTTAGTATTACTCTCTTATTTCAATGACAACGAGTACAAATACTTTTGAGTATTACCATCTTAATCTCTTACTAGTGTCATCTTCATCTTATTCCGAAGTACAAAGTAAGAAACCCTATTAGCAACAAAAATAAATGGCAATAGATCAAATTTATGCAATACACGCTTATTAGCCTTTACGAAATGGATGTACAGGCTCTACAAAATTAAAATAAATGGCAATAGATCAAATTTATGCAATACACGCTTATTAGCCTCTCCAAAATGGATGTACTGGCTCTACAAAATTTTATTAGATATACATGCAATATATGCTTATAAATATAAAGTGGGAAACAAATGTATTTACATGCTTTATAGAATTTTATTGAGCCTTTAAAGAAATATATGTGTGTTTGCCTTTTTATAAATGTCAAATGTTCTATTTTAAATTTTTATAAACTAGGCTTTGAAACAGACTAATAGTCAGACAGTGTTTTTAAAAAGGTTAGGTCAAACTTAAAATAAAGCCTTTGACAAGCTAATAAATCAGACTTAGACTTTAGTCTTTTCGACCATAATATCAATATATTTACCCATACAAATACAATTAAAAAGGGTTGACCGCATCATCGAAAGATTCTGACTGCTAAATGTAATTAAAAACAAATCGAAGGAAACAAAGGAACACATGGCATACACATTCTTTGCAGTCATATACGCGATCCAATGTATGATAGAGTTTCTAGCTCCATATAACCATATTAGATTATTCTTTTGGGTACATATTTGAATATGCATATAAACTTTATCCTTTTTCAACACATGCAACCACGTGCCCTTCCAATTACATACCAAGTATGTATTGGCCATTAGATTGGAGGGGATAACTTTGTTGTCTTGTCTTGTCTTCCTTTAGGCCAAAATAATATTTTTTTAAGATTAGGCAAAAAATAATCTAATAGTTTAGGTCAAAAGATCATTTAGAAAATAGGTAACTACATATACAATCATCAAGGAGTGAAAAAACTTCTGTCAATTTTTTTAAGATAATAAAAAAATACACAATGAAAAAGTAAATTTAAGGCTTACATGTTTGATCGTTTGATCTCTTATGTTTATTTTAATTTTCAAATTGGTCTCTTACGTTTTAAAAGTTTTAAGTTGGTCCAAAACGTTACTCACGTTGGAATAAATTAGTTCATTCCGTCACTTAACGTTTAAAGATTTGGGTTGACAATATGGATGATAGAACCTTAACTTATTTAGAAAATCAGTTTAAAACATTTTTTAAATTTTTTTGGTTTTATTAAACTCAATATCATGTCACGAAAGAGACTAACTTATTCCAACCTGAGCAACATTTTGGACCAACTTGAAACTTTTAAAACGTAAGGGACCAACTTGAAACTTTTAAAACATAAGGGACCAACATGAAAACTAAAATAAACATAAAGGATCAAACATGCAATTAAGCCTAAATTTAACATAAAGAGAAATTATATTAGCAAGCCCTTTATTGCATATAAACCATTTACTTACAAGAAATAGCCTCTCCAGTCTCCACACAGGGAGAGAACCATAGTGTGAGCAAGAGAATGTTTACATAATTCTCCCCTATGCTTCACTTTCTTCCTTGTACTATAATTTTTTACATGATATAGAGAAAGCAACAAACATCGTACCCAAAAAAAGAAAAGAGTGATGTATATCATCATAGATACAAAAGAAAAAGTTACCAAGGTCAGAAACCTTAACACCTGACCAAACCAATCTACAAAGTCACATCATATGGTGTATTGCTATCAACACCCCCTCATATTAAAGTAGAAGGCAAGTTTCAGGGTGATACTTGAGTTGTTGTTGCTTTGTTTGTTGTTGTTGGGACCAATATGCATGAGCAGTGAGGACCCTATCCAAAAGTTCTTGAGGAACAGGCTCACCTCTTCTTTGTTGAGGAGATATTCTTGCCGTGTGTACCAATGTTTTCCACTTATCCTGCATTATCCAATACCTAATATTATCACATGCCAAACCATTTTTTCTATTATAAGGAAAAAACCAAAATCATACAATACAATACTAATTGAAAGTGACATTTTTCTTTGCTTCTGCATCCATCATTATCTTATACTGTATTTTACTGAAAAAATTGAAACACTACGTATGTGACAATTGAACATTTATAAATCATATTCTAATTTTATGTAAAACTAATCAAACTAGCTAGATAGAATATTAGGCAATCAACAAAAAAACATAAATGGAGCAATAAATAGCTTGCCTAATACACAACCAATTACTTGACTTGATAGAACTACTAATTTGCATTTGGATAGAAGTTAACAGAAGATGTATAAGAAAGCATGCCACCAAAATGACTTGAAGTGTGACAGTCACGTTGTATTTAAATATTTGTTTGAGTAAGAATACAATCTAATAAAAAAAAAATAGTTTTTCTAAACAAAAGGGTAACAAAAAATTTACCTTCAAATCCACATATGTCCTATGCTTTGCATCATCAAAAGCGTGAAGTTTAACATCACGCCACCTGATTTTTTAATGACACATTGGTAAATTAGTAGAGCCATGCACACAGTCGATTAAGGACCCATTGGTATAAAACGAGCTTATAAAAATAAATTAGAAACAACTTATAGACATGTTATAAGTAATTAATTTGTAATAGTTTATCCAAATATTATGCAAGTCTTAGTCATGATATAAATCCAAATAAGTTTTAAATAAATTCTTGCAGAGCTCCCTAAAATCTAAATACTATTTGTAAGGCTTACCTTCCAGTTCCGAGTCTCTCAACTGCTTCAACCAGTGCTTCCACTTCGGCCACAGAAAAAGGCCTGCGAATTCGGCGGCGTTGTGAGATCTCAGTTCGCTTTGGCTTCTGATTCACTGGTAACACAGCTAGTCCCTCCGTATCCATTTCAGGAATAGTTACAAGTTCTTTGGAACCTATCAATCTTTTTTCACCTAATGTATTGATAGAAGGTGCTGAATCATGATCACTTTCAACAATGTTGCCTAAACTGGTTACTTGATGCTCAGCGTCAGAGAAACCATGAATCATCGGAGTCGGATGAATTACAGATGGACTCGAAGTATGCCTGAATATTAATTCTCTTGTTTTAGATGATGAAGATGATAATAAATAATAATACTAATAATAACAACAACAATAACATTTTAATGACAACATCTCCAAGGGAAATTGAGATTTCCACAGAAACACTGATACAGCATATTCTTTTTTTTTTAGTAGGAATCGAACCCAGTACCTTAGGGTTGACAACACTCACACACACTGCAGTACGCACCAACCACTTACGGTAGAACCCGATGGTACTGACACAGCATATTCTAGTTCAAGTAGTTGGGATCATTAATGCAATCAATTGCAAGTTAGGCATTACCCTATTAAAGATAGAGGCATGTTGTCTGCAGTAGGAACATGAAGAGAATCTTTAGCACATGTGAGTGGTAAGCTTTGCGAAGAATTAGGCTCCAAGGTGAAGCCCAAAGCATCCAGCTGGTTATCATGAGAAATTCCAGTTTGAAGTAGAGTTTTATTGTCATCCTTAAGTTTCTTTCCATGGAGAATCATACCAACTCGCAATCCACCTTGAAGTAGAGTAGTCACTGCCTCCATAACTGCTTTCTGCGGACCAAAATTTTGTAAGAGCTGCAGCATAATAGAATTTTCCAATTGTGTATGGCAGAATATAATTTTATTGTACCTTCAAGGAAGCAACAGTTGCAGTTTCAGGAATCTCAATAAAAAGCTCTGGCACTCTAAATGATTTGATCCTAAGCTTCACTGATTAAAACAAAAACATCATTGTGTAAGAACCTCTTTGAAGATATCAATCAAGTCAGTAATAAACAAAATCACTCTCAATCTTCACATACCATGAGAATCTCTAGATCGTAATGCAGAATGACGATACGCTTCCAAGGATGACTTTCCAGGATCTGCATCAAAGATTTGGAATTTACTCAGCAAAATATTCTTGAGATCATTAAGTACAGTGCCTTGAATAGGAGCATTTCAATAAAAGTACAGTGCCTTGAATAGGAGCATTTCATTAATTAAGAGTAAAACCTTTGCGAATCCGAGATGATGAACAAGAAACACCTTGATTCGTGTCATTGTTGGGCAAATAGTAAGTGCAACCACTTCTGATATTTCCATTAGAATTTGAAGTGGAGTTGCAGTCAAAAATCTTCCTCTTTTTGAAAGGAATATTCATTTGAGATATTTGGCGTTTATGATAATTTTTCTGACTGTTGTGAACTCTGTTGAAATTTCTATCCACAACTAACATGTTTCAAATAGAAAAAAGAAGCACGATAAGTGACAAAACAAGAAAGCAAGTAATTTCATATGATAATTAAGCACAAACTCACCATTGTTAGAAAGTGTGTCATGCTTTGATTCTCGAGCGACTTTCCGATATTTAGAAGCCAATCTTTTCCTTATTCTTTGATCACCTATACAAGTCTTTGATCTAAAGGACTTTGTTTTCGAACTAGGGTGAGCACACCCTGAAAAGATTTCGTCATCATCTCTACTAACTACTGTTACATTTTTGCAACCTTTGAACAACGAACTACTAGGCACACTATCGTTATACCCCGACAACTTGGCATTGCCACCTAAACCTATCAGCACTTGAGGTTTTTCATCCATTAGTTCCTCAACACGGCATGCTCCAGTCGCAGTACCGATTGGTACCTTTTCAGATTTTTGTAGCTCATCCTTTACTTTACTTACATCAACATCTAAGTTGCAATCACTACAATCTGGATATCCAGAGGATCCTAATTCAACTTTACTAGTAATATTTTTCATTTCACTGTGGCTTTTCCTATCCACCAAAACGTCAGAAACCAACCTCTCTGAGCAACTAGAACTTGTTACTATAGAAGTCATGCATGAGTGACCATCAATTTCAAGATGCGGATTTTCCTTCGAACAGTGATTTTGACCGTACACCTGCGAAGAAAAAGCAGAGAAACATTTCCTGTCACTACTTACGTCATCAGAAAGCTCGGCTTTCAACGACTTATTTGCATCCGGGCAACCTTCCTTAACAAATCCGTGTTGAAGCCTTCTGTCACAACTAGCTTCATTAGGAAGCTCGGCTTTGAATGGTTTGTTTGTGTCTTGGCCCTCTTCTTTAACGAATCCATGTTCATCTTTTTTCGATGATCCATCACCGGGTGTGATTGGATTCTGTTTCTCTTGCAATAAAGTGCCGGCGGCTACAGTGGCCAATAAGTCAATCGCACACATTTGATTGTGTTCCACACTTCTTTGAAATGTATCCCTCTTCTACGAAAAATCATCAAAAAGAAAATTAGTTACATGGATTGTTTTGCTAATCATGAAAATAAATAGATAATAGTAATCAGCACCATAAGCGAAGCAGAATTCATTTACCCTAGGTGATCGTGTGGCACGCGGCTTTGTTGGCACCTGATAGCCAACAAATCCATAATCTATCCTCTTCTGCGCCACCATATCTCAGAAACCATGCCAAAATAAGAAATGGTCAAATAAACTTCAACGCCACGTGTTGCTTGACCCTGCCAGTCTTAATTTTGAAGCCTGACATTTAACACACAAACGTGATGTTTCAAAATTCAAACACATTATGGTAAGCTGATATGAATAAAGAAAGTGAATGACAGATCATATTGTTTGTTCACACAACACATTCCATTAATCCATTTTTTCCCTCACAACCATGCTTGAGGGCGAGGAAATATCTTACATGAGGACATCCCAAAAATTGTGAGAAAATCAGAGAAACGAGATTTATAAGGCCTAAATTCAACAACAATTACTGTGAAGACGTAGATCGTCATAATTTTAAAAAAGAAAATGGAAAATGCATTGATTATATATGTAATCATTTCATAAAATGGGAAAATAAGTGCATATAGTACTCAAAAAAATAAACCCCAAGAGTAATCATTGGTAAATAATGAGAACAGATTCAAATGAAGACGCGATGGTTCATCTATGAGTAACATATTATCAGCAAAAATAAATCTAATACATCAACAATCTTCAAAAAACTTAAAAAAATAAATTAGAAAAAGAGAATAAAAAACTAGTATGGGACATAAAAGTTGAAGAAGAACACGAGAAAGGGATTCCAAAACAAGACCAGATTCCAGAATCCAGACACATTCACGAGAAAAAGGACTAAACAAGACAAAGGTCACAAAACCGATCTTAAACCTCAGAGAAAAACGGATCTCACAAAAAGTAACCAATTCACCAAACAACAACATAAAAAAATAAAACCCTATCACAAGCAACATGGAAATCAAAGATCAAATCAACACAAACTCAAACTAAACAAAAAACAAAAGATCAACAAAACCAAAAGAGTGCATAAACAGAGAAGAAGAGAGAGAGAAGAACAAAACAACTAACGAATTGTGTAAACAGTGTTCCGAAAACTGAAAACTCACGTGCCCCAACCACACAAACAAACACTCCCAAAACAAAACCAAACACGTCAAAATTTCAACTTTGTTCTAGAAACAACGTTATCATAATCTCAAACCCCAAAGATAAACCCAACAACAGTTTTTTTTCTTTTCTCTTTCAACAAAACAAACAAACAAAAAGTTAGCATATTTTAAGGAAACAAAACAAACCCATCAAAGATTCAACAAAAAAATCACCTTTCCCCACAGAATTATCTTCAAAGATCAAATCTTTAACACCAAATGAATCGAAATTTCGGCAAATTCATGCAAAATGTGAGATCGGGGTATATTCGGATTCCATCACAAATAAAAAAAAGTTACACTCATTGAAAAAAAACATGATTTCAAGTACCCATTAACAAGATAATTCGATTAACGTTGTTGGGTATGGTTGTTGCTGAATCTGAAATGAATCTAAGAAACGTGTAAGTTCTGTTATGAGAGAAAAAAAGTAAAACCCTTGTGAAAACAAAAAACCACCTTAAACCCCAAGAGTTTATAACATTGACCGTGAGTTACCGGTTCTATCGGTTGTTGTAGCGAACATTACCGGATATAGCAGGTTACTGGTGAAGACAGCGTTAGACCGGTTCCACGCAATCACTTGGTTGATTTGATGATGACACGTGGATGGGTTTTGGATCTTGTGGCTGATTCTGGTCCGCTTGATCGTGAATGACGCTTAGTCACTCACTCACTCAAATTTTCTTTTTTGACAATTTTGACCTTCAGTTGAATCTGGTTGATTATTTGTACCTTCTTTTTTTAGTTTCAAATTTGATTTGTACTTGGGGAAATTTTTGTCACACTTCAATGCACTTGCATCACGCACGTAGTAAAGCTAAAAACTAGTAATATTCTTTTTTTATTCGGAATAATGTTCTTTTTTGTTTCTGTGGGATCGCGGAAAACTGAAGCTTGATTATTGTAATATTTTTACTTGGAATTCATTCATCCAAAGTTATACAGTCTTTAATCATTGTAAAAAAAATGTATTTTTTAATTCATTAAATAACAAGTGTATTTGGTCAATAATATTAATTAGATGCATCGGTTATTCAACAAATTTAAATAGTCTTTTTTTATATAATAATGGCGTGAGGGTGTAATTTATTGAAGCAATGGTCGTTTTTGTCTTTAAATATATAATGAGTTACCCAAGATAATCCCTCGGAGTATCGAAATTTTAAAATAGTATCTGATCGTATACTTCTTTATTCAAAATAGTATTTGACATTAAAGTAGTCTTTCAATGCTAACATTAACTCTTATGACATATAGATTGATATGACAGTAAGTAAGTATATATAAAAATTAATATGATAATAAGTAAATATATTGAATGATTAATATGACAACGAGGAATGCTAGCAGCACTCTCTTTTCAACACTCTCTCAAACATTCACTCTCTTATTGGATGAATCAATGTATGTCTCACCACTTTATGTGGGTTCTATTTTCAAAACGTAGGACCCACATTGATTTAAGCCAATTAGAAAGTGAGTATTAGAGATAATGTTTAAAAGAGAGTGTTGCTAGCACTACTCATATGACAATACTAACAACGCATTCTAATGTATTTGACCAACATAATGCATAATCAATGATTGTTTTGAGTTTTTATATTTAGGAGATTATTGTGGTTAGTCGTTACGGATCAAAGACCAAAATGATTATTGCCCTTTTTTTATTCGAGAGGTTGTGAGAAGGAATACATAGTTGGTTTAGCAAGTTTAATTAAGAAATACAATTGATTTTGAATGGGAAAGGGAAATTATGAATGTTTTTGCAAAAATACCTTCCACTAAGGAAACAAAAAGGAAAATTAAAATAATTAAAAAATAATTGAGTTCTTGTAAGGCTATCTTCAAATATCATATTGTGCTAAAGCAACAATCAAGCATTATCTCACTAAGTGGGATCGGTTAAATAAATCAAATTAAGTCATAGCGTTCTATCATAAATCATATTTGAATTCAACTCATGGACCTCTAAATCCTTTCTAATGGTTTCTCTTATAGTTTTTCTAGTTCTCCTGTCGTCTCTTTTGGCTTGACTATCCTTCATCTGATATACTCTTCTTACAACGACATCTACATGGTCTTCTTTCTACATGCTCAAACTATTTAAACCTATTTTCTACCAACATTTTTACTATAGGTGCTACCCTCGCTCTCTCCCTAATAGTATCATTATTAATCCTACCCTGTCTAGTCTTACCACTCATCCAACGCAACATCCTGATCTCCGCAACAACCGAACATCCTCATCCTCATCAAAGTGTGTTATTCCTTAAAAAAAATATCAGAGTGTTAATCAACTTTATACAAAAATATCCTTGATCTATCATTTATCTATCTTTTTTTTTTACAAATCATATATCTATCTTAACAATTGAAGATAATATTGGAAAGAGAGTGTATATTATTAACGTGTTTAATGCAAAAATAGCTAGATTCTTGTGTTTTTATTAAAAGTTATTTTTTTAAAAGAAAAATGTTTATATCATCTTATTAATAATAAGTTGTTCAATACAGTGAGGTACATTAAAATAAATGACGGGACTAGTTAATAGTGTGGCAACCCCCACAAGGTTATGAACTATCTCATTTGATTGTCGCCCGTTGAACTCAACCCGAGAGTTTGTGAAATGAACAGTGAGAAAAGTCTTCTACGATCTGAAATTACCAGACCAAATTTCGTGATGCTAATGCGATGATGATGAAATGTATATGTGGTAAGCTTTGAATCTAAAGTGAAGTCCGCATTGTCAAAGCGCATGTCACTGAACCATTGTAAAACATGGAACAACCTTAAAGCTTCTCCCAAAATCTTCTTTGTCACGATAGTTTTTGTAGTCAAGGGGTAGCTTTGGCTAGTGGCTACCCCAAGCTTTTTATTTCCATTGAATAAATAAATATATTAATATAGTTAGCTACCCCAATAGTATATTTTTAGCTACCTCAAATAAATTCATTTGTAAAAATTTAGTATAAATTAAAAGATTAAAAAACAATTACTTGACTAATAAACTTATTTGTCTTATTTTGGTCTCTACAACAAACTATAATGAAAGCATTTTTAGCAATAAAATTATCGATAGTCGAACAAAATGAACAGTACACATGGTTTATTTGTTGACGCTGAATAATAAATTGTTGGTCTATTTAGCAAATATTCAATTATGAATATATTTGTCTCCTTGAAACCTAAATTTATAGTGATTAAACATTTTTAACCCTTAAATGTAACATAAAATTTTAAGAAAGATAATTTTTCTTTGCCTCAAAAAAATTCTTTGTACTTGGCCCCCTCGTAAAAATTACTTTAGCTTCGCCAAGAAAATGTTATATTGTCGCGTCATGAATGAATATAATTAAGTGATACAAAGACAAGTATTACTTAGATAACTATAGAGGAGATATAAAGATGGTTTGATTACTCAGGTGAGAGAGTTATTAAAGAATAAAGATACGAGAAGATTGAGGGTTTGATATATCCATCTCCATGATTTTCATGATAGATGTGACTTGATATCAGACTTTGGGGGTAGATAAGTGGCAAAAATTACAAAATTAAAAAGAAAAATCAAACATTAAAAAAATATATTTCTTACTTATTTTCTTTAATTAATTCCTTCAGAGATAGGACAAAGTATTCTTATACCTGCATACTTATTACTAACATTATCATACTAATACGTACTCTCAGAAAAATATAACATACTTAATATGTGTTATTACAAAAACATATTAGTATATGAAAGCTTAATTAATTTATAATGGAATGCATGAATTGTAAAGTTGAGGGAGATTGAAGTTCACGTAACTTCAATAGGATTACTTGACGTAAAAGCCATATTCAGATCTCAGGCTCACCCAACAGGAGGAAAAGTAAGATGAGAAAGAGACTCTACGATGAGGAGGATTTCCTCTTAGATGACCTAGTTTACCAATCCTGCAAATTAGATATAGGAATTTGAAAATGAAAAGTTGATAGTAAAATCAAATTAATAAATTAATTAATTATGCACTTAGAACTTTAAAAAACAATTGGGGAAGGGGAATGTTTTTTATTGACTAAACTCAGAGTCTTCGTGAACATAGTTCAATTGAAAGAGTCATCATGATACGTATGGTTTGAACCTTGAATTTTTCATTTATTCACCTTGTGAGTAGGCATGGCAACAAAACTGATATTCGCGGTTACCCGCCCGAACCAAAACAATTTGACGGGTTTTCCCCATTTTGATTGAGTTTGGGTATGAATATGGATTTTTCCCGATTTCAAAACACGGGTATGGGACGAGTAACAGGTATATAGATACTCACCCCGAACTCATACTCAAAACCGTCCCAAATGTAAAAAATTATTTTATGTTGATATGTCATGTTATTTTGTTTGATAATTGTCATGTTAATAAAAACTACCATTGATATTTAATGGATCAACTAAATGATTTTGTCTAACAAATGTTAAAGTGAGTGTATTGTTGGATAATGTATTACAACGTTGCTCTTGGGGATGCACAAAAACTTCTATTTTTTATCAAAAAATTTATTCAATGCGGAGACGGGGATGGGGCGGGGATACCCGAACCCGTCGGAGACGGGAATGAGATTCAATTTCTCATCCTTGGTGGATATGGGTAGGGTAACAGGTAAGTATATGAGAATCGGGTATGGGGACGGGGAAGGTAAAACCCGTCCCCACCCCCGCCCCATTGTCATGCCTACTTGTGAGGTCAATTTCTAGTCACTAGACTATTTGATTGTCAATAATGATCGTTTTACAATTTTCTCTAAGAAAAGTAAACTATACATCTTGAGAGTATGTGACCAACACCATTCAACTAACACTTCAAATTTAATGCTCTTAGACTTATAACTTGATCGGGACCAACCTTAGACATAGGCTTGAGATGTAACTGCCTAGGGTCCAGGTTTGTAGGCGCCCAAGTTTTAAATAGGGGTGTGTATAGCAAGGGGGTTTATATAGAAAAACGCAATGGGGACGCAAATATGAACATAGTTTTCTGCCTTAGTGGTACTTTTGCTATATACCCCTAGCTAGTGTTTTCAACCCTAAATTTCATTATCAAATTAGTCATACAAAAACTTGAAATGTTTTTTTTTTTGGCCAAATAACCCAGTGACTAGAACTCACACATTTTAAATGTGAAAAAGTGAAGTGATAGAGGTTCGAACCCCTGCCCTTGCATAAATTATGCAATGTTCCTACCAACTGAGCTAAGCTCATGGGGACAAAACTTGAAAATTTAAATCGTGAAAATGAAAAAATTGATGATAATTCAGTGTTCCTAATAATGTGTCAAACACATCTAATACTGTAAATTTTAGTGATGATTATGGAAAAGAAATTCCTTGTTTTGATATATATATATGATCGAATAAGTTGGGAGAATCTTAATAACAAATCAAAAGATATTCTAGTTGGCAAGAGTGGCCTATAAGAGAAATGAACTTTAACTTTCCTAATGACAAGTATCTTTGGTATTTCTCATATGCGAATTATTCAAGAAAATTAAGAAATGGTGAGATTATAGATCTAAAATTGCTAGTTCATTGCAAATATGTTGACAAAGTATATTGCTTTTTTTGTCAGACGAGCTTATAAGCTATTCGCTATAAGTTACAAGCTAATTTTTTGGTCTTGCCAAACATAGCCTAGTGACCTGAGTTTGCTCCTTGCTAGTGATAAGTGCTAGAAAGCGTTAATTTCATGATTCATATTAAACACTTTTGGTTACTTGTTTTACAAGTTATCCAAGGAAAAATCAAAAAATAATGAGAAAATACGTTTTTATACTCCTTATGTCTTACTTAACCCAATTGTGCAGGAAAAGAGTGATCAAGACATGAACTAATGAAAGAAAAAACAAAAAGAGGAGCAACCTGCAAATTTTAGTTTCCAACTATCATGCCTCGCCAAGCACAACATTTCCTGCCTGGCGAGAATTACAGGTCCTCTGACCTGTTTGACCAAAACTTGTCCTGCCTGGCAAGATGTCGCCCGAGCAACAAACTGTGGCCATGGCGGGAATGAAGTTCCAGAACCCATGTTTTCCAAGATCATACGTCGCCATGGCGACAAATGTCCTGCCTGGCGAGAAAAGGTGGTTTGGGGCAAGTGGATGATGACGTGGCAGAAACCCACTGGCAAAGAAAGCTGATGTCACCATAGTGACAAAAATCCCGCCTGACAAGAAAGCAAAATTCTGCAAAAGTATAAAAGTCTTTCTTCTCATTTCAGAAACATTATTATCAGATATTATGCTATTCTAGGGAGAGAAAAACAAGGGAAAATTCATAGAGACCCTTAAGGAGCAAAGAGCACAAGGATTGAAGGGATTCACAAGATCATTGAGACATCGTGGCTTGCTTCCATTCCATCTCTTCTTTTCTCCTTGTAAGGTTACCATGACAATGAGTAGCTAGACTCTTTTTGTTGGGATTAAATGTAATCAACTCTACCAGTATGTATTCCCTTTGATTATGATGTTGTTTGATTTTAATTATCTCATGATGTTGAGGTTATTCTTGTTTTCCATGCTTTTGATCCTATAGATTTGATTTGTATTGAAAAATACCTTTTGAATCTAGGTTAGAATAATCTTCTACCAAAGCTTTTGTTTTAGACATGGAATTTAGGTTTTGATAATTTCTTTGAGTATTGGAACCCAAAGCTTTTGTATCGTTTAATAGCTTGGAAAATCAACTATACAACAATACAATCGACTATTGGATCGTTTAATAGTTTGGGAAATCGATGATTGAACGACCCAATAGAAGTCACCACATCATTTGGACACGAATGATGTTGCCGAGCAATATGCGATAATATCAATTGATAATTAGAATCCGCAACACTAATCCGAGAATACGTATAAGTAGGTTGATGAAGTTTAATCCCAACATAATCATTTCCATGTTAACTCTCTAACCTCTTACAATGTCGTAGTTTTATAGTTTATGAAACAAAATATTGTGAAACCTTAGCTCAGAATGACATTGATTGTTGAACGACTTAGAATATCGCATCAGTCCCTGTGGAGACGATAAACAAAAATACTTACTTTTGATACTACATAAGCTAGTAACTGAAGGCTTAAGTGACAATTAACACATCAATTTTTTATTTTAATATCTCTCTCACATATATTTCCTCCGGTAATTATTATAAATAAAATTTTACTTTTTAAATACATTGAATAATTAATATTCCCATTCTATTTTGTGTTTTCTTAATTTTAGTCTCCTTTATGGTAATCTTATTATAAAAATAAAAAAAAAACACATTTTTATATACTTGTATCAAACAGGTAAAAAAATCATATTTTTTTAAATAATTTTTTATTAAGATAAACAAGCATAGAATAACTTATTTATTAAAAATAAGATAAAATAACCTATGTAACAAACATACTCTATATACTCAAATAATTTATTTTTAATTTTTAATTTGTAACAAAACAGACCTTATTCGTTGGGTAAACGAGTGCTTATCATTTTTTTTAAGGGGAGTGCTTATCATTTAAATTCAAAATTTAAGCACATATATAAAGTTTGAAACGATTTATTTTATTTTATTTTTATTTTGCATCTATCTAGTACCTAACTCACTGAAACTTTTAGTTCCCAGTTATCTTCTAATTCTTCACTCTTTTTGTTACCTGGCTGATTCGCTTACATTCCCCCTTTTACCAAACCCTAATTCCCAATTTAACTGCTCTCGCCGTTTCTCATAGTTACCCAATCTACCTTCAGATTCAAAAATCTCTACTTTACACTAATTAATTCAATACCCATTATTTATTTTATCTTATAAATATTCAATTTGATTAAATTTTGATTATTCTTACTTGAATCTCACGATGAAAGAAGCTAAATCTGTTCCTCAACAACACCACCAGAATGGTCACCTTTCTCCTTTCAAATTCGCCAAATTGCTCGATCCCGAAGCTTCTTGGGACAAGGTTCGTCTTTCACTTCTCTCTCTTCAAAGTTGTCCTGTTTTCATGTTTTTCGATCTGTTTGAGGTTGTTTTTTCAGGAAATAGGTTATATTAATAGCACCCAGATTTTATTTTTTTTGAGTAAAAAAAAGTGGGTTTTATTAATATACTATGGTGCTAAGTTTGTACCATTAATTCACTCTTGACTTTTTAAATTGAACACTAATTTGATGTTTAATATCTATGGAGGTCCTATTCCTTGTTTAATTAGAGGAGTAATTTGAGTATTAACTCTTAATTGATTATATTTAGACACGGCATAAGTATCAGTGATTTGGATTGTTGACTTTTTTTTTTTTTTCTTTAGAGTTGGAGGAATTAAGATAATGAAATAGAACATAACAGAACAAAACATGTCCTTAATTTGTTCACTGATTCATTGATATTGTTGGATTAAGATAAGAAATATCTAATGTTGCATTTAATTTTAGTAATTGCTATGCATTTAGCTTAGTTATTTTAGTAAACCAAGTTATTCCCTGCTCCCAACTGTGGAGACTAATCCTTTAAGGTAACTGAGAGAGTGAGATCCATTTAAGGGGTTGGCTTCTCCCAACAAATATTTTTCCATATGCATCGGCCAGGGATCAAACCCTGGACTGAATGGTTAAGAGACCCAAGTATCTAGAACTTGTGCCAAACTATGTTGGTTGCATTTAGATGATATGAGTTGGACCGTGATCTCATTATCTATGATCATCCTCTGTCCTTGATTAAGCATTCAGTTTTGCTGATTTGTTGGGTTGGGAGTTTCTGCTCCCTGTTTGACTCTAGTGTAGTTTCTTCTTTTGGGTTTAATGCAACATGGTTACTGGTGGTTTATTTAATAGTGGTCCTGAGTTGGACAGTGATCTCATGATCTATCAACATCTTCCACCCTAGATTAACCATTTAGTTTTCACTGATCTGTTTGGTGTTCCTACTCCTTGTTTGATTGCTATGCAATTTCTTCTTTTGGGTTTTTATCCCACGTAATTTATATAAAAAAATACCAGTAATTGTTATGCTTAGCTGTATGTAGTATGTGATTGATATGGATGCAGCTTCTCTAAATTGTGGAAGGTACTTTAGAAGGTCAATGAATTGCTTTGTGATAATTGCGCACGTCTCGTTCTAGAGGAGTTAAATGTATTGAGTTGATTTCATTTTCCTAACCAGCTTCTCTGTTTTTGTCTTTCACCTCCTCAACCCCAAATAGGATCAACTTGGAGATGTATTGCATTGGATTCGACAAGCAATGGGCCTTGTATTTGGATTACTTTGGGGCGCCTTTCCAGTCGTTGGGGGATTTTGGTTTATCCTGTAAGTGTTTATTTTACCGATCCTGTATGTTTATCTTAAAGTTGTCTCTATCACTCTATTCATAAGCTATTGGCTTGCCTGATGATTTAGTCTTTCTGGAATAAACAACTTGATTGGTTTTATTACTTTGTGCGTACATAATTTGATGTCAATACAATGCATAAATCTGAAAATATCATCTGAAATACAAATGCTGGAGAAAATTTTGTTGGTCACCTTTGTTCTTACAGGTTGTCATCCCAATATTTGCATCACACTTAGGAGTACTGTTCTTATAAGTTGCTGCTCTAAGTACAGAAATTAGGGAACCCCCTATATCTGTAAATTTTATTCAGAACTTGGTCCTGAAATAAAAAACAATGGAGGCGACCACTTAAAAAATAGCACATCTTTTTACATCAGTTCTTCATTTTTATTTCTGTCAATTAAATGTGTCATTATTTATTTGTGTTATATACACATACATATATTATATATTTTTGTCAACTAATGAGTTAGATAGGGATATGATATATGATAGAACATTATGGCAGCGTTTGATCCTTGCAACCGACCCCACTTAGTGGGATAAGGCTTGGTTGTTGTTGCATATATTTATATACTATTTGTTTTCATTTTTTGGAGATCGTCTAAAACCTTGTTGAATAAATTTTTAAAATGAGACCAAGTTACATGGATCAAGTGATCGTCTTTTACATAAATTGGTTCTCTTTGTACCAGTATGTATTAGAAAATTTATGAGTTGTCGATACCTTTCTAGATATACTGTATACAATTTCTTATCCATCAAATGTTGCTTTGTGAGGTGAAATTTTAATTGTCCAGAAGATAATCCTTACCTTCATCATTTGTCTTTCCCAACCCAGATTTAGGACAAAACTCTCTATGTTCCTTAGATGCTTGTATAGTTATTCTCCAATCAAAATATAACCAGTACTGTATTTTACACCTCAAATGTGAGATCATCACATACAAGTGTGAGGAAATTAAAAGGCAAAATTACTCCTGCGGTCCCTTAACTTAATTTTAGGTAACGATTTAGTGCTTTATATTTTTTTCATGTCATTTTGGTTCTTTTATCCGTGTTTGGATATGTATTTCAAGCTTTAAATCTATGGTTTTCTTTCCCTGTGAGCGCTCCGTCTTAAATATAGGTTGTGCCCCAAAGAAAACCTTAGATTTGAAGCTTGAAAGTCCATTTACAAACATGGCTGAAGGACCAAAATGATGTGAAAGAAAAAGATGAAAGACCAAACCGTTACCTGAAAATTAAGTTAAGGGACCATGGAAGTAATTTTTCCAATTCAAAAATAGTACACATTATGTTTTTATCAGAGAACAATACCACAAAGCAACAAGCACCAGGGAACTTTATGATTTTGGTTTCTAAATTTAACATTGCACTTGTAGGCTATTTGCAGTATGATCTAACACTTCTTCAGTTTGTGTTTGTTCCTAAAGTATATTTTTCCCATTTGTATTGCAGCTTTTTAGTTTTGTCCTCCGGGATCATATATGGTTACTATTCAGTAATATTGAAGATTGATGAAGAGGAATTTGGCGGCCATGGAGCCCTCCTCCAAGAGGGGCTTTTTGCATCTACAACTCTTTTCCTGGTAATGTAATCTACATTACTTTATTAACCGTAGAAAGTTTCTACACCCACACAAAAAAAATTGCTGATTTTTACTGTTCCACAATCTAAGACTTCTTTTCTAATCTGTGCAGCTTTCCTGGATTCTAGTCTACAGTTTAGGACACTTCTGATCGGCGGGAACTTGAAGCGTTGCTTTAATCTCAGTGACATTTAAAAGTTTATATTTGATTTCATGTTTGGCCATAGTGTTCTGAAATCAATGAGAAAAATGTGGGTTGCGGGTATTTACTTTTCAATGTAAAACGTTCTGATTTTGTGGAAGGTGAATGATTTTGCTTCTGTAGCTGTTCTAGCTAGCATTCCTAATGACACCACATGTTTGTGGCAAATTATGGATAGTAGAATTAATGACAATCAAAATTCTGTTTATTGACCTGTTTAATAAAGGTGCTTGTAGGCAAATTCTGAAGGACACCTTTGCTAATTCTGAAGGACATCTTTGCAATTGTCAAAATTATTTCTTGCTCTGTCCGTATGTCCCAATATTTTGTCCCTCTGATGCCTCCGTTAAATACTTACGGGTCTTGTTAACCAGTGCCCCCGGGGCACTGGTTAAGGAATCCAAAAGTAAAAAAATTGTCTTGGAAATATAAACTGTTACTTTTGACTAACTAATTATTACACCACTTTTTAATAAAATCTTACCTCTTTTAACTGCTTAACCAATGTCCCAGGGGCACTGGTTAACATTGTCCAATACTTAATTTTGAAGATTATGACACTTGAATTATGATATTAAAAAGTTTGCAACCAGATTAGTATTGCACATCAAATGTTTCTTCTTTTTGACGAGTGCATAACTAGCTATGCACATTACACAAAGGTTTACTAAGGATGTCTTTGCATTCTGAAAGTATTTAGTTTTAAAAGAATTTGTTTATTTTAAATTCCTAACAAGGAAATTGAAGACTTGTGTTGTAAACAATTACATAGAGAAAATATGAAAGAAAAATTAGAAATAATCCATTTTTAAAAGTAATTAAAATAAAGTTTGATACTTTTCAAATTTCTAGAAATGCTATACATGTTTTTAAAATATAAAGAAATTGATGATTAATCTTTCGTTGAGGAGTATTTAAGATGAGTTCTCGTCAACTTGATTTTTATTTTTATTCTGTACGCAATAGCTGAAGATTGAACTCATCACTTATTTAAGGTGTCAAAATCACTTACCATTTAAATCAATCATTTAAATCCAATGATAGTAATTACACTTTATTTTAGAATGCCATACTAAGCATACATATATGTTTTTGATATGATGCTAAGTACACGTTACAATGTTTATTATTTCACAAATTGATTTCGTGGTATAAATTGAAAATGTTTAAGAGATCATTACAAATAAAATATGAAATTAATTCGGTCAAAAGATGACCTGATCACGGTGCGAAATTCTTTTCGTTTTTTTTCTTCTAAAGAATTTAACGCTGAAACTCATACTAAGTGTCGAGAAGTGGAGAATCTTGAATTTAACTTTGCACCGGTGCATATCAAATGTCCTTGTAGCTACCATCAAAGTTGTGTTTATGGATAAATTTCATCCTTTTATGGATCAAGCATAATATTGACTTGAAATTCACTTGTTAAGGTGAATAAGTGGATAATTTGATGTTTGAACTTTGACATCTACATATATAACGCAATGTCTTTATCAAATGAGTTAAACCCACGATGACAAAAATTCATTTCTTCTATCACTCTCTTTATTGATATTTTGTAACTAAAGTAATATATCATGCACTTTTGGAGACATTATTTTACCTTAAGTGAAATTTTAGTCATTCCATTTTTAAACCAACTTTTTTGTCTCTCTATTATACATTTCTTGAGTTTTTTTTAATCTGCCGTCAATTTTGAAGATGTGTCATCCTCATTAATGACATGGCTGCGATATGGCAAAGTTGTCTTTAATAAAAAAGAAAGCTACCCAAATTATTGTTAGTTTAGTTAAGAACCAATGATATGGCAAAGCGTCGCAGCAAACACATTCTAAACTATCAATGATTTTTTTAATCCCTCAAATTCATAATTTTCTTAAACTTTGTTATAATAAAAAAGAAAGTGTATTTTTAAGTTAAAAACCATACGAAAATCGATAAAAAAATAAACCTAAGTTTTGTCCTTAGAATTTGACTGTAAAATAATTCTTACTCCAATAGAACTCATTAACCATTTCAACCTAATCACTTAGTTACATCATGGCCTTTTTTTAAGGACATTATTACCTATTTTTATACCAAACTTTTACATATTACAACCGTTATTAAATTATCAATTAATAGTAATATATTATCAACTTATAGCTTAGTTTTTTTTTTAAGGAATTTAAACTTATAGCTTAGTTGTGGAAATGACATTTTTAGCTCAAATGGCAATAGTCTTAAAAGCAGAGCTTAATTGTTGGAAAAATTAATAATGAAATTGCTCTGTTAGTAAACAAAAGTCATCAATTTTCCCTTAATAAAAGTCATCAATTTCAAACAAATATTTAAACTCAAATGATTAATAAGTTTCACCTAATTACGAATTGTTCGAAAAAATTGAAGTTTTTACTTACAATTCTTGATAATATTTTATTTATCTTTCAATCGAACTCCAAATTTTTATTGATTAACACACAAAAAAGTCATTGATTTTATTGGTTACAAAAAAGCATCGATTTTTTTATTTATTTTTGCAAGGAATTTTTTTTTTTGAAGAAAGGCATCGCTTATATTAGAGTGTATATATGTATCATACCAAAAAAAGAAGTATATACATGTGAGTCAGGATTCATTGACATCAAGTGTAAGTCAAGAGACTTACACCAAATCCTAATGAATTTTATTTGTACCAAAAAAATAAAAATAAAGAAATGAATTGTAGTCTACGTTGGTAGGAAAATTGCGTAACAGAGACTGAGGTTCGTACCCCGGACACCCTACTAATTCATCTTATAAATGTGATTTTTTAGGTTGCATAAGCTTAGTTACGAAATATCAATAAAGAGAGTGATAGAAGAAATACCAATTGTCCCCATGAGCTTATCTCATTTGCTAAGGGATAATGCATAATTTGTGCAGGGATCGGGGTCCGGACACCCCACTTATTCATCTTAAAGGTGAATCTCTCTAGCCACTACGTTACTTGACAAAAAAACAAAAAGAAGAAATACCAGCTAAGCGTATATTATATTTTTTGGGTACATAACCTATGTTATACTATTAACCTTTAACCAAAAAAAAATGTAAAATAGAAAATTATTATTAATTATTTTAGGGGAAAATAACTATTACTAAAATAATACTTGATGATCATTTTATAATTGTTCTAAATGGAATCTGAACTGCATTTTTCGAGATTATAAAGTCAAATATATAAAAAAATACATGACTTTAGGGTGACTTTTTTACTTCTAATTACACTCTTAAATACACTAGTTTATAAGAATGCTATATTGTTGGTGTCATTCAAAATATTTATATTTTTAATCAAAATTAAAATTTCATAAAATCTATTAATCGTAATTTATACACATTAGCGTAATAAAAAGAGCAGACATCCGTACCCATTTAGCTCATGCTTGTCTGAAAGCTAGTAAATATAATGAATAACGTTCTATGAGTTATTGATTTCATATACAATTTGGAATATAAATCTATTAATTTTTTGATGTTGTTAAACACACTTTTCACCGTGTCCATGTATGTTGAATTTACACATTATTGTCATATTTTTTATGTTAACCCTTAAGTTTTTAGCGGAGCAGATCCAGTAATATGGAGTTTGACCGGAATGTAAGTGAATTCTGGTAAAGAAATGGTGATATTCAATTTGGATGTCCCTTAATGATTCGTTTTCATGTAATCACTTAGCTACATTATTATCTACTACTATGGTCTGGAATGTAGGTAAAAAGAAAATCAAACAAAATTAATGTATCTAGTTAAAAATTTAGATCAAATACATCTATTTCGTTTGATTTTGTTGTTGTTGTTGTTTATAGTCGAGACCGAAAGAAGTATTTTGATGTAAAATGTTTACATATTACAACTGTTATTAAATTATAAATTAATAGCAATAAATTATCAATTTATAGCTTAATTGTTGAATTTTTTTAATAAATTGGTCTACTAGTAAACAAAAGTCATCAATTTTTCTTTAAAAAAAAAAGTCATCAATTTTAATTAAGTTGTCGAACTCAATTAGTTACCGAACTTCACCTAGTAACAATTTGTTTGATAGAATTTAGGCCAAGACCCTCTTGTCCTCCAAAAAAATAAAAATAATTCGATAGAATCTAAGTTCAATTAGGAACTAATAGTTCTTAGAAATGAATAGCTCACTTGGTTGGGTTAAGGAATTAAAAAGGTTTTTTTTTTTGGCATGATAAGGGATTAAAAAGTTAATTGTTCAGGGTTCAAATTCTAAAAAAAGGAAGAAAATACTAACCATTAACATATTAACATTTGTATATGAATATAACTTTCAAACGAATTTCAATTACTTGATCTCCTTTCTCTAGAAACCAAATGCTAACACACAAAAAAAAAAAGTCATTAATTTATTGGCAACAAAAAGGCATCAATTTTTTTTATAAAATGGTATTGATTTTAGGGTTAAATAAGTTTTTCGTCTTCATAAATATAGCGAATTTTGATTTTAGTCCCTATAAAATTAAATTGAATGTTTTCATCCTCACAAAAAAATTTATTTTGTTTTTCGTCCCTAATGAAAATTTATTTTGTTTTTCGTCCCTTATGTTATTTTGTTTCTTACACTTCAGTATAACCTTGAACCCCTTACCAAATTTCTCCTTATGTCTTGCACTAACAAGCATGAATAAAGAAACAATTTACTTTGCCCCTTAAATTCAAATAAAGCTCAATGAATTTGTGCATTAACTAAAAAACATAAATAAAGAAACATTGTTTACTACACATAAAGAAAAATTGCAATTATATTAGGCATTAGCTCCTATAAATAGATCAACTCGCACACTCACCCAACACACCAAGATCACTTCTTTCCCTCTCTTTCAAAGTTGCATTCTCGTATCACAAAAAAATGGCCAAAACTCTAGTATTGTTTTTCCTCTTACTCCAAATAACCTCTTTCATAGCATTTGCTGAAGAGCTAAAAACTCTTCATCACAAACCAGCAGCTCCACTTCATCCCCCAACTAAGTCGCCGGTTCATAAACATTGGCTAGCCCACCTCATCACAACTACTCACCATCTCATGCACCTTCTCATGTTCACACTCCTTTACATCCTCCTCGCCCTGCCAAACCTCCAATCCATCACCACCACCAGCATGAACATCATTCACCATCCCCTACCCCTTCACATGTTCACACTCCTTTACATCCTCGTCACCCTGCAAAACCCCCAACTCATCATCGTCATCACTCTCCTGCTCATGCCCCTATTAAGCCTCCGGTTCACACTCCTTTACATCCTCCTCACCCTACCAAACCTCCAACCCATCACCACCACCATCACTCACCATCCCCTTCCCCTTCCCATGTTCACATTCCTTTACATCCTCGTCACCCTGCAAAACCCCCAACGCATCATCATCATTACTTTCCTGCTCATGCCCCTATTAAGCCTCCGGTTCACACACCTTTACTTCCTCCCCGCCATGCAAAGCCCCCAACCCACCACCATCACCATCCTCCGGCTCATGCCCCTACTCACACACCTCTTGTTTCAAGAAGTTTGATAGTTGTTGAAGGAGTTGTTTATGTCAAATCATGCAACCATGTCGGTGACGACACCTTAAAGGGAGCTACACCGCTTCTTGGTTTGTTTCTCAACTTTATATGCAGACTCCAATTTATTTTATTTTTGCTTTTTTATTTTACAAAGATTTTTTTATTTTTATTTTTATTTTACTACGATCTTTTGTCACATTGAACATTGCCTACAATCTTGCATGAAGAATCAAAAATACATAAATAATATATTCTTTCAACTTTAGTATATTTTTTTGGCACCTTCTTTACCTTTTCCCTAATATTTTATGTATAGTGTAGATAGATCTATAAATATTATTACAACCATAGCTTTGTATATGCATTCTTTTTGTGTTTTTTCATTGATAGGACAAGGTTGTTGAAAATAATTTCTGTAGATACAAAAACGTAACACATTATTTTTGCCTACAAAATAACACATTATTTAATTATTTCAAAAACATATTTTCTACATTTTTTATTTGTGTGTCCAAATTGTTAGGTATTATTTCATCAAGAGTTATGACCAAAACTTTCTCCAACGTTATGAATTATTTGTTGCTAAAAAACAATGACATTGTTATGTTGTTTTGAAAATTGAAGGTGCCGTTGTGAAGCTCCAATGCAACAACAACAAATACAAGTTGGTTCTTAAAGCCAAGACTGATGAGAAGGGTTACTTCTATATTGGAGGTCCAAAGAACATTATAAGTTATGCAACTCGCCATTGCAACGTTGTTTTGGATAGTGCACCAAATGGACTAAAACCCTCAAGTGGTCTTATTGGAGCTCTTCTTAAAACAGTGAAACGATCAGTGTCCAAGGGTGTTTCCTTAAAACTCTATACCGTTGGACCGTTTGCATTTGAACCCAAATGTCATAATTAAGAAAAATAAAAGTGATTTAAATTGGTATGAGTTTCTTTTAGGGTTTAGGCCTTAGTTTTAACTTTGTGTTAAAATATGGTGTTTGAATCTGAAATTATCAATAATAAGAATAGTTTTTCAGACTTGTTTACTCGAATTATTGTTACCTACCACCCCATTCTCTTTCTATATATTCAAATCGACTTAAAATTTCTGCATTTTAAAGGTAGAATTTATTTATGTGGAATTACTAATATATTTGGCTATTATGTGAACATCATTAAGATAAACTAAGTCATATAAATAAATCAAATACAAATATGGAAACATATTAAGGCAATGTAATTATCATAAAAATAATTTTTATGATAATTATATAAGGCAAATATGGAAACACAAAGGGTTATAAAAGTGTATGTATATCCTTAAAAATAAAAGTTTATGTATAGTTCAGACATGGAGATAAAACGTTTATTTATTTAGTTTTTTTTTTTTTTTG
>Ga0228711_1003112_pt1 | contig 25798 bp, 11 predicted proteins | sample MedpolnodulmetaG_2_FD_177996 | JGI IMG/M metagenome (GOLD analysis project Ga0228711, IMG submission 177996) | Root nodule microbial communities from Medicago polymorpha collected in Santa Monica, California, United States - brown nodules | ecosystem: Host-associated > Plants > Roots > Nodule... | reverse complement strand
CTCAAACTAAAAAAAAAAAAACGCAAAAAGGATATTCCAATTCTCAAAAAAATATGCATATCGATAAAATGCATGTTAAATTAGAATATCAGTTAAGCAGTGGTATGAGAGGATGGTTGTAAGGTCACGTCCTTCCATTTGCAAAAATCAAAATATATGATTTTTCTGTTGTCTGTGTAATTTACCACGGTTTTGTTTTTTTTTTTTTAGAGAAACACGGTTTAAGGTTTGCTATATATAGACGAATTTGCATGGAAATTAGGGTAGCCGAGTTTACATGGAAGTTAAGGTATTCTGTTTGTAAACGTATTTAATAAGTGTACAACAACTTGTCAAAAAAAAAGTCTACAGAAACAATAGATATATACAAACGATGACACAACAAGATAAGAATGAAAAACTCATCAGGGAGGAGAAATACTAAGGATTGCTGCATTTTGAGGGAATTTGTTAGGTTAAATATGTGTACTGTATTTTTAGATGAAATTTGTTAGGTTAAATTCCTGCTAACCTAATGCAGCATTTTAGAGAAAAATTATTAGGTTATAAATTGCTACATACCTAACAAAATTAATAAATAAGGATTTCCAACCTCTGGCTCCAAAGTATTGATGTTCATAACTTCAAAGTTATATCCAAAAACATTTTGAGCAAGTTCATTAGCAAATAAGTTCTTAGCTCTTTCAAAGTATTTTACAAGATTAGAACTCTCACACTTATTGTTTTTCTTTAATTTGCTTATGACCAATGAAGAACCCCCTCGAATTAATACAATTTGGCTTCGAACTCAATTAAGAATTTGAGTTACGCTATTAAAGCTTCTTATTCTGCTTCATTATTATAACCTTTTCTCAACAACTTATACATAAATTCGGTTCGATGTTCTTGTGGAGATATTTCGAGTATTCTAAATTTACATTATTTTGTTCGAAATTATCATCGTTGTCAACAAAATAAGTAGCTAGAAAATCCCTTCATTGCTCTTAATGGAACACACGTCAATGAGAATTTAGTTAAGGAAATTGCCCATTTCCCGGCTATATTGTGCAAAATAGGTTTCAATAACCTGTGCTTTATTATGCCATAATGAAAAGTTACAAACTTTGCACATGACTAATATTAAGCTATACATAACTTCTCGATAACATTGTACCTGATTTCTGCATAAACTAAAGTCCTACTTGGATAATAAATTACTATCTCGTTGTCATTTGAGTCCTACTTAAAGAACCAATTGTATTTATAACATGCACTACATTTGAGATCTAACATACCTTGCAGTTAGAATGATCATAGCTTCTATTAGTTTTTCGATCTATGATTTAATCGTTGTGATTACCTCAGGTGCAAATCTTCTTGATCCTTGGTTGATTGCATTTTTTCCAGACTTCAGAGGCAATCTTTGCACCACTAAAGTTCGATCTAACCCCGACATATTTTTGTAATCCAAGCAAAAAAAATCTTATACTCTTGAAGAATTTAGATGATTTCCTTCTTGAGTTGCCTAATAATGAACTAAAGTATGTAGGTTTGGGATTTTCATGATATTCGTCTTGAAGGTGAGAAAAACACACGAATGGGAGTTTGAATTGTGTTGGTTGCTTTTTGACTATACGTGGACCTCCTTTCAAGATATTGAATGCATACTTTTCAGCATTATATTTCTATATTTAGTTTTTTATGTGTTTCTTTAGAGATTAGCATATCGTTCATTGGATATTTGTGTACAAGTTAGCACTTCCTAATAAATTTATCCAATAAATTAATGAAATAGTGTCCACTATCCATTTTTTGTTCCATAACCAAATGTTTCAATGTAAAGAAACAAATAAATGTATCTAATTTTTTATTCTGTTATATGTTCATTCTTAATATTTTATTATGGATCAATTACACTCTCTTTGTCTCAGTTTAGTTGTCATGTTAACATTTTTTATATCTCAGTATAATTGTTACTTTATAATATCCACACTAATATACCCATATTTATTGAATTTCAACCCACTGAACTTCTCCATTAACTAAAATTAAAAAGGTTGAATTAATAAATAAGTAATACTAATTTTACGATTGAAATCAACCGAACTAATCATTTCCTTAAAAATCGCACACAACCCAAAAACGACGATTAAATTGAGACTGAGCGAGTAACTTATATTCTTCAATTTTTCTATTGTTTGATTGTTTATTTTCCTTCCTGCTTGTAGGGAAAAATAAAAAACATGACTCTTGTGGCCGAGTATACTATTTTCTCTGTTTCAAATTAGGTGTTTCTGAGTTTTACATGAATATTAAGAAAATGATTATTAGTGTTGATTTTAATGGTAAAGTATGTTTCATTTACTAAAACATTTTTATTAATTATAGTTAATAGAATAGTTTGATGATTGAAATAGAATAAATATTGAGTATTATGGTGGAAAAAAATTAATAAATATCATAATAAAAAGGACAAATAATTTGCGACAACGAAAAATGATAAAGATAACACTTAAAATGAGATAGAGGGATTTAGAATGGTAACCAAGCTATACTCGCAAGCTATACTCGCAATTCACAAGTAAGTTTTGTTGAGTTATTATTGATAATTATTTTAGTTTAAAGAAACAATTTTGAATATATCGATATGAATGTTTTTTATATTGGTTGGACTTTCGGTGTAAATTATCATGGTATTTTGTAACATTCTTTTTTGTTGTGAATGTGTGATTTTTCTTTGCACTTTTAGAACAAATTATAATGTAATATATATATATATGAATATTACACATGACTGAAGGTCAAGCGGACGCCAAGTTATACCGTTAATCTTTTGTAAATGATAAAACCAATCATCATAAACACGACATTTTTTAATTACTCAGATACTTGTAATAAACTACGTACATCTATTGTACATGACCATTATATCCAATTCTTTCTTTTCAAAAATGTATTGTATCTGTATGGATGTTCAAATAATATTTTTCTATAAAAATTTGCAATGATGACCACAAAAAATATCTCCTGTATTTTCCTATAAATAACAACCTCATTCATTTCAATGGTCAATCAAACAAAAACAAACCATTTCAGTTTTAATCATATACTCACAAGGTTATTATTTCTTTGGTAGTCGATCTTTCCTCTCTTTCTCATTAGTCTTGTTGTCCTATTATTATGATTAGGTTTGTAAGTTTTCACCTTTTTTGGACTCTTTTGTAATAGATTGGGATACTCTTTATATTGTTTTTAATTCGCTAGAATCTTTTAGCCTTTAAAAAAACATTATTCAAGACATGGGAATTATGTACTCACTAACGTTACTCCTGTTTAGAATGACAATGCTTACCACTCTAATGTTTGTTTTGAGACCACCGATAGAGGAGAAGCCACTACAACACAAGTCATTACAAATATACCAGTCTACTCTTCTGAAGCCAAAATTCATTAAAGCATCTTTTATTGACAATACAATACTATCACCACCACCAAGACCACCAAGGACTCATCCTGTCCCGGTGTTTCACTCTTCCAAGAAGACATGATTTAAAACACCACAAGAAAAATCACTTGCCCCAACCTATTATTAGTTCGCAGGAAAGAATTGGTATTTTTGTTGGTTTTAGCCGTTCATATGTTCATTTTATTAATAAATTTTTGTTTAACAAAAAAAGTAATATGTATATAGAATAAAAATCAGCATGGTATCACGTGCTCAATCCACTTAACATAAAAGTAAAAAAAATTTCTCATAAAATACAACACTTACCACTACTTAAGTGAGCAACATGACACATTTTGGTACATGCTAAAATGTAGTAGTTTGTCATATGAATTTTGTTGTTTTTATTAAGGGAAAAACTTGATAGTCCGACAGCATTGCTGACGAAAAACTACGACCATATAGGCACCGTGGGATGTACATTGGATTGCAATTTATTTTGACTTCAATTAATTTTGAAAATATTGTACAAGTACAACTACCCCATGATTCGTCTGTCAATTGTGCTTTGATTTCTCGCACCATATAACAATCCACTCTTATTAAATTTTCTTTCAAAATGATCTTTTAAGACATGAAGTATGATTTTCCGTTATTTGAATATAGGTTATATATTCAGGTGGATTCTAGGGTGATGGTTCAAGTAAGTCCCTCATTGGTGTATTACTAATTTTGACTTTTAGATTAAAAAGACACATGCAATTCACCTGTTCATTACCGCAATGGATATTATGTTCCGCTCTCTCTTTCCCACCAAACTTCATGCCTCTCTCACTGGTGTTTATGGTTACATTTTCTACAAATAAAAATGGGCTTTTTTCTTCTTCTATAAAACAGTTTTTTTTCCTCACTGTTTGCAAGTTGAGATTTACTTAACCAGTTGAATTAAAGAAAAACAATAAGAAGAACTTAAGAAGGTTAATAATATAGAGAGGAAATTAGAATACTGTGTGACATCTTAGGGGCCATGATTCACTCATGGATTAATTGTTTGATTTATCATTTATTATGATTCCATTTTTTTATGTTGAATAATTCTTGGATTTGATGATAAATATCAAATTATATTGTCATAAAAAATATGGAAATTATGAAGCAATTCTTGAATCTTAGCCATTTTATTTGAATCTGAACAATATCCTTGGTTTGTGGCGGTCGGTGGCTGGATTTTGGATTGAGGAATGTGAATCTGAAAAAATTGGGAGAGCTAAGAGGGAGAGAGAAGTTGGGGAAATGGATTGTGTGAGGAAAGATGTTCATGTTATCATTTTCTTTTCTTTTTCATCTAGACCTTAAATATATCTTGATGGTATACAAAAATGGTCCACTGATGAACCACTTAATTGATGGTTCACTCTAGACATCACCATATATTTATGCCTATGTGTAAGATCTCACCATTTCAGTAACAATATACTATTGATTTTTGGGAACATGGACCTCAATTTAAAAGGACCAGTTGCAGACCTTAGTGAGTTACTTTCTATAGCATGTCATTGTTTTTTTTCTTTCAAGGCTTAGTTTACACAAAAACAAACGTACCATGTGTTTCTACCAAAATATTCTTCAAACAATCCATTGTCAATTTGTTTCCCTGTTACATTTGTCATCCTCTATCTCTCCCTTTATGTGGTCAACAAGCTTATATTTGCTTGTGAGTGTTTCTATTTGCTACCAGGAGACTACTAGTAACTCTGAGCTATTTTATCATCAACAACAACCACAAAGCTTCAAATTTCAACCACAACCACTCAGGGTTGTCTTCAACATTATGGAGGCCATGTTTTAATTTGGGGTCTTCAGAATTTTCGATGTTGGAATTGGTATATGTATAAATTTAGACACTTAAAATTTGCATATACCTGAATTTAGATCCTTAAAATTAATATATATGCAAAAAGTTTAACACTTCAAAATTTGTATATGCAAGAATTTAGACTTATGCTCAAAATTTGACATTTATTGATATAATTAAACTCAAAATTAATAGAATTATATTCTTTTATATAAAAAAAACCATTATTTACATTTGAATAGAATGCAAGCGGGCAACAAGCTGCGTTGCTAGACCTTTTTGGATGGCAAAACCAATCATCGTGAATACAACATTCATGGACCTAGGAGACAAACATTGATATGCATGACCTTTTGAACTCTATGTAGAAATTCAACAGCCTCTGGTGTTAGGAAACCAAAAGTGTCAAAAGCATGATATAAAAGCATGTTGATTGTCAGAACACGCTTTCTCATGTTTGACCACTTTGCTTGACGCGGCTTTTAGAGCTGTCTGTCCTACGGTAACAGGTCCGACACCTAATCCCACAAGTGGTGAAACCTCAGTCAAGTCTACACAAACATGTTTTCCACCTACCAATCCGTACACCATCACATCCGCATGCCTGAGAGTTGATCTTCTATCTAGTGAGTCAGTCAGGAAGTTCACAGCCACCTCCTTCTTCACTGATATTCACGTCCGTCTGAATATATCAAAAAGTACATCCCTAACAAAGTCATGTCTGTACTTAAACCTGGGAAGCTCCTTACAATGAACGACATGCTCCCCAAAAGTATCCAAGCACGCCTTACGACAAACAGGGCACACCTCATCAATAGGAAATAGTGGAATCATAAGGTGATATCTAAGGATATTACGATACTCCACTGGTGACATATGATGACCTAACCCATCAATCGGAATAGCTAGAAGAAAATCTTGAGTGTGTGCTACTTGCAAACATCCAAAAATTGTCTTCTGTCTCGAGGTCATATCAAACTTAACTTCCATATTTCTATTTAATATCTTTTGGAAATTTTCGGCAAAAAAAATTGGATGCCCTCTGCAATAGGGCTGCTTGGGCAACCACTAATAAAAAAGGAACTCTGCTCTTTACACAAAAGTTTTTTCTCATTCTCAAATGAAATGACCGAAATACCCCTACACATGTTAACTCACGCTAATGTAAATGTCAACGTAAGTTATCACACACTGCGTGAGTTAACATGCGCTAGTGTTAATTTCAGTGAGAGTTAACTCACGTTGCCATTTGTACTAGCGTGAGTTAACTCATGTTCATAGCAGACATCTGTTACAGCATTAAATGCAATCAGTTACTGAACAGACTTTGAAAAAGTCTAGAATGGCCCGTAATCACGCCACATTCATAACTTAACCGAATTACGTCAGTTTAACAATATTATCAGATAATACGACATAATCGATCCAAATTACACAAAATCATCGTTTTTCTCACAATCACATAATAACCAATAAATGATCCAAACGGTCCAAATTACAGAAATTCGCCGGTAATGACCAATAATCACTTAAACACACTTAATGACACGTAAACGATCAAAATTACCCAAATTCATCGTTAAATTACATAAACATAATTTCATTAAAACTCAACAATACAGACACAAATTCGGAAAACATTACACTATTACACTTAAATAAATATTACACTTCAACGGATCGGACAAAAAGATACAAAGTGTTATCCTCAACCATTAACATAAACATGTAATCAACGTCACTATCATCTTTGAGAAGTTGTGGATAATACACGGTCTTCCAGAAGTCCTCTTCCTTATCCTCCCCCAAATCCAGGCCTGACATATTTACTATCACATCATGTGTTCTATGATTTGAACTAATATGGATAAAGAAGTGAATTCCACAAAGCCAAGAAGGCGGCCGGATAAATTTGGCGCTCAAAGAAGCATTTCAACCTAAACAGACAATTACATTTCTTTGAGTTCATGCCTTCAAGCTTCAGTTTCTTCCTCGTCTTAGGTGGCTTGTATTCACCACTACTTTCACATTGCATCGTCATGTATGGCGTTATTGTACTAGATTTATCTACAGAAATAGTAAATTCAGCCCTTGCCGCTTGTCGACGAACCCAACCAAGTAATTCTTCTCGATCTCTCCATCTTTCAATTGTTGTAAAAAATGACTCGGTGTTTACTTCAATAACACGAACACCGGTAGGTACTGGTTTAGGCTTTTCTTCAAAATTACCAGTAGGTACCGGTTTAGGTTTTACTTGGTTGTGACAAATGTGAGCTTGAAAGGGAATTTTCACTTTAAACTTCACATCTTTGGTTGGTTTGACATCGTCGGATGCTACGCTGGAACCTACGCCTACACCGAAAGCTTTGCTTTTGGCCGATTTTGGTTCAACGTCATCCTTCGCCATATTTTCAACCATATCACTCAATGTCTTCAATAAAAAAAATAACAAAGAAAAAATAAATAAATAACTTGTGCGGCAAGCAAAGAAAGGAATAAAAGTGGTGCAAAAATTCAAAAACTGGGCATCATAGTAGTGTGACTTAAGTCACGCTGGTGTTATCTACTTGCGTGAGTTAACTCACGCAGCACTTACAACTAGCGTGAGTTGACTCATGCTAAGCCCTATCATCTACTTGAAAAACTGACGAACCAACCAGTAAAACCAGAAAAATCGGATGAATTTTGGGGATACATTACCTGTTCTTTGATGCTTGATGAGCGTAGAAACTTGATTCTTGACGATTTGCAATGATTTGGAACGAAGAATTTGACCCAAAAATTTGCACTTTTGGGTTTTTGGAGGTGGAGGGAAAGAAAAAATAGAGTTGTGTGGTTGCCTGCTGGGTTTTGTTCGAAAATAGTACTCAGCGTGAGTTAACTCACGCTGCGTGACTTAAATCACGTAAAAGCAAAAGTGTCCTTTCACTTGGGAGCGAGCAAATTTCGTTAGGTAAAGAGCAGAATTCTAAACAAAGAACACCAAATAACATTAAAGAAGCGAAATTTTATCATAATTTTATTTTTCATTTTTCTTTATCTAAACAATGATTTTGATAATAATCCCACATCAAATAACAATGTTTTAACCAATAACTATTTTTTTAAGTGGTACTCTATGGTTTGAAAAGAAGATTGGGGAAATGGGTGCAACCAAAAATGGTGTTCCTAAAGAAAATGTGGAAGTGAAAGGAGATCTAATTAAGGAGAGAGAAAAGTTAAAGAGTTAATGTGATTAAATTAGCAAAATAAAATCAAAATTTCCAAAAGAAGAATGGTGTTCCTATAATGCGTCACTTATTGAGGTCCACTAAGGAGAGATGGCACAAGTCTACGCAATCAAGGGCAGTCTGCTTGTGCTGGAATTAGGGATGGGAATAGGCCAGGCCAGGCCAGGCTTTGATAGGCTTGAGCCTGGCCTACGAAATTTTTAGCAAGCTTAAGCCTGGCCTATGGCCTTTCATAGGCCTATTTTTTTGGCCTGGCCTGACCTATTTAAAAGCCTGGCCTGGCCTAGAAGCCTATGTACGGCCTACTTCATATTAAAGTCATAAAATATTCAATTTTCTCTACTTCTAAATAGGCCAAACTGGCCTCAAAGCCAATTTCACTGTAAGGCTTGTCTATTGCTATAAGGCTTTAAAAGCCTATTTCACTATAAGGCCTCAAAGCCTATTTAAAAAGTCTATTATTTGTGTTTTTTTCTTGATTTTTATGTTTAATATAAATTATATTTTAATATAAATAAAAAATAAGTTTTAATAATATGCATGAATAGGCCGGCCTATCAGGCTTCATAGGCTTTTTTGATAGCCTAAGCCTGACCTATTTACTTAAATAGGCTTTTTCAAAAGCCTAACCTTTTTCATAAACAGGCCAGGCTTAAACAGGCCAGGCCGTAGGCCCCTGTAGGCCGGCCTGGCCTATTCCCAACCCTAGCTGGAATATTCAAAAACTGTCATGGCAAGAGGAAGGGTTGTTTTTTAAAGTTGATTGTTGAATTGTAAGTTTATATCATTTAGATCATCCATGTGAAATTTTACATAAATCTAAAATCATTTTTGATATATTATTGAGACTCGTCATAATTAACGACGTTCAATAACATCACATAAGATATGTTATTGAGACTCATCAGGATTAATGACGTTCAATAAAATCGCATAAATATGATTACTCATTTGTGATATGACTTGTTAGTCTGTTTCAATACATATTTCGTATGAATATATTTAAATAAGTAATTATATCATGTTTAAATAGACTAACAAACTAATACACAAATGATATTAAACCCCTTTTATAGGCTTTTATGTTCTGGTTTGATATGGTTTCATTGCTTTGGTTGTTGTTTCTTCTTTGATTTCACTTCTTTGTTGGCTATACATTTAGTTGGTTTAGTTTATTTTTAGGGTTAATGTTATGAAGTTTTTTGTTTTGTTTTACAATCTCTAGATGTATCTTGAGTTTAAGGGAAGATGTTTGATAAGAAATTATTGGGTCTATGCTATTTAGTTTCTTAAATTACTCGTCATAAAATATCATTGTAATCTTATGAAACTCTAGTAGTCTCATTTGTTTGTTAATTATTCTCTCGAAAACTCTATGTTTCAACATAAATAAACTAATATACCACAAGCCCTTGCTGTGTTGGCTAAATTTGGATTTGATAAGTATGTAGTCCATTTAATCTTTTCCATGTTCGGAAACAGTAAATATTTTTGTTTTCGTTTTTAAAATTGCAAACAGTATATCCAACGCAATAAAGTTGATATGTAAGGATCATCCTGTTCCATAAACCACTCCACTATCCTCTTCGAAACTACAAAATTTAACCTTAGTTTATGCATGTATGTTTTGTCGGAGAAAGCGATATACGAACTAATCTCTTAAAATCATATATAGGAGCATTTGTAATTATATGTAATCGTGTTTTGTTATATGCGAAAGATCAAATTAAACACTTGTTAGCCAATCATCTAACAGAAAGCATATTGAAAAATAGATAAATTAATATTGTTACGTGTTTAATTTGGGGTCATCATGTGGTGCTTACTATCACGAATCAAAAATCGGATGAAGAAATTGGTTTTTCCTAAAAAAAAATAAAAAATCGCACAGTTTGTGATATACATGAAAGAAAGTGATTTCTCCTATAAATGAAGATGAGAAAGATCATCATTCCTTAAGTGATCATATACAGAGTTGATGAATCTCTAATCATACATATCCTAGATTAGGGTGACAAAATAAGTGGATTTATTAAATCTGAATTTATATGGTAATGAATAGATTTAAACAATCCATCAATCCAGAATAAATTCACTAACAATTCTTTAACAAAATTTAATCAAATACATATTCTCTTAAAAATTATGGTTGAGCCTAAAAAACAACCCTGTAAGATTGATTTGTAAGGTGAGAATTGCCCTACTTATAAATATTTATTCATGTCGTCTTTCAACGGACGTGGGGCTCTTTAACACACTCATTCACACCTTACACCATTGGACTTGGTGCATTGATATAAATGGTGGGTGGTTTGATAGCAGACACTTAATAGGTGGTGAACCAACATATCTTTAAGGAGACTTTGATATCATCTTAGAAATCGTAGTTTAGCCAAACACACTCACACATGACAGTATTAGACTTAATGTGTGGATATAAATGGTGGGTGATCAGATTTCAAAAATCTGATAGCAAAAATCTGATAGCAGGTGGTTAAATGGATATTTGAGGAGATTGTGATATTATCTTATAAATTGTTGTTGACCCTAATATAACCTCATAAAATCAGCTTTTGATGTGACAATTGCCCTAACTTTTTTTCAAGGAAAAAGTGAGGGCAAAAAAAAAGTGAGGACAATTCTCCCATCAAAGAATTATTATTATTATTCAGGTCATCTGTGGGAATCTTAAAACATTCATTCAGCATAAAATTCATCTAATTCACCCATTAAATTATTATTATTATTATTATTATTATTATTATTATTATTATTTTTACATATTTTTTAAAACTTTTTTTTGGCAGTTTTCAATTAACTAAATTTAAAAAAATATATTTTTACATAGTTTTTACCTAGAACAAATTATTCTTAAACATTTTTATTAGTTTAAAAATATAAAATAGAGTATTTTATTTTAACAATTTTATTATAGTAACTTTAATAATTATTTTTGTAAAAAAAAAACTTTAATAATTATTATTATTTATAAAAAAAGGGTGGTGGTATGGTCCACAACGGCTGCCAGTGCTGATCTCGCAACGTGGCGCCGATGACAGAGCTACAATAGAGGTGGTCGGAGGCGAGGCTTCGACAAAGATGGTGGTTGTCGACAACAAGTGTTCATAGTTTTTTATAAATAAAAAAATTATTTAAAAAAATAATAATAACTTTTTATTTTTATAAAAATATTTTTCTGAAAAAAACTTAAAAAGCCAAAAGAAAAAAGATCTATTATCTGATTATGTTTTCCGGCCTAAAAAAATATAAATTTGTTTTATCTTTTCAAAAAAAAAAATTCATTAGATTTCATCCAAGAAAAAAGATGATCTTTTTACCTGGAGAAATTTTTTATATAACTTTGTAATCCTAAAAACATAACATGATCTTTTTTAGTAAAAACTAACATCATATTTTTCTCTAAATCCTTTGTTGTTGAGAAAAAAAATATAAATAATTCCCCTAATTTTAGGGTTTTTACTAATATATTAGATTTATATATTATTTTACAAGTTCTTTTTCTAAACAAAAATGAAATTATATTGGGGATTCATGCCCCCATAGTCATTGATGTAGGTATGTTCCTAGTTCCAGACAGATTGAGGTGTGAGTGATAATTTGATGTGTGATATATGTGATGTTATATAGAATTCTTTCTACTTGATTGAGAGTATCAGTACATAATTTGGAGTTGAGTTATAGGTGGAAGTTTTTTTTAAGGAAATTATAAGTGAAAGTTAGCAAGGGAAATTTGATAGACTGAACCATTATGGTGGTGAACTCGAAAAATGGTCATTAGTTTGACGACGACGACGATAATAAACAAATATAATGGAATATAGATGACCTATTAGTTGAGTACATTGACAAGAAACACGTTAAATCTACTCGAGCCCAAATAGATTAAGATTGCACACATTCTTTCTTTATAAGAGGAAAAAAGAATGCATCGATATCTGATACTGGTTAGAGATTCTGCTGATACTTTAACGACTGTATTTTCAGGCTGTTGAAATTTTAGCAAGCATACTCACATACAAAATACATTTATTTAAGTATCAGAAGAAATATGTATTCTACACCGGATCACTTTCATAAGTAATCTATGGTGAGTAAATATGCAATTACCCTTCTGAAATTGTAAGTTTCGTCAATTATCCTCTTGACATTATCAAAACTTCAATTACCCCCTTGAAATTGCACAACATTAATCAATTTACTTCATCCGTCAAATTTTTCTGTTAGCCAACATAACGTTTAGCAAATACCCCCGAACTTGAAAATTTATATTTTTTTTCTTATCTTGATTCAAAAAATATTAAAGGCAAACAATTAACAGTTAACTTTAATACTTTAAACTCTACGAACCCCCTAAATATTAATTCATGATCACAGTTAACTTTAATCCTGAAACAGATAGTAAAATGTACAAAAAGTTGTTATAATGAACAAGAATTAAAACTGATGAGAACAGGCTCTAAGATGTCTACAACATGTACAATTACTTAGCTTTAAAACTTTTAGGTACTGAAATGCTAGAATGACATGGTAATAAAGGAACAATGTGTGATTAGTATTTAGGGGGTTTGTAGAGTTTAAAGTATTAAAGTTAACCGTTAACTGTTTGCCTTTAATATCTTTTGAATTAAGGATAAGAAAAATATATATAAATAGTTCGAGGGGTATTTTGCACATAAGTGCAAAACTTTAGGGAAGGTATTTACAAAACGTCATGTTGGCTAACAGAAAAATTTGACGGAGGAGGTAAATTGATTAACGTTGTGCAATTTCAGTGGGGTAATTGAAGTTTTGCTAATGTCAGGGGGTAATTGACGAAACTTACAATTTCAAGGGAGTAATTACCTATTTACTCAATTTATGGTAACATAAATTATAAAGGCGGCGAACAATATTTTTCAAAAGTAAAAACACATTACCTACTCGTTTTTACCAATAAGACGAAGATCTGATTGACGTTGGTTCCTTAAAGCAAGCTACATATTTATCTTTTGTCGTTTTAATCAAATCAAACTATTATCAATTAAGTCATTATTTCACCCATGAAAATTAAAAAGACCGTTAACCTCTACTTCCTAAAATCGTTTGTCATTATCAAATTTTAAACATTTTCAAGTATTGGTCAACGGTGGACTATGATCCATATTAGAACTATCCTCCTTCGAAAATGTGATTTTAAATTTCAATCATGCTCAATCTACCGTTGAAGTTTCCATTCGATGGTGTCCTCTTGATCCTCACGAGATGAAACTAACAGTGTAATAGGCAGTTATGAGTAGCACTGACTTTAGCTTTTTTGAGAGCATTTCTTCATATTTTCACACCTCTAAAACTTTATACTATTTCTTCTTTGTTTCTTTAATAGAAAAGAAAGTTGCACCGTCACCGTGAGCATGCCTCAGTTGGTAGGGACATGCATTGTTACATGCAGGAGCCGGGGTTTGAACCTCGGACACCCCACTTATTCCTTTTATAAAAGGTGAATTCTAACAACTAGGCTATTTGAAAAGAAAAAAAAAAAAGAAAGTGGCACCATATTTGAGTGGGGTGGAGGTGCAAAAAATATTTCAAGGTACAAAATAATTGTTTTAGTGGGATGAAAATTCAAGTTTGATATTTTTTTTTTTTGAACAAGTTCAAGTTTGATATTTGTGTCTCATTTTTATTTATTTTAGATGCACATCAATTACTTTAAATTCTATAAAACTGATAAATGTCCTTAAAAGAAATAAGAATAGAAAATGTTTTGTCAAAAAGAAAAAAAAGAATAATAACTATAAAAATATGTCTTGTCAAAAAAAAAAACTATAAAAATATGTATGTAGTCATTGGATAACAAATTAAACTCATAACCAAAAAATAATATTTCGAACTTGAAGGAAATTTCCTTCCACTGTACTTCAATAGATTAACAAATGGTTACTTTATTATTATTATTTTTTAGAAGAAATGGGTACTTTACTTATATCATAGAAAATGCAAATATATAATCCTAGCCAATGCATAGATTGTTGATATCAAATCAAAAGATGCTACCTTCTTTTGACCTCATCTGGATATTTTTAATAATTAATATTTTGTATGTATAATGAAATGCCATTGAATTGATGATGACTTCACTCTAAAATTTTACGTGACTTTCCTTATAAATACTTGGTCGTGCATTCCATTTTTGTTCATCACAAACCGAGGCATGGCATCTATGCACTCACTAGCAATACTCCTGCTTGGAGTAGTGATGCTCACTACTCCTGCGTTGGCTGAATATTACAAACCACCCACTTATGAACCTCCCATCGAGAAACCACCCATCTATGAGCCTCCACCAACAGAGGAACCACCGTTTTATAAGCCTCCAGTAACTCATCCACCACCAATTTATAAACCTCCGGCCTACACACCACCAATATACCATCCTCCACATGAGAAGCCACCTCCGGTGTACGAGCCGCCATATGAGAAACCACCACATGAAGAGCCACCACCTCGTGAGAATCCATCACCAGAATATGAGCCACCTCATCATGGAAAACCACCATATGAGAACCCACCGCCAGAATATGAACCACCTTATGAGAAACCACCAGAGTATCAACCACCTCATCATGAAAAACCACCGCCTGAGTACCAACCACCTCATGAAAAGCCACCACCTGAGTATACACCACCTTATGAGAAGCCACCGCCAGAATACCAACCACCTCACGAAAAACCACCGCATGAAAGTTCACCACCAGAGTATCAACCACCTCATGAAAAACCACCGCATGAACATCCACCGCCAGAGTACCAACCACCTCACGAGAAACCACCACATGTACATCCACCACCAGAGTATCAACCACCTCACGAGAAACCACCACATGTGCATCCACCACCAGAGTATCAACCACCTCATGAGCATCCATCGCCAGAGTACCAACCACCTCACGAAAAACCGCCACATGTGCATCCACCACCTGAGTACCAACCTCCTCATCAGAAACCACCTCACGAAAATCCATCACCAGAGGACAAACCACCTCATGAAAAATCACCATATGAACCACCACCACAAGAGTACCAACCACCTCATGAGAAACCACCACAAGTGAAGCCACCATCAGAGTACCAGCCACCGCATGAACATCCACCACCAGAATACCAACCACCCCATGAGAAACCACCTCATGTGCATCCACCACCAGAGCACCAACCTCCGCATGAGAACCCACCTCATGAAAATCCATCACCAGAGTACCATCCACCTCATGAAAAACCACCTCATTATGAACATCCGCTTCCAGAGAACCAACCACCACATGTGCATCCACCACCAGTATACCAACCACCTCATGAAAAACCACCACATGAACATCCCCCTCCAGAGTACCAACCACCTCACGAGAAATCACCACAAGAAAATCCACCTCCAGAGTACAAACCTCCACATGAGAAACCACCTCATGAAAATACACCACCTGGGCATCACCCACCTCATGAAAAACCACCACCAGAAATCTCGTCGCCAGAGTACCAACCACCACATGAGAATCCATCACCAAAGTATCAACCTCCTCACAAAAAACCACCACATAAAAATCCACCACCAACGTATCAACCTCCTAATATGAAACCACCTGTTTACGAGACACCTCCTCTAACTAAGGTACCACAAATGAAGAAACCAACACACTACAACACTCGACCTTTTCGCCATTACCCACCATATAAGAAGAATCAATAATGACTGGCATATTAAATTTGGTGAAGTAAAAGTAAGAGTGGTTGTTTGTTAAGTTTGTCATATGATGTTTATATGTTCTTTATTTCCTTTTTTCTTTTCTGTTTTAAAAGCTCTTGTAAAGCACGATGTGCCCTTTCTGCAAATAAAGGCTTATATATATGCCTATGTATAATACCCTTCCATTTCATTTAAGTAATGATGTCAAGATGTTAATTGCAACAAGTTTTATATATTCGCTACAACCTCTATCTTGTTTACAAGCACTATTAAAAGAAGGCTTAATTGCACTTTTGGCCCCCTATGTTTTAAGAAGTTGCGATTTTGGCCCCCTAACTAATTAAAATACAAAACAGCCCCCTATGTATTGGATCTTTGGCAGTTTTGGCCCCCTAGACCAATTTTGACTCGGTCAACGCTGACGTGGCACTTCAAATCTGCCACGTGTGCATTGCTTTGAAGTGTCACGTCAGCGTTGACCGAGTCAAAATTGGTCTAGGGGCCAAAACTGCCAAAGATCCAATACATAGGGGGTTGTTTTGTATTTTAATTAGTTAGGGGGCCAAAATCGCAACTTCTTGAAACATAGGGGGTCAAAAGTGCAATTAAGCCTTAAAAGAAAGATCAACTAGATACAAAATTACGGCACTTTAAAAAAGCATACGCACAAAAGAAATTGATTAGTTCATAATTTCATCAAACTAAGATATATGTAATATATTGTAGGGAACATTTTTAGCCACGAAACTAATAAAATAAAGAAGATAGCATAAACACTACAAGAAAATTGCATTGGAGTGTCGGCCAAAAGTGAACTCTAAACGAAGGAAAACAAACACTAAAAGGTAATAAGTGTTGGTTTTTCGTCACCGTCGTGGTGAATGGTACAAAGGTCGATGTAAAGCAGTTGCATCCAAAAGACTAGATATATCTATATATTGTCAACCATAGTAGACGATCTTCAGAAGCTAGAAAAATATGTATATCGAGGACGCTATTAGCTAGCTTTGCTTTTTAGTAATGCTATAAATGTAGTTTTAGTTTATTCAGCGTCAACTATAGAGTCTTCCATCGTGTGCATGATCCAGAAGCTAGGTTTTTGCCTTTTGTTTAGTAGCGGCAGCAATACCGACGCTAATACCAATTTTATTTAAAATAATATTCAACATTTAACAAACTACCTCCCAACCATAGATTAAGCCATAAAATTAGCAATCATACAAAGTGACAAATACAATATCTCAATCAACAAAAAATAAAACTAAACTTAATATGAATTTTGAGAATCAAAAAAAAGTGGCAACCTTAAGGTCTTAACTTTTTTACTTTGATTGACCTAGTGGTGTTGACTTAAAAATTTGGAGTGTAGTCCTATCGATTCCAACTGATACCAATTTCAGTGAGATAATCCATACAAAGCATTGCTCTGAGTTTAAATGAGTCCCGCACAAGTGAACGAGAAAATTGAACCTCTCGAGTTAGTTAGTCCTTAGATCGGATAGTCCTTGGGCTGAGTTTTCAACAAAAATAAAATAATATAAGAGTGGCAACCATAATGTTAGACAACAATAAAACTAGTAAAATCATGTAACCATAGATCTACCATATTATCGAATCGATCAAAACAAACAAACTGAGCGTATAGAGGAAGCGTCAAGAAAGACATAAGATTAGGGTGTTTTAATCGATCTATCATAGTATTGAATTTATCTATCATGGTAATATGTAGGGGTGTACATGGGTTTGGTCAACCCAAAAAACCTGGTCAAACCCACCCAAAAACCTAAAAAATGGGTTGGACCAGGTAATTGGGTGTGTATGGTTTCTAAAACTGGAAAACCCATAATAATAAATGGGTTTCAGGTAAAACCAGATCCAGATCCAAAAAACTCACTTACCCAATAATGTCAATATTTTTTATCTTTATTTTCTTAGGGTAGAAGAAAAATACTAAAGGGTATGGTCATAAACCAAGTTATATTTCCAAAACATATACATTGTACCATATATAATGAAAATCAAAACATGCTAGAGTTACAAATCAAGATGTTACACTTTTTGGTTATTTTTAATACTAATGCAATTTTATGTCATGCAACTTTAATTTGTTGCAAGTATTTTAAGATAGAGTTTATTATTTGATATTATAATTTATTATTCTATGATGCATAAAATTATAAAATTATAGTAAAAATAAGTTAACCAATTTTTTTAAAAAAAATTAAAAAGTAGAGTAATATTTAAGAAAAATTATGAGTACTTGTCATTTAGTCATTTAATATTAAAAAAATAGAAAAATAAGTTGGGTAATCCATTACCTATCCAACCCAACCCAGAAATTAGCGGGTTTACTCAAACCCACCTAATGGTATAACAAGTGGTTATTTTACATCACCCAAACCGAAGTACCCTGTATGGTTCGAGTTTTGGGTTTGATCAAACTCAACCCATACCGACTCACGTACGCCCTTAATATGGATGAGTGTTTTTAATTGTTTATAGGAATAAGCAAGAGTTAGCTATAAACCAAAACATACTCTTTCTTTTTTTTCTTCCTGACATAAGATTTTTATATCATTTAAGATGCCATACACAATTCAAACAAAAAAGAGGAAAATATTGTAAGTTTTACCCAACACAATATGCAATCAAAACAGGATTTCACTCTCATATATACAGGATGACTGCACAAACCTTCTCTTATAGAAAACTAAAAACTTGAGCTACTTTCTATTAAGCATCCTTATATAAGTTCATTCATAATTAAAAGCTACAACCCAATATACTTTTCCCACTTCTTTTACGTACGTACCTACGACTGAACTCAGAAAAACCTAATACAATAAAATAGGGGAAAAGCTTTATCTCGCAAAGACTATGCTCCGGAATATATCACAACTGCACACTTTGAATTGTAGTCGAAGTCTATACTTTTTAATCAACCCTCCATGTATTGTGTCAAAGAAACATCAAACGATGATGATTTATTTGGGAGGCTTTCGTGAAATTGTGTTCGCTATGAATAGCAACGCTCGTAAAATAGTGATCTTTGTAGCTATGGACTCCAACCCAATAGTTACAATAAAATTAAATGGGAAAGAAGCATTCATAGACCATTATTGATAACAGAAATAGTCCCTCCCCTCCCCTAGCCTAGCAGCATCAATAAATTAAACCAATTCATAATTCATGCTGTGATTTGAAATTCAACCACCGATATATGCTAAATCATTAAGTACAATCACTAAACCAAATAATTAATGAGACATGTGATCTTTTGAGTAACTTCAAAAGAAAGTTGAAAATGCTTTACTGAAACCTTAAAGTAATAAAATCCAACTAATACTTTATTATGGCAGAAGAGCGTAATATTTCACCAATCACAATTCACATGATATACTATTATGCATTATTGTTGTGTTCCTGCTGCTGGCAACTTCAAGCAACTCTAATTGATATATATCAATATGAGATTCAATGCTTCAACGCTCGAATGACATATGCACAAGACAATCCAGCCACAGCCCACGTCATCGCAAAAATGTGATTCCCATTGATGACACTAGGTCATACATCACTTTTGCTGCAGTTTTTATGTAATTTTGGTTGAGTTCAGGTGATTATGCATGAGTTAGAAGCTGAAAAACGACTGATTTTATATGCTGAAGCTAGTAGGAAATCATGCTACGATTTGAAGCATCGTAGTCCGATTTATGAAGTTGTTTGAGACATTTTGTCTCATAAAAAATCGGAGCACGATCTCCTCACATCGGGCTACGATTTTGAAGATGCGCCAGTCTGGGATTTGATTTTAATGAGCAATCGTACTCCGATTTACAGCATCGTAATACGATTTTAGCGTATCTGAGATTTTTCCTATAAAGGCCAAGCTGTTTTCTGAAGTAAGGGTTCGAAATTTTAGAGAGAAAAACTGACTTTTGGAGCTGGAGATCTGAGAAGAAGGTGAGAGACCATCAAAACTCATAGCCGGTTATCAATTTCATGTAATGAATTCTTCTTTATCATTAGTTATTTGTGCTTTAGCCATGAGTAGCTAAATCCTTTGTGATTAAGTCAAGAGATGATTTTGTTCTAACTCAATACATTGTAACCTGTAACTCTTAAGTTTTATGAATGTCATTATAGTTTATTCACTATAACTTATTCTTAATGTTTTTATGATTCTAACCCAATATAACTGATTCTAGAGTTTATATGACTATTGACACAAGCGTTTAACTCGGATATATTTATATTGTTCAATCTAACGGACAATCTAGGGATGGAGCGTTGTTAGGTTGTGATACTTGAATTAACGTACTTAAAACCTTTGATGATTATCGCTTTCCCTAAGGGATTATGGAATTATAATTAGATAAGAGGACTTTGGATCAAGGAATTGACCTAAGTTATTTTGTTAATTTATCGTAAACTTATTAGCGTTCGTAGACTTAAGAATCAGGTTGCTAATCAGTGATGAACAAATGAATCGATTGACCTAGTCATCTCTCCATAATATTTTTCAAACCACGTTTACTTTCAGCATTTTACTTATGATTGCACTCAAAACAAATTTGCCTAAGGCAACCTCCAATTTAATTACATCTTAACATTAACGATCTTGCTAAGTAAAGATTAAAACAGTCTCTGTGAAAACGAATATTTTATTACTTCGATTTAAAGTAGTTCACTGGCTAATTTTGTATCACCCTCTAACACCCACTAGGGCCACCAAACAAGCTGTGCAAACCACTCAGCGCCTCCTCACCCAAGAACAATCCCAAGAAGCTATTTTATTACTTCAATTTAAATTAGTTCACTTGCAATTTATTTGAAAAAATTTAAAGAGACATTCGATATCACACTATTTACACACTTTAGAGATATATAAGAGTTATAACTTGGGTTATGGTAAGGTGAGTTATATTTTGGAAAGTAGGTTGTAGTGACAGAGTCATAAAAGAAAAAAAGAAAAAAAAAACTCGGGTGGACCGCCTACCTATTTTTTTTCAAAAAGAAAAAAGTTTTTTATAGCTATTTTTTAAAAATGATTTTTATAGTGTCATTTTTTTTATATATAAATAAAGCTTCAAAATGAGAAATTGGTTCGACTAACATATCATAAAAATCATTTGAAGTATTTCATTTTTTGTACAACTTTTTTTAGATATTAAAATAGCTTCTGATAAAAACCTTTTTGAGAGATATCTTTTTTTTAAAAAAAAAGTGATACTTATAATCTTAAATCTTTAGCAAAGAAAATCTAATTTAGTGGATATTAAAATCACTTTTAATTTATAACAAATAAGTTTGAAATAAGATTTATTGTTTTTGAGAAAATTTTCGTAAAAATCATTTTCAAAAATACAAAGAAAAATCATATTTTTTATATCTATAATAAACAAGCTCATAAACTCGACCTAATGCTTGTACTAATATTCATTTCAATAAAAATTGTCATGCCATCTGTTAGAAACAATCATGTAATCAATAAGAATATAATAAAAACTTGGAGGTTGACAATCATGCCCTAAACATCCTTCGCCACCGGTAAGTTGACAAAACAACTTGGAGTTAGATTTTAACCTACGGATCCTTAAACTGTGAAGTATGCCAAAACAAGATGGGTACTAGTAGAACCGCTTTTTCTTTTTGTTAAGATACCAATTTTTGGCTCTTGATTTTTTTTTTAAACACACTTTTTGTGGCTTTATCTACATTTTTCATTCTTTTTATTTTCTTTTGATTTCCAAGTTCTACGTGAACCTCACCTCAAACTTATAATGTTGCTAATTCCAAATAGCAACCTAAAACATATTTTCAAATCATATCAATTTCATTAAAATTTATATCCAACTCCAATCAAATATTATCTCCATCTCAAAACAATAGTCGTTTAAGGTTTATATACGATTTTAAGGAAATAATTAATTGTTTTGATTTTAATGGTAAAATTAATATTATTTACTAAAATAATCTTATTAATGGTAGTTAGTGGAGTAATTAAGTTTGATTAAATTCCATAAATAAGGGTATAATGGTGGATAAAAATTAAAAAATAATAAATATTGCATTGGTATTCTAAAGTACTACCTCCGTCCCTAATTATAAGATCCTTTTGAGAAAAAAATTTGTCCCTTTTTATAAGACTCCTTTGTTATTTTCAATTACATTAATTATTTCTTTACCCCATACCCCTATTTATTTTTCTTCAATCAACAATAAATATTATGTTGAAAACATAAACTAATTCTCTCTCATAAAATTGTAAAAACAATAGTAATTATAAACAAATTTAATATTATTATCAACTTTTTTAATTCCCGTGATTTTGGTAAAAGGGTCCTATAATTAGGGACGGAGGTAGTAACAATTATTTTGAGACACATATTGAAAGAATTATAGTAAAATGTGGTAAATATTTGACTCAAAGTCTCATTGTTATGATATACAGAAAAAAGATGGTGATTATGATGAGTATCTTCTGCAACAAGCCCCGGTAGTTATTATGCTCTTGAATTTTAGGGGTAAGCTAGCCTTGTGTTTTAATGGTCAGAAACGCCTTTTTGAGGAATTTTTTTTTTTGAAAATGCTTGAAATGGAAAAGTTATGTGATTCAAAATTTAAAACAAGCAACGTTAAGAGTAGTAGCAATAATTTAAGCAAGATGCTGTTTTGACAGGAATCTTTAAGTACTGGAAAGGGAAATAGCAAGGAAAACAAATTAATGGGAATTCTCAATCCATTATTCCTTTTCATAATCTTTCATATGGTAAGGTTTTTTCTTCCCTTTTCCTCATATTATGCGCAGTTCTAGAGGTGTTTTCTTTGTTTAAAAGCCTTGTAGCATAGGAAATCATCATTGGATTTTATGGGAATTTCTCCCTTGTTTTACATCTATAATCGCTCTTGCTGTTGTGAGAAAATTGTCTTTCCAATATTAATTGAAACTTAGTTATATCAGTCATCTCCGTCAATAATGGGAAAAGTAAAACCATCTGCATCAATCATCACATTTTCTATCAGCCAGTGACGGATCCAGGATCTTGGCTCAGAGGTGCAGAGTTTTTAGAGTAAATAATTTAAACGACAACATTCATATAATTTCATAATTTTTTACTTAACCAAAACCAATTTTTCCAAATATAAATAAAAGTAAGCACATAAATTTTCATGTCTTTCATGATTCAAAAGTATGTAGACAATATTAATTTAGAAGTATAATTAGATAAATAATAAATATAAAATTAATCTCTCTCAAAAAAAAATTAATATAAAATTAAAAAAAGAAAAATGATATTTATTTTAGACATTTTTATATGACAAATTGTTGCTCCACGATAATTTTAGAATGGATATAGTAAAAAAAGAGAGTGAGTGAAATACACAAAAATGATTTGTTGGGTATTATATGAAATAGTTTTGGATGGACACAATATAAGGGTACACTCACATATTCGAGAAAAGATAAAAATAAATAAAAATTTAAATAATATGTATTTTAAAATAATTAAATGATATACTTTTTTTAAGAAAAATAATATATATTTTCTTATGTGTATGCTGAAATATTGTGCCCAAATATTTATAACATATAAGTATTTTCTGTATTAAATATGCAAAACTGAGAACTTGGCCATGTGCTATAGTCAGGCCCGGCTTTGGGGAGTGCAAGGTGCTCAACTAGGCCGGGCCAAATTTGTATAATCACTTAATCAGTCAATTTAGAAAGCTATTTCATTGAAAGAATCACAACAATCATTTTTTTTCTTCGCATAAAAATCATTTGTTTTACCCTTTTCCACAACAGAGGAGTGACAAATCCAAACGACACCATTAGATAAATTTCACCTCTTTCACTTAATTTTTTTTAATTCCTTTAATATTTAGAAGTTCTTCTGATTCTGATTTTTTTTAATGAAGTTTAGCTACACAAAAAAAATTACATTTTATTTTACTAGGAGCCTATTTAAAAAAGAGAGTCGAGCCTCCTATTTCACAGGAACTGCCCTGGCTATAGTCCTCATCATGACTTGAAGAAAACGTATGTATTTGTTCTACATTTACTTTTATTTGAATTTTTGAAGTGATACAATATAATAAAAAAAATGAGGAAAAGTAATCTAAACAATTTTAAGAAAGTAGAAGCTTGCAACACCGAAGACAAGTGAAATTTTTTGTCATAGCACCTCTTTATAAGTCAGAAGGTGAGAGAAGAATAATTGGATAAGTGCAAAATATCTAAGGCTTTGTTTGGGAGTTTGAAGGGGAAGGAAAGGAAAGGCTTTGACGGGTGCAAAATATGTGGAGAAATAGAGAAATCTTTCAAAAAAATTTAAAAGAGTAGTTTTTTAGAGGATGATAAATTAATGCATATGATTACTTTATTTTTAATTTTAAAAATATTATAACAACATAGATTAAATTTGAATAATTCTTATTAACCCTCCAAAACCCCCCCCAAAACCCTCCCCCAATACAATTTTTTAGTTCCTCCAAATGAGGAGAGTTTTGTATTATGAAGAAAAGTTAACCCCCCAAAGCCCTCATCTCCCATTTTCCTCTATTTCTTCCACTTGCTCATTCTTTTTTTCCCAAGCCTTCCCCTCCCTACCCCTCCAAACTCGCAAACAAAGCCTAAGTGAAACAGCATGCTGGTGCAAAATAAACTTCCCAGGGTGTGCAGGTGCAAATAAACTAAGATAGGTTGTTGAAATTTTACAATCTGAGGGGGTAGAGGTGCACACGCTCACTAAGAGGTGGCTCCGCCCGTCTATCACTCCTTATGCGTTCTTAGTACCATCTTATAGGCCAATTTTTACGTGACAAGGTTAAAGCTCGAGACCCTCCATCTTTTTGAAAATTGATAGCGACATCATGTTAGCACTTGCTCCCAATCCCAAGTCACATACCATCTTTAATTTCTCACTGTGGTTTTTACTAGTTTGTTGTTTGACGTTGAGGGTTTAACTTTTAGCAATAAAAGTTCCGTAAGAAATTTCATACAACAAGGGCTTCTCTTTAGTATTTCCTTCACACGTATGTCAACTTTAAGCTTTGCCGAAATTTCCACTAGTTCCTCTTCTTCTTCCTTCAAAATTCCTCTAGCTTTAGATATTTATCAATACACTCTTGTTCTGTTGGGATTTTCTCTCCCTTCTAGTGGTCTTCCTTCTTGACTTCCTCTTCATTCGTTACTGCTACTTTCTCCTCTTCCAATACTACCATCTTGCATGTCTCATTTTTAGGATTATCAAGAGTAGTACCTGAGAATCATATTCTTGCCATATTTGCAAAATGAGTAGATATCTATCCCTTCTGTTTATCTAAGTTCTTGATACCTTTCTTTCTTGGGGAAGTCTCTTCCTCAGTGTGTATATGGTATTCATTCGAAGATATGCTATCCACTACAAGAAAACATTTGATTTCCTAGGGAAGAATTCCTCGGAAAACACACCTTTTTCGTCGGAAAACACGGATTTCCGAGAAATTACCGAGGAAACTGGTTGTAGGAAATTTTCGATCTATTCCTACGGGTTTTCCGAGGA